>JAAUXU010073950.1_pt1 | contig 37711 bp, 40 predicted proteins | sample 7278151 | NCBI WGS metagenome assembly JAAUXU01 (sample SAMN14350113, study PRJNA611818) | marine sediment metagenome | isolation source: surface marine sediment (1.8m) | place: French Polynesia: Moorea | collected 2018-08 | reverse complement strand
TCTTTTTTTTATTTATTTTCGGCAAGTTGCACAAGCAAAAAATAAAACACAGTCGGAAAAAAATCCCCCCCCCCAAGTTTCGCTCCCCCCCCCCCCCCGCTACTAATCTCAAGCACCCGCAAAAAGTTACAGTCGGAAGATGTTAGTGACGTCACTGGGAGGTTATGTAGGGTCCGACGTCCTCCGCTACTGCCCACGAAACACTCCCATTTCCTCAAACCAACACACACAAATACACGCCATTTCACGCGGCTCTTTTTTTGCCCCTCAAACTTTCCTGTCTCTTCTCAACTTACTCCTGCACTTGTGCCTGTGGTTCTTCCTGCCGTACCCCGGCTTGCAGAAGCACGATGACACGCCCAGGTGGGTCTTGCAGACCTCGTGCTTCTCGCGCTCGCACGTCGAGTCGTCGCCCACGATGCACGTGTCGATCCTGAAAGGCAAAGTCAGCGTTTTTACCCTCTTTTCCGGTCTAATTGATCTGGCCGAGGGCCCCATTTTTTGCGAGGCTGCCTCAGAGGACGGCGTGCTTAACTCCCACCAAGTTTTTGCTCATCTTCTTTTTACTGCCTTCCATAAAGAAAGGCCTTCTTTTCCAATTTTGAGCGATATGACAAGCGTAGGGTTGATTGGATTACGCGACAGCGACCAATTTCAGAGTCATCGAGGACGGAAAAGCCCAAAAAAGCTCAATTTTTTTAGTCGACTTTTTTGTTGTGTCTAGTCCTTGTGTTTTGTGAACCCTTCCTACGTGCGGGAAGGATATGACATGGCCAAGGTTGTTTTTTCTTGCACTTTGAGATGGCACGAAAAAGGATGAACTCGGCCAACATCATTTTTTCCGCAAAAAGATGAATGAGCTCCTGTACGGACAAAAGTTTCCTACACTTAGGGATGAGAGGTTGGGTTGGGTTGTGTCTGGCGACAACTCCAGTCTGCCTGGACCTTAACCTTTCGCTCCTTATATTACGGGAGTACCTAACAGTATTAGGTAAAATAGTAAAATAGATACGTGTCAGGGTAGGTCGAATGCGACAACCTTGGTCATGTCGCATTGGGATGCCTCGTAGCGATGCATAATTTCTTACTATTAAAATGAAAATTAAACAAACTATTTTAACTTTGCCCTACACCCGTTAAACGATTGAAATCATCGCACATAACGACGTTATGTCAACAACCTTAAATGCAAGGTGAGCATGCTTAGTTAAACTCTAAATGCCACATGAAAGAACTGTGAAATCGGACAATTAGGGTTATAAAGTTTGTCCTGAACCCCTGAAAGTTTTTAAAGTTGTTTATGCTCATGCCTTATATAGTTAAAATGAGACCCTCGTGGGGCGGGGTTGAAGTTGACCTTTTGGAAAAAAGTCATTGACTACATCTTCATCAGTTGACCTTGGGTGACAAAGCTCAAGTGAACTAAAGTAAAATCCAAAATTGACCAAGCCTCTTCGACCAAGCCTCAAATATATACATATAAGGTTACAACATTTTTTAATCTCTTGCTGAGTGCTATATTTGTTGCAAGATGGCATTTGAATCCATTCCAGTCGAGTGAAATGAAGAATAATCTACGTTTTTGGGTCCCCTCGCTGCCTTCAACGTTACATAAGGACGTTAGGTCACCATTACAAATTGGACGTGCTTAGTTACTTTCCTACACTGCAACACTTCAATTAATTGAAGTTGAAAACAAAGTGAGTTTAACTTTGCCTTCCAAATCTTGTTATGTTCTGAATTTATGTAGAAAAACTTTGTTGCATGAAGGGGGCGTCAAGCAAAACTTTTTTTTTTCTAGAAGACCATCGTTTGAATACATCTTCACTATTTGCCATTAAGAAATCAACTTAAGACGCACTTAGCAAAGCTCCAAACTTTTGGGATTTTGGTCTAGCCCAACACATAAGCAGTTGTGTGGGAACAGTGACAAATCAACTCTCCAAGCGTAAATCCAGACAGTTTTTCCCGGCTTTCCTCCTTCCTTCCCCATTTCCGCCGTCTTTTGGATCGATTATGTGTAGAGATGGGCAAAATATTTTCACCTAAAACCTATTTTTCCTAGTACCTAGTAAGGCATAATGCATTTGGGCATTTACAGATTTTTTCACACTGTTCGTGTCAACTTTGCCGGTCAACTTCCTTCTCTCCTTTGACATTGCGGATGCTGTGGCACTGTGTCCAGTCAAGAAATTTAAGCCAAAGTTGCCAAATGCAATGATGAAATGGCCAAATTCTGCGGCTGCCTTGCCAGGTCTTTACCGCACGCGTTTGCTGCTGGTACGTACTTGGCCGACCTTCAATTATGAGTCACACGTGGACGAAGAAGGTTCTCTTGAGTGAAGTCCCTTCCCTCAAGAGAACTCCACCCCTGGACTTGCGCCGTGCAACAACCACGCTAGGCTACCTACCTGATGGGAGGGGCATTGGGCTTTCTTGTAGGCCCAGGCTTTGGCTTCTCCTCTCCATTCTCAGTGGCCCCTTGATGTTCTACGATAGGCTGGTGAATTGGCAGATCCAGTCCTTCATCAACCTCTGAAACATCATCGTCTTCATATAGGTCGACAGCCTCCACGGGGAGAGCTGATCCCAGCAGGGCGCCGTCTATTTCACTCGAAGACACTGAAATGACATCATTTGTGCAAGTTATTTGCATGCGTCCAGGGGTATCAAGGGCTCACCGGGCTGTGCAGGCCTTGTGGGCCTTATGGCGGCGTTGCCCACGGTGCCGAATGCTCCGGCCGCTGTCGGCCCAAGATCGAAGTAAGTGCGCTTTCCGTCAATCATGACGAATTCGTCCCCTGGACGACCTTGAGTGATGATCCCGTCTAGAACTGCCAGACAATAAACGACAGAAGTGGTGCTGAACATGAACCGATCGAGTGTACAACGAAATGATGCTTCAAAAATACTGCCGTCGATAAAACTGCCCCAGAAATTCAGCCTGACACAAAATCTATTTCACCGAAAACGCTGTTTGAAGAGCCCACCTGGCCCAACCCAGTCAATTACTATAGGCAGGATTTTGGAGGCAACATTTTTACGGCAGTGCTTTTGTCGGGCTCCCTAACTATTGACTTTTGTATGGAAGCCTCACCTGGTTTTGCAGCTCCCCTGTTGCCGCCGAAGTCTTGCCTGGCCACGACGGTGACGTCGAAAGTGTCTCCTTGTCCCGGCGGAGCAGTCACTACCTTGGACGGCCGCAACAACGGCCGCCCCGTGATCACATCGCCCTTTGGAATCGGGAAGACCAGTCCTGGGCGCCGCGACGGCGGCAACGGTTGCTGGGGCCGCGTCGGCGACTGCGGCTGTTGGAGGGATGGCTTAGGAGGTCGCCTTGTGAGCGGAGGTGTCGGTCTTGCGGATGGTATAGTAGAAAGCTTTGCAGTTGTACGAATAGTTGTAATTGTTGTTGTTTGTGTCGTCGTGGTAGAAATCGTGGTGGTGGTGGTAACTTGCGGCGGCCGGCTATTTAGTGGCGGCCGGCTATTCAGTGGCGGCCGGCTATTCAGTGGCGGCCGGCTATTCACTGGCGGCCGACTATTCAGTGGCGGCCGGCTGTTTAGCGGCGGCCTACCAATCAGCGGTGGTCGGCTATGCAGCGGTGGTCGGCTATGCAGCGGCGGCTGACTGCTTACCGGCGGCTGGCTGTTTAGCGGCGGCCGGCTACTTATGGGCGGCTGACTAATTGGGGGCGGCTTTGGTAACGTTAAGGGCGGCGAGGGCGATGATGACGAAGTTATCCTGATGGGCGGTGGTGGTCGGGGTGTTTTCGGCGGACGTGCCGTTTTTGGTGGCCGCTGAGTTTGAAGCGTTTCTGAAGAGGTGGTCGTGGTCATTTCTATGTCATCGCCCTTGGTCGGGTAATAAGTATGACCGAGCTTGGCCAACTCGCCGTCTTCAGTGCTGGTGGCCAAAAGATCAATCTCATCCAGACCCCCTGCGGCCGGGGCGGCTTCTGGAGGTTTCCTCGTGGAAAAGACCATGGGCAAGCTCTGGATGTTCTCGGTGGGAGGTAAGGGGGGCACCAGCAGCTCTGGGAGGGGCACTCCTGTTGCATACGGCGGCTTGCGGCGAGTCTTGGTCACCTTGATCTTGGTTACGGGCTGGAATGGCCTCTGTTGGATGATCTGAAGAGGGCGCTGACCCGGGGTCTGCTGCGACGCCAACACCTCCAGCGGGATCGCCTCGAACGGGATCTCGGTGAACCGCGGTGGGCCACGATTGTTGATGCGCGAGGGCTTCACCTTCTTCTTCTTCTTCTCCTCCTCTTCCTGTTTGCGCTTCTGCTCTTCCTTGACGTAGTTGGTGGCGATGGTCAGGCCCTCGCCCACCACGTTCAACAATCCGGAGAGGATGTCGCTCATGTCCGGGAGAGCGTCCGCGCGACGAGACGCTTTCTTCAGATTGGGGTTCGCCATCAACCTGGATCCGTCCGCGTTTTCAGGCCCCGCGGCTGGGGCCTCAAGGAATAAAAAATGATCGGCTACGGATGATGAAGGCTGAGAAATGGTGACCGAGTTAGAAGTGATAACCTGAGCCATCGAGGTAGTTGCTGCTTTGGAGGCTCCCGTGCCAGTGATCAAGTTGTCCCACGAAGGGTCTACCGAGACCTCGTCGGAGGACGATTCCGCGGCTGCAGACGATGCAATGTGGCGCTCGATGCTGGACTTTTCCAGCAAGTCTCTGGAGGATCCACCGTCCTCAAGTGTCTTTTTCGGATTCTGAGCAGTGGGCGCTGAGGACAGAATCACGTTGTCCTCTGCGTGCTCCTTCGTCGAGATCGTGGATTCATGCTTCACTTCTTCGTGCCAGGACTCCTGATTGCTCGTAAGGGAATTCCTTTCACCATCCTGCTCTGCAGGAGGTTTAGGTGGAATTTGAGTCTTTAATAACGCAGCGCTGGACTTTTGCGAGGTCGTCGTCGAGCTTGGCGAGATTTCAGAGACCGCAGAAGACAATGATACCGAGTCCGACGACGAAGACGACGGCGTTGTGACGATTGCCGGTGGTCTCGTGGCCTCGATTGCCTCTATCGTCGACATGGAAGACGTCGAAGACGAGAGGTCAGCGTTGACGGTTGCGCCAGAGACGATCTCGAGGTCACTGCTGCCCACGTTATTTTGGCCCAGGGCAGCCTCGGTCTGCTGTCCCAGGACTGACGTCACTAAAAAAAAAATGAAGGCCAAGTCTTTCATGGTACGATATATTTTGGCTCGAATAAAACTATCTTAAAGATGGACGATCACTGTACTGTGATCCCCGTGTCGACATGATCACCAGTTCGGTGGCCCCATTTTTTGAGCTCCCCTACTCAAAATGTGAGGCCATCCTCAGGTGACGTCGACTTAGAATCTAAGTCCTCCGTTCCTGTACTACATGGGTGTGAGGGTCTTCTCCAGGGATAACGGCTGGAGCGTAAAAAGCGAACGTACGCACAAAGGGTAAGTTTCACACATATTACCAGCTATGTGTGAGTTTGATTTAAATGAGATAAATACCCTTATATTAATTAGACCGCTGTGCTGTGCTCTCAGCGCTGCTCCGCGCTGACGCTCAGCAGTGTGCATGCATCAGGTATGTCAGGAAATTGATGTCGGCTTTCAGATTTTCTTTCTATGCAAGCATCTTGTGCTTAGGTTATGCACGACATCTGATCGGGATCTCTTGCAAGGTACTTGTTGGTACGTTCAGGTCTTGCGTCAGACTCTCTATAAATAGTGCTGAAGATAAACATAAAAAAGTTTGAAGAGCTCTTGAAAAACTACATCAATTTCTTGACATGCAGTACATGTACCCAACACCCGTTGATTATCCTACCTACATACATGCAGGAACTGCACCCGCGGGGAGGTGTCTGCATTGGCGTGACACCCTGGCGCTCATTGAAACCCACTTTAGTCAACATGGTCAGCTTCATCAAGAACAACATGGGCACCATTTTGAACTCGTGAGAAGTTTTGCTTTTGCTGGTGAAATGCAAACGCATGTAGTATGTTCAAGCATTTTCAAAAGGACGGTCTGAGGCTGAGGCCGGGACCTGGAGCTCGGCTCATTGTTCAGCAAGCACAGGCAGTTGAAGGAATGACAAACAAATTGAGATGAAAGCAGAGACTCCAAACTTCGCTCGAATGAACTTTTTTTTATGAAAGTCACTAAGAAACAGGTAAGTTAAAAGAGATTTTCAAATGTCAGTTCTGGGGGTATTAACCTCTCATTTGAGAACTACATCAGCTGAGTGTCATTGGCGGGAAAACAATTTATGTGGCGAAAACCTCACATAGACTTTTACTCTAGAGTCAGGGTCTTAATGTTGGAAAAAAAGACCACGCTATGTGCAGCTCGTCTGCTTAATTGTGGGCAAAGTAATATTTACAGGGCGTTTATAGGGCACTTATGATGGCTTTGAAAGAAGTGTGGCATTAAGAACATTTTCTTGGACCAGGTTAGCGTAAAGTTAATGTGCACAAACAATTATGCATTACTGCTTCGTATTGCAGGACTGTGCAGTGCTTAGATTGGCATATACGGACACTCGCTTAATTGAACCTGACGACGCTAGACACGATCAGGAATCGTTGTCGTCAAAGAGTGGGGCGTTTGGGGCCTTTCCAGACCAAAGTCCCAATGATCTTGATCATGTCGTTAATGCGTTCAGCTTGTGCTTACTTCGAAGGTCGTGGTCAGATCCCGGTCGCTGTGCTAGGGGTGGAGTTGACTGGCCACACTTGATCATCGTCGTACACCAACACCTTGTTGATGGTATCAGGTCTTTTCGCCTTGCTTTTACCTCACCTGAGACACGGCTTCCATCTTGCCATTATGAGTAAAAGCGGAAAAGTTGATATAACAAGAAAAGCGCGCCAAAAAGCGAGTGTTAATTTACTCCCTGTATGTCCCGAGTCTAAGGCCGACTGCACGGCACCGCTTTGACGTCCCGAGGCCGCCGCCAGGCCCAGGGACGTCAGGACGCTTGAGGCCAATAGAGTTCAAGGGGAGGGTGTTCAGTGCACACACGCTCGGAAATTTGGAGTTGGACACCACAATTTTTCTAAATGTGTTTTCTCCATTTTTAGTGGGATTGTCTTTCCTCCTGAAGATAGATTTAGCGCGAAATTGTTGCTTTCTGTGCGATTTTTCTAAACTGGGGTGATGACATATGTAGGGATTGCATTGTCAGCGCTTACAACATTTTCGGGAAAAAAGTATCAACTCTATGTTGCCTGCAAGGGTTGTTGCACTACGTATACTTTCTCACTCTTGACTAAGGTTATTTATCCGAGGCCTTATGTCTATCGTGCGAGAGCGGAAGCACCCGGAAGATTTACGTAAGGCCTCAGCAAGGTCAAAACCTCAGTCAAAACGAGTAGAAACATAGTGCTACGGATGATTCGGACAGGCAATTTGTAACTTAACGCGAAATTCATGATATTTCACAATTTATGTAGCACTACTGGTGTGAGAAATACTGACTAGGCCAGCCTGAGCTGCTGCTCTCGTTACATTTCCTGGTTTTCACAATATTTCCCTCTTGCTGCAGAAGTCAGCCGATCCGGTCTCAAAATGTTTCCCTTGGAAAAAGTGGAAGCAATTGCAACAATTTCGCTTTTCGTACGATATTTCTGGTATATTTTCCGTATTTGTTTTCCAGAGTCGTGCGAGGAGTGACTGTACTACTGCACCAAGTCATTTCGACTGGAAATGTGGCAATTGGAAGCAACAATTTTGCATCAAATTACAAATTGTCTGGCCTTCAGTAACGTTCACGATACCTTCCTCGTTTTGACTGAGATTTTGATCTGTCCGAGGCTTGCGTTGCCTTAAATAAGGCCTCCAACAAGTCAAAACGAGGAAAATGCAATGCTATAATGCGGACAGCCAATGAATCTATCCATCTGTATTGAAATCTATATTTAAATGCGGATGTCTGTCTGTCCGTCTGTTAAGTGATGTCCCGGGGGTAAACGGCCAGATCATTGGACAGATGGACCCTCAAATTTGGTATGGAGAGGTGTGGTTCAACGGAGCATTGATTATGCATGTCATATTATTTTATACTTCCCTCTTAAGGGTGTTTTTCATGCCCCGGCAAAAAAAAAATTTCCCCAACCGGGTCAGAATGGCCTCAAATGAAAAATCTTATGAAAGCACAGTTCAGTATGTCTTCAGCACTTCAAAATAGGGGAGTGAATGAGGTCAGATGAGATGAGATCTTGGACATCCTTTGAAGTGATTTTTGTTTTTGTGTGTGAACAATTGCGACCTCCAAGGGTAGGTCTGACCTCATCCGCTTCCCCCCTGTTGGGGAGATGAGCACGTTCGTTTTCATGAGCCTTTTCAATTTGTGCCTGACGTGCCTAAAAATGCCCGAAATTTGCAACTTGACCTCAGTGTGTGACTTGTGCCAATTCTTTTGCTCCTGCCATTAAGGAAAGAACCATTGTGAATCAGCTGGAGAAAAATCCACCTGAAGAATGCATCATGGAACCTTGACTCTCCGCATGAAATGCACACGTACAGATGTGCGAATATACATAAAATGTGGATTGGGAATAAACGAGGACGCTACCACAGTCAGTTTTAAGCAGCTGAGAAGACAGTGGCTGATAAATATAGATTAGTCAAAAGGCGTCAAACGCGTAACAACGCATAACTTAACTCCCTTCACTTCGTGCTTTCATTATGATTTTAGCAATCCAGCTGTTATCTCAATCGTGACTGAGAGCGTAAACAGGAACGTTGCTCTTCTCACTCTGCGAAAACTATATCTGGGTTGAGCAGAAGAAATCAATAATGCAAAAGATGCTGAAGAAGAAAATGTGATTTCTACGTTGCCAACTTGAGTGAGATATTTGGGATTAGCCGAATGGAACCTTTTACAGAGCAGGCGAAAGCTTTTTTAAGTGGATGCTTAAAGAAGAATCTTTTAGTCCTACCCTGGCATTTCACGTACTGAGTCGGGAATGACAAATGGAATAATACATGTTATGTACGTCGTGTACGCGTAGTGAAATCAAAGGGTGGCGCTGGCAAGAACGAGGAGAAAAACGCTGTTCCACTGCTGTTTAGGAACTCCATTCGAACGCATGCAACAAATATGCGTATCTTTCTTTTGTCGTCGCATATTTTACAGGAGAATAAAAGGAGACCATCAACTGTAACGGGCTGGTAAGAGACAGGGAGAAAGGCCTGGCCGTCATTTCCGTCTACCGGGTGTCCGGGGTCTTTTCCCCACTCGGACGGGAATAACCTGGTCCAGATCGATCTCGGCTGTGCAATGAGTTTTGTGCAATGCAATAAGTACGTGCATGCACATATACATAGAGAGAGAAAGATTCGAGGGTCCAACACCGACCCAGCAAGTAGGTGGAAGCAGCCACAACGACGACTGGACATGTGTGAGGAAACAATGTCTCGGGTGGGGACTTCCGGGACACCCGGTACGTTGAACGTAGCATATTTATCACTCCAAAGAGGTGGAGGGGACGACAAGAATAAGACTTGAGAGGCGGGTATTTTTAGGGCGTCACTTTTCTTCCAACGTCGAAGAGAAATCAGTAGCGAGATATACTTTTCTGTCCTGCCCCAAGAGGATTAAAGTGAGCGGACGTCGTTTGGGCGGGCTGAATATGTCCGACGAGGAGGGAGGGCATCTTGGTGAGTCACGACTTCTCACATCAGTCCTTGGCACGGAAAATCGTGGTCCTGAAGGATGCGCTTTATATTGTTCATCCATGCGCTTGCCCCCAAGTTGCTTTCTTCAGGCAAGCGCGGGAAAGAACCAGCTTTGTACCCATTGAGGTTGAAGTCTCCAGTTTGCGCGAAGCTTTTTTGCGGTGCCACCAAAACGAGTTCTCGACAGATTCAGTGAGTAGGAAGAAAAGCCCAATTTTTGGGCGGTTGCGAAACGGGCATCATGTCCACTTTTCCCTCATTTTCAGGCCTTTTCCCTCGCCAAATTGCAAAATGCAATGCGAAAACGCAATGGTTTTTCCTTCGTTTCTTGCAGGCCCCGGGGGGACGTTCGCTGATTGGATAAAAGGCCCGCATTTCTCCCCAGCAATTTGTCATTTTTCACTGTTTGCCATCTAAAGCACGCGAAAAGCCCATTTAACATTGAAAGCAAGTCTTCCCCAGACGCTGCTCGATTGGGGAGAGATGGCGGAAGCTGCGCTCTCCGGCCCGACCGCACCAAAGTCGGGTGCATCGCAAGCACTTGTACTGAACGGCGAAGATTTTGCACAGGTTCACACAAGGTCGTGCCGTTGGAGCCGTCAGGGACTCCACTGCATGACAACGCCGCCTCTTCATAGACAAACAGGACTAGTAGGTGCAAAATGGCAGCTCGGGATGCACGTCAGTGAGGGTTCCGTGACGCGACCCACCTCCAAACTGCCCCGGCTTGTGCTCACCTTGTCCAAAGTCATGTTGTTCAAGAAGGATAGAAAGCACCTACGCATGAGCTGCTAGGGCCACATGGTGGATTCGAGCTCCCCACCAGGAGGCCGTCGGATCTTTCGGACATCCGGGCCCAGCTCGACCCCATCCCTAACGTCGAGACAGGGCCGCAAGGGGGACAACAATCAATGCGTCCTAAGTTCTCCCTCCCTCAGTGCACATATCGATATTTCTGGAGAGTAAAGTTTGCTGCTGACCGAATCGCTCTCTAGGTACTACAAGCTTCATTCTCGGTGGACTTCTAACTCTCCGCGACGTCGCGTCGGGGAGCCACTTTACAGCGGAATCTCTTTATGAAAACGGCCTCCTCGTAGGCATGAAATTGGTCATTCTCATGCTTTATCCATGCTGAACACGTCCAGAATATCCTCCATAGAGGCGTCGAATCCTTCGGTCCCCAGCTGATTCGAGAGATCCCACTGGTACATATAAGGCAGTAGCAAAAGTAATGTAAAGTATAATTCTAAGGGTAACATCTGGAATGACAATGACGAATTACAATATTTGTTGCTACATACACGAAGCACAAGTCAGCCTCAACAATTGCCTGAGCAAAGTGTTTGTGCTCATACGAGATGACCTAGGGACGACTGGTAGACTTGAGAGGGCGACCACGTGAGGAGGAATAGAGGATATTCATTGCTGCAAATTTATCCGCAAAATGCAAAAAAATGAAGAAAATTGCGTATCAAGACTGTGACGCCATTGACGTCGAGTCCAGGGCGTGGCTCGGGACCGATCAAGGTTTCGCAAAGAAAGAATAAATCAGCGAATTTGTTATTTACACTGAAAAGATCCTTTTAATGTGCCTGGCAAAATTGCACGACTCTTTTCAATGGCAAAGTTTGGCAATCAAACTGCGGGAATTGCCTCATTTCACAGTGCCTGCATGTTTAATTCAGGCCAGAAACCTTGATCGGTTGCGGCACGTGCAAGTCACTTCTCTGCACAGGGTGTCCCCCTCCCCCTTCTCCCCCTTCTCCCACGTCGCCGTGCATCTCGCCCAACACTCCTGGGGCACTCGGTGTCATTCCCACTTTAACATGCCCTTTGCATTCCATTTCTTTACCGCCGCTTTATCAATTTTACACCACGCCAAGGGCGGGATCGTGCTGATGTTCCTGGCTCCGGGGTGGAAAGGGACGGAGGGAGGAGGGGCTCCTGCTGCCCCTTGCTCAACCAACATGCCACAAGTGAGTCTGGGGCCCGACGTCACTCAGAATTCCCGACTAGGTCATAGAAATTCCAGGAGAAGACCAATGGAATTCCCCTCCCAGAGGCAGTCTGTTGCCAAGCATGCAAATTAACCATACTTCCCTGTTCGGGTGGGGTGGGGTGGGGGGAGGAGGAAAAGGAGCCAAAGAAGGCCAATCTCACAATCTTTTTTTTTGGGCAGTGAGAACGAGGAAAAGACGAACTCTTCTACATTCATGTGGGCAAAGGCTTCTTCTCCTCCCCCCACTAAAGGCCGAGAAGCCTTTGACGAAGAAGTATTAAAGGTTCCTCACGGTTTCCATTCTTTGTACAGAAAGTTTGCGAGGCCAAGATCTGCATTGCCCAACTTCTTTCATCTTCTAATTTGAGAGCCCCGCACGTCTTTGGCAGATTTTGGAAGCACCGTTTCACCCCCAGCCAAGAAAAAAAAGAATGAGTGTACGTAAAAGAGAGATAAAAACTGCCTTAAAAGATGAGACTTTTTAAAAATGCATTAAGCAGCGACTGCCGAGAGACAAAACTTTGCTACTTGGGGAGCAAAACTGGGTCCGAGTAATTTGCAAAAAAAACCCAGGTTTTTTTGCGATGCAATTTTCGATGCAAAAGCGATCCAGGTTGTTGGCACAGGCCAGAGAAGCCGCTTGGACCGCAGTAGAGGTGGGGACGAGCCCGGCTCGGCCCCGCCAGTCTGGGCCAATATTACAGCGCATTCCTGTCACCAGAGGACACTTCCAACAACTTCAACGACTTGACCAAGATGCTGAACGGCTAATTTTCGCACGTGTGTTGCCCTTTTGCCATGATGCTTTTCTCACGTCTGGCAGCAGAAGACGATGCTTTGAGCCTGTGTTTTTCTTAGGTGTTTTTCTCTAGTTTCTTCCGCCGCCTGCAGTCTGCAGTGCCAGACCCGACCCGACCCGACCCACCTCTACTGCACAGCCCTGTCCTGCCCGGGTGACGAAATGCCATGGAAATTCCAATTTTTCCCCTTGGCCACGAAGAAAAGAAGGGAAATCGAATGCGTCAGATGCGCACGCACGCGCGCATTCGCCGCGCAGCAAAACAAGTGAACTTTCCTTGGACGGAGAAACCGCATCTCGGCCAAGCTTCTGGCGACCAAACCGAAATCTGCCAAGATGCTCGGCATTAGCAACTTCTGAATGTCCAACTCCCACTCGCAGTCACGCACGCGCAAGAGGAATGAGCAAGCGTCATCCGACACAAATCCCTGATGAATACGAGTGACAAAATGGACATAAAATGCATGCCCAAAAAAGGAGTTTCAGCAGTGTGAGCAAATTTGCTCAGCAAACAGACATTAGCTGAAAGTTCTGCTACCTCTTTTTTTTTTCCTTATCAAAGCAAGAAATTTCTGGCAAGCGAAAGTTGCCATGGAAGTGACTCACGCCCAACAAGAACCAATAGGAGAGACAGAACGAGGCGTTGGCTAATCTGTTTGCACTTATTCATCGGCGTCAAGAAGTGGAAAAGAAAGATCCACTTTTACCTTTCAGCAGCAGCAACAGCGGCAGCAGCAAGTTGTTCCCCACATTCCAGAAATCCTCCTTCTTCTTCCTCCTCCTCTTCTTCGTCATGCGAATCCCGGACTTTTGCCTTATTGACGGCAACATCTTCCAGCTCTGGCTCCGCCTTTGGCGCTTCTCCTCAACAGAGAAAATAATGTATCACACACACTTTTTTTTCTCTCTCTTGTGCACTAAATTTCTCCCAGATGTACGAGGAGCAAAATTTATTCACAAGGACGAAGACGAAGATGCCATCTGAGTTTTCACCACTGCAGCAGGAGTGGGAGGCGGCGGTGGTGGTGGCGGTGGTCGAGGAGGAGGAGGACGAGGAGGACGAGGAGGAGGAGGAGGAGGAGGCTCGATTTTATTCGGGAGAAATCCTGCAAGAAGAAGAGATGTGGTTTTATTATCACAGTGGAAATGAGCTCTTGCTAATGCATACAGGGTGTCGTTCGTGCATACAGGGTGTCCACCGGGTGTCACGGAGGACGAAAACGCTCGCGCGCACTCAGCAATTACAAGGCAGGGATAATGATCTGGTCCGCGTGTGTGACATTGACATATAACGTTTCTGTCTCTATACACATACACGTCCTGCAATAGAAAGTGAATGTTTTCATGTGCAGCAGCGCCGGCGGCAGCTCAGACCCCAGCTCAGCTCAGGCCCCCTCCTACACACAGCCCTATTTTGCAGCCAAAGCAGCGCCAGCAGAGGCGGCAGCGCGTGCCAGGAGCAAAGAGGCAACGACCGTGACGTGTGAGCGGTGAAGAACACCAGCTGGGCGGACTTCATCGCTTCTTCGCCGCTCACACTGTTTCCGGAGGACCTTTGCCTGCTGTGACACTCGATGCAGAAACGAAAAAAATTCCTCCCTTCCTCCATCCTTATCTGGAAAGGCATCACCTTGACACATAGAGGTTTTTGCTTTACTTCGTTTTCTCTAAGGGGGTAACTCCGCTTTGCCGCACCCCTGTGGCATCATTGCAAATGCAGCCAAATGTTCGCAGACGTCGGTCGCACAACCCGCATGCTTAAAAGTACGACGGGGAGACCGCACAAAGGTGAGCGGGATGATGAATGATGCCGATCACTGGCGGGCCTGCGTTCACAGGCTAATTGGTCGATATTGAGAGGGCCTACAGAGGCCTGCAGAAGGCCTGCTTCTTCGTCGCTTGCTCTTGTCTCTTCTCGCTATTTTTAGGGGGGGGGAAGGTTTCTCGCCCACCCGGACGTAGACATCGGGTCAGCAGCAGCAGACTCGTTTTTTGGGCCGACGAAAGAGGAGAAGTGGCGTTTCTTTTTTAGGCTTGACGCTATGAGTTGGACTCGAGCCCCTCCCTCAAGAACTCCAACATGGGCAGCCTCTGTCAACACGTGGCAGACGTCGGCTTCGGCCCCGTCGGCAAGGGAACCGTCAACAGGATGTTGTTGACTCGAACAGGAGAAGTGTTCACGCCACCAAATGGGAAGAGAGGCCCCTCTGTGTGTCCGTCAGTGGACCTGCTCGAGGCATGCATGAAGGAGGGCCTCTTCTCCGTGTCCTGCGGCTGCTGCCCGCAGCAGCAGTCCCCACTGCCGCCGCTGCTGCTCTTGCTCGGACTGCACACCGTTAATAGTTGGGCTGTTCTCTTGCTGAGGCGCAGGAAAAGCGCCACGCATAACAGGATGTGGACGTCTCGTAAGGTCAGTTTCTTGCTCTTTGTGGCGACCGCCTACGATCTGTTTATTTACCTTCACGGTCTCGGCCGCCTCCTCGCTCTCGTTGGTGTCGGACAACAACGTCGGCGGCTTCTTTTCACTCGTCTTGCCTGCTTCTCCGGGCCGAGACCTCCACAGATTCGAGGCGCTCTCTGACCCGGTGGAGAAACCGCTCTGAAATCCCAACTCTTTTGCTCGGCAAACTGTTCTTGTTTGGTGACAAAGTGAGACTGGAGCAGTCAGTCAGTTGCCGCTGGAGCCTCGCCAAGCTAAGAGCTCTCTCTCTTTCTCACTCAATCTGCCTGGATCCTTCTTCTTCTTCTGCTTCTGCAGTTCTGCTTCTGCAGTTCTGCTTCTTGCCCCTCCTGCCTGTTCACCTGGAGCAGCCAGTGGCTCCTCGACGGCGGCAGCGCGCGCGAGCTCGACTCCGCTGGCCCGGCCGGCATCATCAAGCAATAATGCATGGAGCGATTGTGAACCCACCAAAGGAAGAAAAGTGAAGAAGAAAGACATTGCTGATCTCTGTGCAGTAGGGAGAAAAGTTCCCACGAGGAATCTGCACGTGCAAAAATTGGATAACACTTGCAAATCTGTCTCTTTTTGTCCCCTGTGCGGCTCGACCCTGCCGGGGCCATCTCAAAAGGAGGGCCAATGTTATGCTTCGTGTCATGCAGAGCGAGAGAAAAGTCAAACAACTCTATCTCGTCTTCTCGGACCAACCAGAGACTCTGTTCCAATTTCCATAGAGCCATGGGGCTCCAGAGAAAGGGAACAAAAGGCATTGAAAATGACCTCCAGTTTTGTAAACCAGATTTAAACTCCTCGCGGGCCGGCTGTTCTAATACGCAGATTGTCTTCAGACATGAATCTGTCTCATCTCTAACCTCTGTTTTTCACCTCCGTGCCATTCTAGTCCCAGAAATTTGCAAATGTCGAGAAGAAACACGTAAAATGACAGCTCAGGTAAGAAAAAAACATCGCGCTTAACTGTGCCTGCATGCAGCTTTCGGACAGGAAGAGAATCTGTTTATTGGCAGCGTCGAAACGTGGTGAAGAAGCCAAAAAATGGGCACCCTCCGGGTCTTTTTCTCTGCCCCAGAAGTAGACTTTGGGAAATCGAATCACAAAGGGTTGGATGAGTTAGGACCACGCTGGCTGTGACGAAAGATTAGCAACGGCGTGGCAGAAGCAGTTTGTCCCTTTCAACTTCTTAATGCAGCAAAGTCTCGCATGTATGATGAATATCGCATATATGGCAACCTAGCATACGTGTACGCATGATGCAGTTAGTTGCTGGGACATCGTACGCGTATACGAGATTCTACTGTTCTTCAGTTTTTTACAGCCGTGCATCTATAACAAGGGTAGGATCGATATTCTTGACTTAGAGCCCATTGAGGCACTGAAAGAAAAGAAGGTCTAGGTTGTAAAGGCCTGGAAAGAGTAATCTTGTTGGGTTCAAGGGAAACCGTTACACTTAAGGCTGGAAAAATACCCAGTATTTTTTCCCCGTGAGCGAATTTGCACTGCACAGTCGTTCTTTGCTGCTGCTGCAGCTGCAAAAAAAAGGTTTTCACGTCATTCTGCTCTCCTTTTGATTCAGTGGAAAAAAAGAAACATTGTTGCTCAGGAAGTCAGTAAATATGTGTCAAAGTTGCCAAAGAACAATTCCTGGCTGTCAGGAATTGTTACTCTTCCTCAAACCAAAGTTCAGGGTGAGCAGAAACTCGAAAGAACCGTAGTTAAATGATAGTCGGATACAACCACCAAACAATGTCTAACACAGAAAGTTATACAATTATACATACAATATGGGATTTCATAGAAAAAATCCCCCACCCATCCAGAGAAGACGTGGTCGCCATATTACCAAGATTTCTGTGTGACAGTTTCGGAGTTCTTGCCCATCCTGTACGGCATCTCCTGGATCAATGCGGAATGAACAACAAAAAAAACAACGCCGTCCAGATCCTTCAGGCCTGCCCGGGATGAAGGGGGAAATTATGGTGATGCTGCATTGAGCAACATTCTAATGTTTGCTCATAGTTTAACACACCATCTCCTTAAGGATCTGGACCAAGTTCTCTTTTTGCTGTATGCATGCTGAAGCGCGTGCGACTGTTGAACAATTCAGTGCAGAGCCCGACAATGCTTCTCGTGCACTGCCTAAGAATAACGCACAGCCAACCCACAGTGACGAACACACTCACGTATGCATAGGAGGAAGCACTCAACACATTCACGCACGCGACGCTTTCTGGGAAGTTCGCGTTACAGCCTCCCCCTCCTGTAGCACTCCAGCCTTTTCCAGAAATGTGTCTTCTCCTTCACCAACGGAGGATGACGACTTTTCAGATTAAATTCTTTCCGCAGAGGCGATTTTCTTACTAGCAACAGTCAAGTCATGGTCGTGCGAGCAGAGTAAAAAGCGATGACAGCATTGCCATCTTCTGAGATTCGACCATTCAGACAAGTGAAACAGCATTGCCAGCTTATTCTTCTTGGGCAACCAGAAGAAAAGACTCAATGCCTCATTACTTGCGTGCTTCATCAATCAGTGTCGTTGAGCTTGGGCGAGAGGTTTGGTGCTTTCGGCGGCTCAAACAGAGCTTTTTTTCCCCTCTATCTCACTTTCACGGCCACAAGAAGACATTTAAGCTGAAAAAAAACAGAGGAAATCTAGCGTTCACTATCGCATTGTGTTGCGCTTTTTTTTCTCTCCGGCAACAATGATCGCACCTCCAATAAGGAAGGATCTGGATTAAATGAGGCGAGGCTGAAGCACAGAACTTTTCTCTCCTGTCAGTGATTTAAAGCCTGTTCAGAAGAAGGTTGGAACGATTACCTTTGTAGGCAACCCTTACATATTTGTCACTGCTTTGTTCTATATTTCCCCTCCCTTGGGCCATTTTCCCCCAGCACGCAACACCGGATGCGGTAACGAAAGTTGTGCCATGTGGGCCCAAGCACAAGCCCGTGATTCGTGACATCGCTATGCCTGATGAAAGTACATTTGCGTCCTTCGGCTGAAGATCACACTCCTCTGTGTAGTGACTGCAGTCTTCAGGTTCATGAGGAAGTTGCCATGTGATCAAGACCCCTTCCTCGTGTCGCTCTCCTTAGTTACCAAAAGATGACAGAGTCTGGGACCGACCCAACCATGGATAGGGTTCTTCTTTGCTGACTTTGCCATGATGACATGCAAGCTGCATACAGATTCATCCTGGTAGGATTAGGTATAGAGAAAGGAAGCTTCTTCCACGTTAGTGCAGAGCGCGAAGACAAAAGAACTTTGTGCCTAACTAACCTACTTTACAGTGTGAGCGCAAATTTTCTTCTTCCATTAGTATAATGGACAAAAGGAGGTCTGACTTCTCCCGCCGACTTTTGCAGGGCCACACGGTCTCACTCCGTCAGTCGCCGAACTGCATCTAGTCATTTGTACTCTTGTGTGCAGTAAGTACAGCGCAGTCTGCGTGGAAATTGGCTTAACATTGACCTTCTTGTTTGAACTGGCTTTTGGACCTTGAAATCGCATGCCATAAAGTGGGGGGGAGGGTCAATATTTGTGAAAAGATTATTATTCTCTCCGTCATCATCCCTGTTGTCGCCCTGACTGTCAACGATGCGCGATAAAAATGTTGCACTTGACCTCTGTAAAACAGCTCCTAGTTGCACTTCACACTATCCCGTTGCTGCTGTTTGTCTTGTTCGACTTCTGAATGCTCACAGCAACTCCTACAAATGTTACTTTTGTCTGGCACAAAGTTTATCATTGGCGGCACCAGAACAAACAAGATTCCATGCTAACCACCCCGTACATAGGTCGATGCATTCATCCGTCCAAGGTCATCCTGGGTGACTGACACCGTACTCGAAGGGGCCCTTGTCTTTTGTCTGGCGGAGAGCCAGAGATGGCTGCTGGCAACTGCGCTTCGAGCCCTCATTTGGATGTCTTGCGTTCACTGTGCGGTTCCCAACCAACAACTCCGGTCCATGAAATACGCACGTACGTACAGTGCATACAGAGTAAGAGGGGGGAAAAAATAATGGTCTGCCTGTGTCGCTGCTGCTTCGCTGAGGCCCTCACGGTGCCGGCAAATGCGTGCACACAACATGGCGTCTTGCCTACAGGGTGGACTAAGCAGAGTCGCAGCTGATATCCAATGTCGAGAGGAACATTAACGAGTGCGTGTGGCGAATTTCCTGAGTTCGCCCTGTACGCCGGAGCGGGCGCGTGAGGAGCGAGAATCAGAAACCGCGATGATAGACAAAGGAATCTATTAAGAAACTAGAGCCTGATGTACGTCTCTAACCTCAATGCAGATGATTTGTGGCAGTGCATTAGAATATGGCATATAAAAGCATGATTGCCAGGTTTCCGCGCAATGCGTTATAATGCATGGTGTTCTAATTGGGAAGATCTCGAATCACATTCACCCAACCTTGCGAAAAGTTATGCACTCCTGCATACAGGGGTAGGACCGAGGACGCGCACATGTGCATTAGTAATGTGCACATTGCGCACTGCAAAAGTAGCGTCGGAGCTTTTTCAGCGCATTGAAAGAAGCCAAATTCCACTCTCCGCTGTTCTCGCCCAGATTTCTCTGCGTTGAAGCCTCAGAAACATAATGTACAAAGACGTGCATATATACAGTATAGCTTATCCGTGTTGTTAGGGGCAGCTGATCTTGGACACAGCAGCAGCTGCGGTCGAATTGCTCGATCATCTTCCGCAAAATGAACTTCATAGTTTCCGTCCTAGGGCTCCTCACGTGCATCTCGTGCCACTTTTTCCATACGGATGGCTTGTCCAACCATGTTCAGGATCAGGTAGTATTCGCCATTTTTGCTGATGAGAGCACAGAAGGTCTAGAAAAGGAGGAGGTCATGGAGGCACTCTTGGAGGACGAGAGGCTCCATGACTTTGACACTGGGCCGCCTCCACACGACCAACCAGCTAGGATGGCAAGATACATTGTACACCACTCAGGTATAGTCTGTATATCATTGACTCTCGCCGGTGCTTCAAGCTTGTCTTGCATTCCTGGATGTCATTCAGATTGGGCGGCTATGGCCACTTTGTCAACCCGTCCGGAGTTGCAAGGGTCCCCCTTCGCCAACGTTTTCAGCGTCAGCGACGGCGCCAACGTTAGAGAGGCCTCAGGAAGGCCATACATGTACCTGACACCTATGGAACTTTCAGTGAAGGACTTGAAGGTGAGTGATTAAGGCAGATCAATGTAACAATGATTGCCAATGTTGGCCATTTGCAGGTAAACAACAACGCTTCCCTCACGATGTCCCTCGCCCAAGGCAAGTACTGTGAGAAGAAGAACCTGGACCCCGAGGACCCTCGTTGCGCTCACGTCATTCTCACTGGCAAAGTTGTAGAGGTGGGAAAGGCTTGCTTCAATTGTGAAAATCTTTTTACGTATTCCTAATAATATTCCTTTTTTCAATCTAAGGTTCCTCCTCAGAGTGAGGAAGAAGATTTTGCCCGTCGAGCGCTGTTTTCCAGGCATGAGGAGATGCCCGAATGGCCAGCAGGTTTGGTTTTTTTTGTACAATACCGTCGACACCGCTTATAACGGCTCCCACGGACCAGGACCGTGGACTTTTTAACATATAAGAGCCGTTTTGTCTCTTTATAATTGATAAAGCAAGTACTAAAATGAGCAAACAAAGCACATGTTGAAGTGGAAAAAGCTTTCACCTCAGCGACAAATCATTTGTGTCGCTCAGGTGCTTTGTGACGCAAGCTGTGAACTGCTTCAAAGAGTCCTTATCAGCCATTCCATTATAATTCAGTCTCGAAGGAGGCGAATTCTACTGAGAACAGACGATACATGATTTGGTCTCTGAGAGTCGTCCACTTTAAAACTCTAAAGACTCATGTACTTGGCTCCAGATCACGCGTGGTTTTTTGCCAAACTGGAGATCACCAGCATACTGGTGCTCGATTACTTCGGCGGCGCAAAGGACGTCCCCGTGAAGCAGTACTTCGAGGCGACACCTTATTAAAGAAAGTCTTCAGTTTGGGTCAGCTCCACCAGACAGGAATGGAGTCAATGGAAACAACGGTTGCACTTCCTAGCTGCTGTGCTCGCTGAAGTCGTCGTTGGACCTTCGTCCATGTACGAAAGTACATGTAACTTTGTCCTCGACAGACTAGCGCGAAAAAAGAACGAGTTCTTGCCGGTGATCGATGCCGAACACATCGATCGTCTAATCTCTCGTCAAAAAATGCTCGTAAGCGGAGTCAGAAACAATCGTCCTGGCCGCATCACCTTATGAACTGATCAAAAATACTCTCATCGGACAAAGAAACCACTGTTGACGTGAAAGCCTTCGACTAAATGTGTGAAAATAAACGTTGCATGTATTTATGCGTCATACTTCTCACCGAGCGCACTTTTTCTCTTGCTTCGCGTATGTATGTACGTATACATATACTTTAGCACATAAAAACAACTGAACCAACCTCTCAAGAGCAAGATTATTTCGATCTTGTAAGAGCAGGCGCTTTGTACGCTTCAGACAGAAACGCATCTCCTTACACTCGTCTTGGATACAAAATGAAGACTCGAGCAACTGCGGTGGTGATCTTCATTTGCCAATTCGTCCTCATTTGTGGGCTCGGCGTGTTGGAGCATCGCGATGATAACACCATGGACGTGTTCGCCATCAGGGTGAGCAAGGGCAATGAGGTTTTCGAAATGGAGGCCTCGTGGAAATCTTCCAGCATCCCTGAGCCCCCTCCTCATGAGGCGGCGGCAAAGATGGCACGATACATTGTGCATTATTCAGGTGGGCTGGCTGGAATCTTCAAAAACGTTACGTGGACTTCTGAAACTCTGATATCACTGGCATGTCTTTTTTTGTCCATAGATTGGACCTCGATTGCCACGCTGTCCACCCTGCCCCAGTTGGAGGGCTTCCCCTTCGCCAACATCATAAGCATTAGCGACGGTGCCACCATCAGGGAAGCCTCTGGAGAGCCATATTTCTACCTCACGCCATTCGACTACACAGTGGAAGATTTAGAGGTTTCATTTTCCAGATGGGTAGATAGATGAGACAGTACTTTTTTCTGTCTCTGAAGAAAGACAATCGAGCCTCGTTGACGATGACCCTCGCCCAGAACGAGTACTGCAGACAGAAGGCACTGGACCCCGAGGACCCACGCTGCGCCCACGTCATTCTTACCGGTCGCATAGTCAAGGCACTGTCTACACCTGTTAAAAAGAGGTCTCTATGCAAAAGTTTTACCAATGTTTTACTTTCTCTATTCTTAGGTTGCTCCCAATAGTAGGGAGGAAAGTTTTGCCCGAAAGGCGCTCTTCGCCAGGCACAAGGCGATGCGCTACTGGCCCACTGGTAAGCTTAGCGCTGGCACTGGCACCTGTTCGTGTGTCAAGCCACTCACTCACACATAGGACGGCTTAATTCGTGCCTAACTAAATAAGTGAAGATGGAGCTTTAACAAAAGCGACTTTTGTGATCACGTACCTATCGACATCATCACTCTGCCTTCTAGACCATGGCTGGTTCTTCGCCAAGCTGGAAGTCTCCAGTGTGATCGTGCGCGACTACTTCGGCGGAGCCGCGGACATCCCTCCAAAAGAGTACTTCCAGGTCAAACCACCTTTCTACTAGAGTACGAGATCGTTACCGTTATTCAAAGGCTCACGTTAAAATGTCTCTACTTATATATTTGCTCATAATTATTATGTCTACAAAGGTTTCCATATGCATAGCATAAGCAGGAAGAATCAAGAATAAAGAAGTGGTACATAACGGAAAGATATTGGGCGATAATTTTTAACAGGGACATATTCTTTTTTTTTTTTTTGAACAGTAAAAGAACCGGACCATATTTGAGTGTGACTGCCTAAAATAATGTTTGCTATTGTAGATGGGGTTCCTAAGTACTACGTGCGAATTATGCTTTATCTACCTATAAATAATGTTTGCAATGGTCGGTTATATGACGGTTTTTTGCGGATACAGGGTCGCAAATATTGAGAAAAAATAAGTGCTTAGGTGACCAAAATAAAAGGCGCTAACTATTAGAGACAAACACGCATTGTTGAGAGCAATAATGGATTACGATGATGCGCGCTCACTTGACTAAACATTAATGCTTGTGCACGTGTCATAAGTTCGCATATCGACAGACAGTAATGCATAGCAATCATCTCAATATCTGAACAAACTAGTGTTTTGGGAGTACTTAATAGCAACAGCAGTGTGTGTGGTACATACGCACAGAAAAGGGTGCTTTCATAGACGAAACCTTACATGAACCTCACCATTTTTTGCACCTGACAGACATCTTTTTTTCTCTCCTGGAAGCTTTTAACTAATTGGGAGAAAAGTTTGGGGTTGTCTATGGCTATTTCAATCTCTATACGCTCAAGCCTTTACAAGTTGCTGCTGTTGGTAATGATTAAATCTTCTTGTACAAAATGAGGATGGATGTTATTCTCAACAGGTAGTCTTTGTCATTCGAAAAAACGCAAACGTCTAGTGCACACAGTCGGACATTCCGAAGCTCTCTCTTAGTAACGTTAATAATGTTAGTGATCATAATGCTCTTACACACACATTGGGGGAAATGGCAAAGAAGAGAGAGGCAGGGAGGGAGGACAGAAAGCGCCTCAAACTTGCTTCTAGAAACACTAGCAGTACATTAAAGTACACTTGACTATACTAGTAGTACCCATTCGTGTTCAGTTAACACACCGGGATCTTAGAGGGAAAAGGGGTAAGGAAAAAGGGCCTAAAACATTTTTCAAGTCTTCTTTTGCCACGAAAGACCCATTTTTGTGGGACAGGATATGTTGTAGTTATTGTTAGACCAGGGGTCCGAAGAGCTGGGGCTGTTGAGTCCCTGGGGGGGTTGCCCAATCGGCCCCGAAGTTACCACCAAAGTCGAAGAGCCGCGGCGGTGGTACCGCGGCATTGTTCACGCTGACTCCATTAGACGACGGCGGCGACGGCCAAAGAGAATCGGAGGTATGCTGGCGCAACGCCTGCGTGTGCAACAAGGAGAGAAAGGGTTTGCTGTAGCAAGGCTTGCTTGCAAAAACAACGTGTAGCTCCTACCTTCTCGACTTCAAAAAGATCCTTTCGGAGCTGCCACTCGATGGTTTTCAGCACACCGACGGGCATCGTCTTGAGCTCGGCTACCCTCCTGACCCCGTGCACGTAGGGCCCTGCGCTCTCCATCTCCTTCTGAAGCTGCGCTAGCTGCGCCAACGCGCCATCCTTCTCCCTGAGTGCCAGCTCGGCCTTCTTGGTCGAAATCGCCGTCTCCTTCTTCCATGCCTCACATGCGCTCCGTGCTTGCGCGTAACTCTCGTCCCAGCTGTTGAGGCGGCTGCGCGCGTGGCTCAGTTCCTCCTTCAGTCGAGCGATCTCCAGGTCCTTGTTTGCCATTTCGCTCGACTTGGGGGAAGTCGTCAGGTCGAACAGACCCAGCTGGTTCATGCCCAATAGTGAGTTAGTTGCCTGGATAAGAATATGCAAGTTTCATAGAATCACACGTTCTATACTCTAGAAGCAATAGAAGAATGTTTCAGGAGAGAAGGAAAGTAGCGCTAGTGACAAGAAGACACTTAGCGCCCCAAACTTACGGTTTCATGCCCATTTTCAAGATGCCTCTGCTGCTGCAACATCTGCTGTAACTGCAGGTGCTGTTGTGCCGTGGGGGAGCCTCCGCTACCGGCCCCCGGACTGGCGGAACCAGGTGCAGCCCCTGGAATTCCCACCGGATTGGTCGGAGGAGGCAAAATCCCGGAGGAGACCAGACCCTGCGAGATTGTGCTTCCACCGCTGCAGTTACGAGACTTTGAGCCACTCTGCTGCTGTTGTTGCTGCTGTTGTTGTTGTTGTTCGTAGCCCGAACCCTGTCTTGACTTGCTGGTGCCGTTGCCACTGTGAGTCTCGCTGAACCCCGACGACTTGCGGCTCTTGGAGAGCCCCTCCGAGAATGCATCCAACCCAAGGTCATCGAGGGCAGAGCCTGGAGAAAACGGCAATTCGGAAATATATTTGAGTTGCACGCTCGCGGGCTCATCTACTCTAAAGCCTCGAACGCTACAGAATTATCAGTTACTGTTCCAGTTCAGAAACTGGGTAAGGTTGCAGTTGGAGGTCATAGGAGGCCTCAGGGTAGGACTTGTTCAGCCCGCGCCGCTCGAAGAGCTTTGAACTTGCCATTCCTCCCTAAGTAAACTCGCTCTTTTTGAGCCACGAGAAAACTCTTCAGAAACACTTTTGAAATAGGACAGACTTTAATCTCAGACACTCAGTATTCAAGGGGCCTTCACCTGCGGCCTTCAATGGAAACAACAACAGAGCCTTTGATTCTAAAGTCCACAGACCAAGTGGCTCCATCTAGTTTTGTCCATTTACTCCCCACACACTTCCTCTCACTGGTTATTCAAATCAGGGTGCTCCGGAGACCCCATCAATCTCTTCTTTCAGCTGCCTGAGAAGCCCTGGACACAAAGGGCAGGGTGACCTGCCCCTCCTCCTCGTAAACGGGGACTACATTGCTCAAAATAAGGCAAGCAGAGACCAAGTGACACTTGATTGACATGCTTTCAATGATCAGTCGGCCCGAGGTGCTCTGTGGGTAAAGTTCTCGTGTCATTAGGAGAGAAAATGAGCATTCCTGTAGTTTTCGTTGTTTTTTTTTTCTTCTTCACGGAGCTAAGCTGAAGAAGTTATTAAAAGCAATATTATCTTTGTAAAGCATCTCGATTGCCTTCTTTTATGATTTTTACGTCTACTTCGAACCCGAATTTTATTTTACGACCCCGCCGAATAAGAGCACGAGGGCCGAGGCTATCAATGGCCTCTGCCTCGTCTCCACGCTCGACTGCTCTGGTAGTCTCTGGTCTGTATTTAAGGACTTCAAATTGCGACTTTTTATCCCTGCAGAAATGTCAGAATTGGCGTACCGAGTGAGTCCATTGGAGACTCGAAAGCCGGAAAGAGTCCCAGACTGGAGGCGAAGGAGGCCGCGGCGGCATTTCCGTTGGTGGCTGAGACGGCGCTGGTGGCGGTGGCGGCTGCCGCAGCCTTGGTCACCTCCACCAACAAACTCGTCTTGCGTTGATTTTTCTCGGCCTGGGACAGACTGGGGTCGTTATCTGCAAAAAAGAAGACTCCAAGTGATCCTCTGAGAAACGAAAGTCTTCAAGTGCAAAGCTCTGTCTCGTTACCTATGCTAAAGACTTGTCTCCTCAGCATGGCTTCCCTGCCATTCAGGTCTCCAGTCAAGAAACGGCCTTTGGCGGCGAAGGCGGCGGCTGTCACCGCGGCCACTGCCGCGGCTTGTTGTTGCTGCTGAACGTGGTCGACGTTGCTGCTGCCATTAATACTGGTTCGCGGCTGCTGCTGTTGCTGTTGGCTGCTGTTTCCATTGTTGGAGTCCATGGGCGAGGTGACCCCGTTCTCCTCGAACGGAGGCTACGGGAGCAAAACCATTCAATCGAACATGGTCTAAGACATGACGAGCGTGAGTGTTTCATACCGTGATGGACCCGTTTCTCCGCTGATTTCCAGGCAACCGCTGCTGGCTGAAGCAGAGCCCATTGGGCAATTCAGCCTGAAGCTTAAGAAAATTAAAATAGCTTCTTTGAACAACAAAAAAAAACCCAGAGTGACAGAAGTAAGTACCTCGTTTCTCGTCTTGCTCTGATCAGGTAACACGTGTGAGAGGATCTCGCCCAGGTTGTGGCCGTTCTCTGGCGTGGGACTGTCCAAGCTCACAGTCTCCTCTGGAAGAGACGTCAACATTAATGATGCTCTAACTTTAAAGTGAAAAGAACATCCTGCTTTCCCCCTTCCTGTTCGACAAAGCTCTTGCAAAGTCAATCTCTCTGGACGTAGTTGCTGATTGGAGAACACAAAGAATCTGTTTCTCCACAGGCCAGAATTGCCTTTGGGGGAGACTGGGATCGCCTGTACTCCTTCAACACTCATCCCTCCTTTTCAGAAATGCATTTACCAGATGTTTCTATATTCTCCCCTTCCCTGTGTGTGTGCCATTACCGTAATATACTTAATTGGAGCCGCTTGTAGTAGCAAAAACAAATTTTCCACGCATCAATCATTTTTTTTCTAACTGAGAGGAATTCTAGCATGCGTGCTGACAAAATCCCGACTTTTGACTTAACACCTGTTGATCTGACAGGAGAGAAATGTATTGATTGTACAGGGGCAATTAATGGACACTCACGCTCTATGTGGGCGAAGGCGCAGAAGGCTCCCCTTGGGCAGTAGCTGGTGTTCTGGATGTCGTTGCACTTGGTGGACTTGTAGATCTCGGGGTGAAATTGCTGCTCCGTTCGGGTGTGACAGTACTGACATGAGTCGCCGGCGTCACAGGCCACCGGGTCACCCCACTCGTCGCCAGTCTTTACCTGAGGGCACGGGGTCGACCTGCAAGAAGAGCCATGCAGTGCAAATGTTGTAGACGGCCGGCCTCCCAGCTGACATCAGTCGTACCTATACTTGAACTTCTTGGGGCTCCTGCGCTTGTCCTTGTTGTTGTGGAACTGCGGGCACGCGTATCCCTGCCTGCAGAGCCTGGGCGGCTTCTTGCACGGTTCAGTCTTGTAGTTGGCCAGGACGTAGGTGGTATCCAACCACTTGGGATCGTCGTTCAGTAGGTTGCGCTCCTTGTCCAGGCTGTTGAGGCCCGTGACAGTGTCGGCCTCGCCGTGCTCGATTGCCTGGAGTTCTCTGGAGCGAGAGAGATGAAGTTCAGAACTGTGACGATGGTGACGCAAAATAGAAGTAAAATTACATATGTACGCTCGGATGCGTCTCCTTGCCCCCCCCCCCCCATCAATTGCGTCACATCGAAACTCGGAGAGACAATTTTGGTCGTGTTACCCACCATTCCTTGCCCCAAACACAATCTCGTGGTCTTCGGGCTACCTACAATTGACCCCTGCTCGGAATGTTATTAACCCTGGGCCTTCTCATGTCAGGCGAGCAAATTGGTCCTTCTTAGGTGCCGCATAAGCATACACGTGTGACGTCGTGACAGAGTCATTACGATGCTTTAGGCGAGGTCTCCCTCTCATTTTCTGAGCGCCAAATTAAGCATCTGTCCTGACTCATTCAAAGTCGAGGAGAAACTCACCTGATGTCGTAGACTGGCGGCCTGAGGTCTCCGGCGCCGTGCGCGAATGCGCAGTGGGACCCGTTTTTGACGCAGTAGCCGCGATTGTCGGTGTCGTGCACGCACATCCCGGTCTTGTAGTACTTGAGGTGGTACCGACGCTCCGTGTCTCCGGCGGTGCGGTGCAGAAACGGGCAGCTAGAGGAAGATAATCTTATTAGTCAGCAGCTCCAGTGAAACGATCGAGTCGCTCCCCTCATTGTTGTCATCATCAGCCCCTGCAGTGACAATGACGCAGAACTGTGTACGCGTTACTGACGCCGCCGGCCCTGACGCGGTCATCACTGGCAGTGAATATTATAGTGGTTCATCCGGCCGCATGATTTGGGAAGAAGGTCCAGCATAACACAACCTGAACTCTTACTCACACGTGTTTTTCTTTTCTTCTTTCACCTTTTCAGTCAAATAATCATCTACCACGCTGTCAATTACTTCTCTTCTCCATATGGTCGAGATGGAGGAGACGTCTGTGTGGAGAGCAGAAGCTCGATTTAGGCCTCTCAAGACCAGGTTAGATCGGCCATCTGAAGACGTCAAATGCAATTTCGGCTACCAAAGGCATGCCCTGCCCTTCTCTGTCTTCTCCTCCTTCGAAACTCAGCGATAACGATGATGAAAATGATGCAAAAACGAGTAGAAAAACAATATTGGATTTCAAAGGAAAAAGCGGCGAAGAAACCTAAGCTTGCTTGCGCCATCTTTGAATGAAAGGCAATGACACCATGATTTGACGATGTCACGTTTGTCCGACTTTTCTGCCATCTTATTCAGCTGTTACGAGATTGCGGTTAAGCCCAGACTTTTCCCGACTGGAGCCAAGAAGTTAAGGTCCCACATCGACGACTGGGTCCTTTTCTGTCATGCGGCCCACCAAAGGGATCACGCAAACCGACACGACTCAGTTACTGTTATTTTTGTCACGAAAAGAAAAAAAAAATCTACATTTCTCTGCGAACTCTCTGTGCTCAGGCCGCTCTGTCAGTGTGTGCCTTATGTTACTGATATAATACCGATAAATTTGCTTTTATCAGCTGTCAAGGATTTAAGAAGACCCTCGCAGTACATGTGTGTACTTTACTTTTCCCAGTCTTGCCAGGCTTACAAGGGGCTTCTCCGGTCACATTCATGAATATTTCAATTTCTTTTTGCCTCATTCCTGTGCAAAAACTTCTTCTCCCTGTTGGTATCTCCTGCCACGAAGGAGACATTCGTCATCAGTTATACTACAATGAGGGGAGGATCTTACAAAAAGCGTCTGGACGTCTGCTTTTGCCCTCACCATTTTCCTCAGCCGGGGGAAAAAAGGGCATCGGAGGAGGGGGAAAAAACCACTCCTGGACTGAGCAGGGAGAAAAATACCTGAGTCCACGAGATAGAGTTGAACGAGACACACAAACAAGGGTAATTAAGCGGAGGAGATTAATTTGGAGTCCCTGAAGTCGTCTCGCCAAGAGTTATTATATGCCGATGTCATACAATCCTTTATGTTTCCCAGCCCCCAAGAGTAAAAATTGGCCAAGCGTCCTTGCATTGAGCGATTGCACCGCTGGCATGCAACCGGCGGAGACCTTGCAACAGGCGTGATTGCTACCAAGGTTTTCCCTCCCTCTAACGGCGCCTGCCGGAGTTGCCACGCGGGTTTCCGCGGCGTGGCAACCCTGACTGCTGCTCAGTGCCAGCGCCACCATTCGGAAATGCAAATTTTCTGCAGACCACAAAGGCCGAGAGAGAAACCAGCGGAGCTATCAAGGTAACTCACCGACCTTGCCTTACAACGAATGAATGCAAAGATAAAAGCCAAATTAGCACCAAAAGGCAAATGAATCAAATGGCAAAGGGTCCGACCGATCTTTCTCTGTGTGCTGGGATCGTTCTTCGCGGCAATAAAAGGTAGGATTTTAAAGAATTTTCGATGCATCGCCAATTGGGGCCTGTCAGCTTTATTGCGGCGCCATTTTTGCGGCCCAAAACACACCTTTCAGATAATATTCCTGGTCGTGTGTGCAACAGATTAACTCCCAGGACCTGCATAAATACCAGGATGGCATTTCTAAGCACATTCTTCTGTTGTTTGCGCCATAAACAAAATAGTTGTTGGCGTTGCACTTTCATTTTTTCTTGTCCTTTAGGCGCTCAAACTCAAGGTGAATCGGGGGGGGGACCCGTTAACGTCAGGGGGGGGGGAGGGGGAATGAAGAACTCCAAGTTAAAAACCGGATTGAATTTCTTCCACTTTTGTTCCTTTGGGGCATTGATTTATTCATGGTCCCGGAGGTTAATTCGCAGCATTATCAAGCCTTCATAAATCGCCAAATCAGGTCTTCTCGTTCCTTTACGGTGCACGAAATCCCTCTTACTTTGTTCTGGTCAGCGCAAGGTTTTCCCACACAAAGAAGAGATTTGTAAAACCCATTCACAGGCAGTAAATCAAGACTTTCGAGGTCCCGTAAATTGCCGACCTTGGCCCCACTATTTTTTTTTTTTGCCGGTGGAGAAGCTGACACAGGCCTACGAGCTGTCAGAGTTGTTGTTCTTCTCACTGGCGATAAAGTAGAAGAAGGAACCTTCAGTCATGGTTAATACACACGCACACACCTTTTTTTTTCTCTTTTTAACTCACTCACTGTAAGTAAGTGAGCAGAAAATGTTGCATATGGTCAAGGAATTAAAGCTGCTCAAGCAAAGCGTCAAGGCAATACGACGCCCCCAAGATAGGGCCCAGCAAATACCAGTTGTTTACACTAAGTGATTGGCCAATGTTGAGACACGCTCGTCATGCGTTAGCCGCAGGCCTTTGAAGAATCTGTCTATTCTTGTTTTTTTTCCCTTCCTTCTTTCAAAACGGTTTTCGTAGTAGTGAGGCCTCCACAGGGCCCATTCCTGGGCATGCGCACGCACGACTGAAAGGAGACTTGGCAGTTGAGGTCGTTTGCTGCTTCTGGTTTCTTGTCTGACAACTGAATCGAGCGAGCATCATTCTTCCTCCCCTCCCGCAGAATTTTTACCTCTGGCAACTCAATGTCACCGCCTGCTAAGGCCCAGCCAAAGAGAAAAATCTGATTGATTTTCCTGGCAAACGTGACTGTTTCTTTTGCGGTACTTTACCAAGGTCGCCAACGTCAGTGAGAAGCGTGATCGTGCCTCTGTCAGCCTGACAAGGTGTGACCGGTCTAAGTGCACCGCTTGGTGCGTCATTCATGTCCACGTCGACGTGGGTGTTTGCTTCAGCGTACCTAAGTAATGAGAACACACTTTGAAGTGTCTCTGGGCCAGCGTCACGTCGGCCCTCAACGTGGCCACCGCCACCTACAACCACGCGCTCCAGTCCGTGCCGGAGGGACGTGAATGACGCACCAAACTCCACATTTAAGTCAGACAGTTTAGCCAACTAAATAAAAAGAGAAACTTGAATAGGCTGAGTGATGCATTTCATCACCACAAAAATAGCATTTAACAAAACTCACTCCCCCCTCTCCTCCCCGGTGCTGATCCAGCACCCTTGCAAGGGGTCAAACAGGTGGAGCATGATATGGGAAAAAGGAAGGACGCCTAAAAAAAGGGGTCGGCTGTGACAGCTGACTCAACATGTACGAATGGAAAGGAATGAAAATAGATTCCTACCATGGATTTAAATATCTCTTTGTCTCGATGCCTGACAAAGGAGTCAAAAAAGTTGAAGGGACTTCACCTAAGGAATGATTAAACGATTCCACGTAGAGAAAAAGCCATTTCCACGACCTATTTTCGACATTTCTTTTCCCACACTTGCTTGATAGGAGCAAAGGCTGAGACTTCTTCTTCCTTTGTGCATGCAAGAGGTTCAATCAAGACTCATCCGCGCCAAATATCCGGAGGGGACAACCTTGACAACAGGTTGGTGCAGCAGGTAATATCGCACCTGTCCACGTCCAGCTGCGGGGAGAGGAAGAAACGCCAAGAAATCTTCTCTGCCAGACAAAGGAATCCCAAGTTGAACGAGCAATATCCTCAGTAAAGAGTCTCCTCCGGCAGAGTTGATTGGGCCGCCTTATGCAATAATGAGCACTCCAGAAGAGCCCCCAAAACTTTTTCCATTACCTCTCCCTGGCTGTCAGGGTGGCGCAAAATGATTCAGCCTCCTCCTTTTCCTTTGTGTGTGACGCACCCTGTCTAAATTAATCCAGACTTTCCCATATCCAGCGTCAGCTCCCATGACCTCATATGGGGAAGGAGGAGAAATGCCAGCAGGACACAAAGAAACGATGCAAAACAATGATACCATTGTCGAAAGACTTTGCAATTTTGACAGAGATACGCTGCGAAGCTCAAGAGTCCCTGGCCATTTCTGGGGCACTGAAGTAATTTGAGAGGAGCTGGAAAAAAAACCCCACCCGTTTCACACATTCTCCACTTCAAATCCCCTGCTAACAGTCATGTATGGGCCGACGACCCCCTTGTCCACACTAAGCGGCTTAGTAACAGCAGTAGCAGCATAAAAATATGGGAACTGACAAGAGGGGGGGGGGGAGATATTTTGTGCGTACACTTGGCTGAATGAACCCCCTCTTTTGAAGAAAGAAAGCAAAAGGCGCGGGGAGAGAGGGAGGGACACACAAAGAAGACAGGGTGACCCAGCAGAGCCTCCTCACCCCCATCAATGACACCTTTCTCGGGTGGCTCTGGTCCTGCTCCAGCCGTCCCCATGGTGGCACCCAGCTGCCCGAGCCACCCTGTATCTGCCCACACTGCATATGTATTACACAAAGCTTCCTTCTCTTCCTTTACTAGCGGTGACGCCACTTTTACTACGGAATCCTACTACTCGAGCTCTGATTGGCCCAACGTGTAGTATCGATCCGCCGGCGGCAGCTTTGTTGCTAACGACGCTTTCCCAGAAATTTGAAGAGAGGGAGGAGGGTGGCATGAAGGGAGGGGGGGAGGGGAGGAAGGAGGGGTGAACCTCCATGGGCACACAAAGATCTCCGGCAACAAAGAGACAAAGGAATTGGATTGGGGTTGGGGAAACCCCCTCTTCCAACCCCCCCCTTCTCGTCATTTCCATAGGGGATTTAAAGAAATTTGTCAAATGGTAGGCGTCAAAATGGAGGAGGAGAGAGGGAATTCAACCAGTTGATGGCGCAGTGAAGCATTAGCAGAATTAGTTCGAACACTGGTGTGGAAATTCAAAGTTCAACACCAAGGGGAGAAATCTTGCGTGATTAATGCACCCCCTAATGAAGCAGGAGGAGCACATGTGTGTTTGCTTCACTTGCCTGCAACTCTCTGATAAATAGTGCGACAGAACAGACGTTGGAAACCCAACACTGCTTGTAAGAACCGTGGAAAACAGATGAGATTTCTTGATCTTTTTCCGTAAACACTTCTGCATGGCATCATGCAGCAGAGAAGCAGGAAACTGAGCGCGTTGGGGGAAACCATGTGATTAACCTATCTGACGATTTCCCGCATGGCGGCGGAGAAGACGCACAATACGAGACCAGATCCAGACCGAGAAATTGGTGGTGAGCAGGAAATTGAGTCCTGTGAAAAGAGTTTTCTTTGTCCACTGAAAAATGGAACAACAAAATCATCCCACCAGTGGGGAGGGCGCCAGTCATAATGACGGACGGACGCGGGGTGTGAGCCGCAATTCCCCCCTCCCCCTTGTCGTTAAGCATCGTTGTGCAACGCGCGTGTTGTTTTCCTGGGAAACCGGAGCCCGGACGAGCTTTTGCCCATTGCTGAGATGATGACAGACGCCGGATTGAGGGAAGGAAAGTGACTTTTCTTCCTGTTTCAAAGAAAAAAGTCCAGCTCGGCTTGACTAACAAACCGCCCAAAATCATTTTTCTCCCGCCACCCATCATAAAGTGAGAAGAGATGCCTTCGCAGATAACATATCTGGCCAGTGTTCTTACGTGAGTAAATTGCGTCGAAGAAAACAAAAAGATCATCAAGGACGATCGAATCAGTTTTGCTGCCAGCCTAAAAGATTGGCATCTGGGACTTTCTCCGGGGCGGCGGTGGCGATGGCGGTGGCCAAAAGCCTGGAGCTGCAGTAGTGGGCGCAGCAGCTCCTCCTGCTGGTGGCGCCGCCGCAGCTCCTGCCCCTGAGACGACGACGACGACGACGACGACGACGACGACGACGACTACAGGAATGTGTAGTAAAACATCGCGTGGACATATAAAATCTGCGATTTATTGCCTCTTTGGGAGAACTTGTTTCGTGCTCTCTTTTCCCGGAAATGACATCGCCCAACGTAGTGGGGAAGGGGGAATTGGCCCTCAGCAGGACCCCGATGACGACCGAGCCCTCAACACTCGTGGCGAGGCTGTTGCTGAGAGCTTGGTAAAGGAGAAAATGCCGAAGAAGAAGAAGAAGGTGGGGTCAGAAAATTATGGGAACAACGGAAAAAAAGTTATTACCAACGCCACCAACGCCAACTGCTACTTTAAGGACCTCATAAAGCACGACAGCTCCACGGTCGTCGACGTCGTCCTCGTCGACGTCGTCGGGGATTTCTCAGAAATCTCTACTTTTGAACCCAGAAAAATGGAGCATTAAAGGAAAGTCAAGTCATACCCAAAAATATGGCATGAAAATGAAGCGGGAAAAAAAACTGGATTGCAGCTGATGGGTATGAAAAAAAGTGATGCTTCTACAGGGTTTTTCTCATGAATCCGGAATTTTCGCATTAGAATGTACCACTTCTGCTTTAGTCGTCCCAGGCTCGTGGGGCCTCCCCTCGGCCACCCCGTAGGGCACGTCGTAAATGTTCGACTTGGTGTACCCGAGGGCCTTGACAACGGCCATGCTGACTACCATCGTTGATCAGCTGCTTCTCGTTTTTTTTTTGTCTTAGCACTGTCACAGCCATTCTCTACAGTCGAGGCTCACTTAAGATGTCAATCCTGCCGAGGTTGAGGGAAAAAAAAAGCACCCCGGACTCATCTGAACCACCCTGTCCTGATAGCCCTCATGGAGTACAAGGAAAAAGTGTCCAACGGTTGATTCTGAAAAGTTCTCCTTTGATGTCAAGCCCACACCCATGAGGAAAAAAGCTGCAGGTGCTTAAGGAATTCCCTTGAAAGCTGTGACAGCATCTAGAACATAGCAAAAAAAGTTATCACGGATGCACAACTAAGTAGTTTATCCAACTTTTTTTGTTCGCTGTAGTCCAGCTATTTTAAGACCACCCGTACGTGGAGGGCTTTTGTGAGATCACCTCTCATTCACTCCGTGCATAGAGACAAGGCCAACCCACAGTGAAAATGAGAGAGATCCTCCACATCAATCGGTCACTGTTAAGAGAGGAGACCCTTAAGGACTCTGCCCTGACCTGCCAGTTCCTCAATCAATTTATCTCTGCCAGGAAATGGGCAATCACAAGGTGAATACGACCCAAAAACTACCGCAATTAATTCGGCTCATTTTGAGGGGTTCAGGAACAAAACTTCAGGTTAGCCTGATTAAATTTTTCGACCAGGATTGATCTCATCAGTCCAGATCTCGACGAAGTCACGAAGTCACAGACAGCAGAAAAAAAGTTCTGGAATGCAAGAGTTGCTTTAAAAAGAGGCCCAGACACAGCACGTACTCCTCTTTTTGCCCCTCTTCTACGCAGCATTTTTTCATGCAGTTACGTAATTGTTCACGTAACGCGTCGAGATCGCGCGCGCTGCTGCTCTGCAAAGACGGATCCGGGGATTTTCTTCCCAATGCTCGCTCTCGGCTGGATTCAGGTCCAGGTGCAACAGTGGATGCGCTCGTGGAAGCTTGCAAAATCATGCAAAGTCTGGCAAAATGCGAAGAAATGCAAAATACGGCTTAAAGGAGTCAAAACACTCTCTCAGTCTGTCCTCAAGTTATGCCTCGTCAGCATTCTGCACCTGTCACAAGGTCTCCCCCCCCTCTTGTTACCAGCCAGCCAGGCGCTACTCAATGTTCTAACCAAAGCTAGAGATGAAGTTCCAAATTGGCAAATGTACGCTTGAAATATGCAACGAAGTCAACTGCTGACGTGTCCTTTAAAGAGCAGCAATGCCCGAACAGCGGAGAGGTGCTGTTATGTCACGAAGCTACGCAGAACCGGACATGGCCAGAGTGAATAAATCCTCGGGTTCTCTTTTGAGCGGCATCGTCATAGACTCCTTGCTGATCGGAGTGGAAGGGTTTTTGGGAGTGGAGTCACTCCAAGGTTGAGTGGAGGAAGAAGACGATTCGAAGTTCTTTTGCTTCTTCCACTCCAGTCTGCACAGCAGTGCGAATCTGGCGTGCCAGACGACGCGCATCAGCGCAGTCGCGTCTGCCCGTCAGTCTTCTCCTTCTCTTCCACCGCTGTAACGTCTGTAGCATACAGGGTGTCCTCTAAACGTCTCCTTCCTCGCATTATTGCTTTACGGGCTGTCTGCGCATGGTACAGGGTGTTCCGACGTTGCTCTGTATGCGCAGTATGTCCTCTAAGCGTCTTCTTCCAAGCAGTATTTCAGGGAAGTCGGTGCAAGGTACAGGGTGTGTCCGAGTAACTTTGTTTCGTCCACGTATAATCGTGTCGACTATGGACGGGGTGTCTCAAGGTACCTTCCTCCATCATCACTGTTCTGCAGTCCACAGGATGTCTCTGAGTATCTTTTTCTACCATCAATTTATCATTACTCTACGGTCTGTGGACTGTGCGTATACAGGGTGTTCTCCAAACAACCTCTCTCAAGCAGCATTTCCCAGGGGGGGTTGCAAAGTACAGGGTGCGTTTAAGTGCCTTCTTCTACTACCAACCACTGCTTCGTATGAAGGGTGTTCTCTAGACATTCTCTACTTCCAACCACCATTGCTCGACGGTCTACAGGGTGTCCTCTAACCATCAGGAATGCTGCCTGCTTTGCCCAATCATCTCAAGAACCCTTCAAGCATTTCAGTCAGGCCCAGTCAGTCAGAACAGTTCCCAGCACATTGCTGGTTAGGCCAGAAATGCCTTGAACAGGGCCAACCTTTGGGAAGGAGGGGGGGGGGCTGAGGAAGCACCCCTGAAACCGAGGTCGTTCCATCAACACCCCCGGAGATCATCAGCGAAAACCGCTATAAATCTGCACTTGGAGTAGTCGACCCCACTGGAGTTGATACGAAAACTGCACTCTCAACCAGAAGATTGAAAGAGAACCTTCATGAGGGAAATGCGTGCAATAAAATTCATCGCTGCTCGCTGTCAAAGGAAAAAAAAAAACACCGAGGTCGTCAGAGTTGATTTCACGTATCTCCTGCTGCCGCTGCTGCTCGTACCCGTTAGGACTGATGCGCGCGGACGCGGACGCCGCCGCGGACGCGGACAATCCCGCCCCCGGGCGCAGAGACCAACATGGCTCCAAGACACACATACACGCGCACACATTTTCAAGGCAGACCAATTACGAACACGCACACGCGCTCTTTTTCCTTTGTGGGGAGGGGAAAATTCGAGGTCAAATGTTGTGTTCTTCACCTTTTACGGGAGGAAACAGTTAGCTCAGACGCGGCGGAGGAGGAGGCGGTGGCCGCAGCCGCCTTGCCGGCCGCGACAGCAGTAGTTTTCTTACTCGGTTCCCGGGGGGGGGGGGGGGGGGGGGGGGGGGGGGGGGGGGGGGGGGGGG
>JAAUXU010158885.1_pt1 | contig 37715 bp, 41 predicted proteins | sample 7278151 | NCBI WGS metagenome assembly JAAUXU01 (sample SAMN14350113, study PRJNA611818) | marine sediment metagenome | isolation source: surface marine sediment (1.8m) | place: French Polynesia: Moorea | collected 2018-08 | reverse complement strand
GTCATCAGTGACTTTTAGTAACAGCCGTAGATGTCATATACATTTTTTGCTGTTACACTCTTTAGAAATGCTATATTTCTTGCTCCTTAAGGTTGAGGTCAGGCTCTAGATTCAGTTACTGCACTGCCCAAAACTGAAAAAGTTTTCTCAAACACACCACTGCTAAATACGGGGTGTACCAAGGAGAGGCACAACGTTGTTTTCCACCTTCCCAGCGAGGTGCAAATCTCCTTAGTCCACCCTGTACCCCGTCATGCTGGTGTATCCGTACAGGGTGGATCTAGGAGCTTTACAATGTTTTTTCCTCCTTCAAAATGAGTTGTGACCCTCCTTTGTCCGCCCTGTACATGCGAACAGACCATGGTACAGGGCGGAATCAGATTTACAATGTCCCCCCCCCCCCGTGTGAGACGGGCTGCAATTCTAATGGGTCCACCCGGTGCATGCAAAACACGCTATTATCGTACAGGGTGATCTAAGGAGAGTCGCAATGCTGTTTTCCTCCTTCGAAGTGATTTGTTGTCTGATCCGCCGTCCACTCGTAGCCTATTAGATCTTTCCACCCTTCTTTCCAGTCTTTGGCTCCGTTGGGCTCCGTTCATCATGTTTCCCCGTCTCTGTTGGTCCGGCACTCGTCCGACGACCTCAAGTCCCACTTTGAGGCCAGGATCGGACCCTTCCAGGAGGATGTCAAGGCTTTCAGACAGCAGTACGGAGACACCAAGGTCAGCCCATAATTTGTCTTAAAGCTTAAAAAACATCGCAGTAGCAGCCCTTATATTATGCCACTCAGGTCGGTGAAATCACCGTGGACATGATGTACGGCGGCATGAGGGGTATGAAGGGTCTGGTGACCGAGACCAGTGTGCTGGACGCAGAGGAGGGAATCGAGTTCAGGAACTACACCATCCCGCAGTGTCAAGAGTTGCTACCCAAGGCTCCAGACGGTGGTAAGACTTTGAAGGATAACGACGTTGATGCCCTCGGCAGTGCCTTTTCACCCATTCGTTCTATATTGATGTAGGCGAGGAGCCGTTGCCGGAGGCTCTGTTCTGGCTCCTCCTGACAGGCGAGATCCCCACTGAGTCGCAGGTCCAGGCCCTGTCCAAGGACTGGGCATCCCGGGCTGCATTGCCTTCCCACGTTGTCACCATGCTGAACAACTTCCCCTCAAACCTACACCCAATGTCCCAGCTGGTCTGTGCAGTTGCTGCCCTCAACTCGGAGTCCAAGTTCGCCAAGGCCTACACAGAGGGCATCCACAAGTCCAAGTACTGGGAGGTGAGTCATTTATTCCAGCATTTGGTAGAAGCATTCTTAATGCTCTTATGCGTTCTGAATGCATTCTTAGTGCTTATTCCAGCATTTGTTTCGAACCAAAGGAACTGTCGTTGAGCAAATTCTTGCTGGGATTTCAGCATAAGACAGATTTTATTATGCAGGAATCTGCTGCTCTTCTACAAGACTATAGAGCCTGACGAGAGTCTATTAGTGAAGAAGCATAGTCTTATACTCACATTCTACCTATGAAATCCAAGACTCTCAGCAGCCTTTCGGATGATTGCCTTATGCCCTGCATGTAGGGTCACTTTACTGTCCACCTCCAGGAAATTGTTGTTTGCTTTGATTAAGCCCAAGGAACGTTATCTTTGGTTCAGCTGCAGCTGATTGCTGGGCTAGCAATGCCAGCTGTAAGTTGTTTTTGTGGACAAAGTGCACGGACGTCGAACGCCATGTACCGAAGAGAAAAGAAACTGGATTCTTCATGGACATATTCGTCTCTTTTCCTCAGCCAACGTTTGAAGACTCCATGGACTTGATTGCCAAGTTACCGGTGGTGGCAGCCACCATCTACAACAACTTGTACCGCGAGGGCAAGACCCCTGCACCCATTGACCCTGAGAAGGATTGGTCCTGGAACTATACAGAGATGATTGGAATGAAGGATCCCATGTTCACAGAGCTGATGAGGCTCTACTTCTCCATTCACACGTGAGCACTCACAATTTGTGTCAGATGAACAAGACGTAACCAGTGTTTGTTGTCTTCAGCGACCACGAAGGCGGCAACGTCTCTGCCCACGCCACCCACCTGGTGGGTTCAGCCCTTAGTGACCCGTACCTGTCTTTTGCTGCAGGAATGGCTGGTGAGGATTGTTTGTTACCACTGTAACCTTTACTGTTACAATGCATTTTGAGCACTGTTATGAAGCATAATTTCTCTTTAAATAGGCCTTGCCGGGCCCCTGCATGGCCTAGCCAATCAAGAAGTCCTGGTTTTCCTAAACAAGGTAAGCAGATGTGTTGAGAAATGACTTAAAGAACAACGCACTTGTTGCTAAAGACAAGGATAAGAACAACTGCTCATGATCTCAGGTCATTAGCGACATTGGCATCGATGCCTCTGATGACCAAATCAAGGAGTATGTCTGGAGCCTTCTCAAGTCTGGCCAGGTGGTGCCTGGATTCGGCCATGCTGTGCTCCGGAAAACAGATCCACGGTCGGTCAATGAAACGTTATGGTGCACGACAATAAGACAAAGTGACTTTTTGTCCCAACAGGTACATGTGCCAACGTGAGTTTGCCCTGAAGCACCTCCCGAACGATAAGATGTTCCACATGGTTTCAGCAGTAAGTGCAGACAGACAAGTTGACCAAGTTAGTTATATCGTCTGCTGTGATGTTGCAATTACCTACATTATCTGAAACAAGCATGGAGCAAACTTTCGACTCCTGAGCATAGTGAATCAGCCAAAAGTGATTTTCTTCTTCTCCAAGCTGTTGATCTGATGATCGCTTTCTCTCTTTCCTCGTCCTAGCTGTACAGCATCGTCCCACCGATCTTGATTGAGACTGGCAAGGTGAAGAACCCCTGGCCTAATGTGGACGCGCACTCTGGCGTGCTGCTCCAGTACTATGGGCTCAAGGAGATGAACTACTACACGGTGCTCTTTGGGGTCAGCAGGGCTCTGGGTAAGACTGCAGTGCTTGCTTCAAACCTTCCAAGGCCTTCAGCGTGATGACCGATTACCTACATTATTTGAAAGTGCCTTATCAGCACTCTCGTCATGTGACCAAAATACCATCCTGAATTTTTTTCGCAACTTTCTGACTTTCTGGAATTTGTGGAAAGTTTGTCTCATGAAATTCTTTTTTCTTTTTTAGGTGTCACTGCCTCTCTGTGCTGGGATCGCGCTCTCGGCCTCCCCCTGGAGAGGCCCAAATCCATGTCCACCGATGGCCTCAAGAAGTTGGTTGGGGCCACAAAGTGAAAGCAATCATGACCAAAATACCTGCTAAACAAAAAGGAAAAGATAGAAAGATACAAACTGTTGACAATTCCTACCGAGTGAGACAGGATAGCTCAAAGAAGAAAACGCATGTCTATCCTAAGATAGCCTAAAGACTTAGATGAAGATCATAGTTTACGTTTGTTATCAAATGTCAGGTGGATTTTGTCAATGTGTAGTAGTTGAGAGAAGGAGAAGATCTTTCGCAGACTTTACGGAAAGAGTCATTACATGCGTACAGGCAAATTTGCTAGTTTTGTGCAGATCCGCAAGCAAGAATCTTATGTGAGCAAGCCGTTCGACGTGTGTATGTGTTCTCTGGTGACAAATAAAAATTCATTATTACGCTTTTTACTTGTACTTAGGTTGCTGTTGACCTTCCAAGAAAGTAGCATAAGGAGGTGTAAAAATGTGTAATATTGTGTGATCTCTCTTTATTAGTCAGCAGTCAGATGACCTTTGAAGAGCCCTTGGTCGGATTTCACACTGTCGTTTGTTCCGGGTGCGTTCAAGTGCTTCACTCGTCGGTACAGAAAGTAGAACTACTTTCTTACTTTCCCTGCACCCTGTACGAACGACTGCTGTAACGCAACCTCTGAGGCAAGATTGATCAATAATGCTGCCTTTGGCGGGGATGTTGCCTACCATGGCCTACCTGGCGGACTTCGTGGCTCAAAACTATTGATTAGGCAAGACGAAATTCTTGAGACCTTAAGACGTAGTCATCATGGTGAGTGAAACTTGCGCTCTCTAAGATGTTTGAGGAGCCAAGTGGCCGACGCTCATCCAGGGCGGCCTCTTGTGCAATGCACCGACGTACGTACGTACGTGTGCATGCGCACAGGGTGTCCCATTAGTACTGCCATAATTTATGAAAAGTCAATTGACTGGACTGCTGTTCTAGCCCACGGCTTCGACGGCCCGCCTCCTGGCCAAGAAGAGGCAGCGACAGCATGAGAAGAAGAACGACATCGACTGCGACAGCTACAGCATCCCCCTGTACGTGCCCGCCACGCGCAGGGTCAGGCCCAAGTCCTGCAAGTACGATTCATACAGGCTCAGGGCCAGGGGTTCTCACGTTGAGGAAAACTTATTCGGGGAGCCTTTCAAGAACAAGGTGAACAGCTTGGTCGTGATAGACTTGTCATGGTCCACTGGCTTTTCTTTTCTTGTTCTAGATCATACGCAGCAGGTCCATGGAAGCCATTTCCGCGGCGGCCATGGCGGCCACCGGCTGCGAGGAGAACCAGGACTCGGGCTCGGGCTATGCGTCGGGTCCGGGCGCACACCAGAAGTTGTTCGTCGTGAGGGAGGAAAAGGTATTATTGCCACTTATCATCACGCAGCCTCGGAGATTTGAATGACATTTTAGGTGTTATTGTCCTGAAGATTAGTTTATCCTTTATTGCATCTTTCTTAACAAACATTGCCAAACTTTCTAAAACAGAAAGGTTTCCTGTCCTTTTTTAATCATTTTTTATAATGGGTGGGGGAGCGAATTCTTGACTCTATGAAAAGTGTTTTTAATTGCATTTATATTGCATTTATTTCTTGACGTAAGTCAGTCATCAACGAATCGTGATTGCCTTTGTAGAGACCCAGGCACATCCCAGAACGTCCCAAGACTGCTCTGGCCACCATGAGGGCCGGGAACCGCCTGGAACCCGAATTTGACCGGAATCTAGTCCGAAAGTCAGGTGATCGCGTGAAGTCGGACTTTTCAACGGCGCCGCAGCCGCTCATACTTTCCAGAAGGGAGTTTGAAAAGATTCTCCGGGCGTCCAAGGTTTGAACAGTAATGCTGTATATAGCGCCTCCCTGTACTTTGGATGGGCACCAATGCTGCGTTAGGTTGTGAGCCCCTCAGAACGGGCCGCTCAGTACCGGAGGCAGCAAGAAGAGGCCGAGGCCGCTGCGGCCAAGGCCTCGGAGGAGAAAAAGGCCTTCCTCGAGGCCTCAGCGGTAATGCGCGAATCCTCCCCCGACGCCTCAGCTGCTGAGAGAGAAGAGCAGAACCATCACATCCTAGAACGCGCCCAGATGCTGGCGGACGAGTCCCTGCCAGAAGTGAAGAGGCTCAACGCCTGGATCAACGAAGTCAAGTGTCAGGCGATCAGGGACTTGCAAAAGATGGAAAAGGAGAAGAAGCTGTGAGCGAGCGAGAAAGTCTTGATAGCCATTCCCATTGTGACGCCTAAAGCGTCCTTGCCCACTAGGGAGGAGATGGCCGAGGCCGACCGCCACCTGGAAGAGGAGATGGAGTCCGAGCGTCGACGAGCGATCCAGATGGCGGAGGATCGTGCCGCGAGGCTGGCTGAGTTCCACCAGGACTACCGATCGGGACTGAAGGAACAGAAGGAGGAGATGGAGGCCCTCAGACTGCTGGACGAGGAGATCAGAGCGGAGGAGATGAGGATTCGCAGGAAGCAGGAGGAAGAAGAAAAGGAGGCAAAGGCCAGGGAGAGAGAACAGAAGAGGCTCAAGGTAAAAAAAATGCGCTATTTTTTTAGTTCTTAACAAAACATTTTATAATCTTTCTTTAAGGCTGCTTTGCTTAAAGAACAGATGGCAGAAGAGTTGGAGAAGACGAGGAGGAGGAAGGAAGAGAATTTGAGAGCACAAAAGGAAGAAGAAGACCGGGTAATTTGTGCTACGTCTTGAAAGATCATAACATATTGTTAGTACAAGTATCAATATGTTCTTATTACAATGTTTATTATGTTTTAGATCCTGGCACTGCAAAGCGCTCGGCGAAAGGCAGAGGTCGAAAGGGAAGAGCGAATGCGAGAGAAGAAGAAAGAGTCCGAGGCCGCCAAGGTGCAGATCAAGGGCCAGATCGAGATGGAGCAGGAGGCCAAGAGGAGGAGAGAGGCCATCAAGCTGCTCAGGCAGCAGGAGGCGCAGGACAGGTCAGAATTGAAATACTGGTGTGCTTTTGACCTGATGATGAAGGCTCCCTTCGCCTCCCTCACGCACGTCAGGAAGTGGAGGGAGAAGAAGTTGGCCAGCGAGCGTGCGAGAGCGTTGCGCGAGGAGGAGGTGAGGCAGGCGAGGGCCGAGCAGGTGAGGCACAGGGTAGAGGCCGCCAAGAGAGAGGCCGAGGAGGAGAGCCAGTTCTGGCAGAAGACCAAGGAGCTTTGGATGAGAGAGAACGAAAAGGAGGAGCTCGAGAGGCTCAAGGTCGCGCAGGTGAGACTACACACGTTAGTGATGACGACGTCGACAGCAATGACGGGGACGATGAAGGCCGACTTCCTTACGTTAAAAAGACTCGTCGAGCGTACCTTCAAGACCTTCAGCGTCAGATGGAGGCGAACGCATTGAAGCACACTGCCGGACATGACGTGGCCACAGTCGACAACAGCGCCCACCAGGAGAGGCTGGACAGGATCAGGGAGAGGAAGCTCCAGCAGCTCAGGCAAGCTTGACTCGTTCAACAAGAGGAGAACTCACTTGCTTAGTAAGGCAGACTCCGTCGTAACTTCAGCCTTCATTCTTTCCAGGGCTTACAATGTACCCGACAAGTACTTGAAGGAGATCGAGAAGAAGTGCCACCAGGCGGCCAAGACGAGGTTCTCGGCCGCGTACTTCGGCAAGAAGTGAAGAGAGAGAGACCCTATTGGAGAGAGCCTGGGCGTTATTTATTCGCACTGAAACGAAGATTTGCTCACACAAATATGCTTTCCTTAACTCTAATGACAGTATAACAGACTATAGAAAAATACCCCCTCCCCCAAACTGTCCATGCTCTAAGCGACTGCGTTTTCGAGACTGTTGTAGCTGGGCGGCGGCGTGGAGGTCACGTTCTGGTAAAGATCGGTGTTGGTGCTGCTGGGCGTCACCAACGTGTTGTAGGAGTAGACCTGCGTGTTGCCTCCAGCCAGCCCGGAGTTCTCGCCGGGGCTGCTATGAGGCGCGTTGGACTGCGGCGGGCGGTAGTGGTAGTTTGATCGCGTCTTTGACCTTCCTCCTCGGCAGCAGCACATGAAGATGCAGTCCAAGAGCTTAAAGAAGATGCAAGGATCAACGTGGCTGTCAATGCGTCTTCCCACATCTCTTGCTCACCGCTACAATGACGCTGCCAAAGAAGTAGATGAGGATGAAGGTGCAGAAGACTCCAAAGGTGAGGAATAGAAAGACGTGGAGGAGGCTCCACTCCCCTTTGGGCTGGATGACCTCGATGATTGCATCCTGGGGCTCATGGGAAGGGTCAAAGCGAGGGTCTTCAAGCTGCTTCTGATCCAAGTCACAGCAATATCTGGAGAAGATGAAGAGGAGCACAGATCAGTACTTCAGGGTGGATGAGAAGAGGGAGGCTCTACCTTTTCCCTGGCGGCCCGCAGCAGAACCTCTGGTCCCTGTCGTCGGTGGCCAAGTCGTTGTCCAGCTCGGGCACAGACTCGGGGAATCTGCCGCTCTCAGCCGGACAGGACAGGGTCTCGGTGACGCCATCGATCTCGCTCACGCACGTTGACGACACCACCTGCGCAAAGAAAGAAGTCCAGTCACTCATAAAAACAGTATAAGTAATAAAATAACAACCACACTAACAGCAGTCTGAGCACAACTCCTGCTTACCACGACCCTTGCATGAGAGCCTAGAAATCGTAGCGAAATCGCAAAGACGAGCAGAAAACGTCCAAAATGTTTCATTTTTTTCTCGTCAGTCACTGTCCTTAGCCTTTCGACCTTCACTGCTCAATATCAGCTAGTGCCGAGCCCTCATCTCTCGTCATATCCAGTCTGTGGCTTTTCTGCGGTGAACAACGATAGCAGAACAATGTGAAATGTCCATTTCGGGCACTAACAGCAGATTAAGGCTGTGCGGTTCATCCATCTCATCGATTATTCGAGGTGAGATACGTTTCTACATCTTTCGGCGCTTTTCAACGTATGAAACAAGATTTAACACGAGGTTCATTCGCACCAACCCAGGGTCCATTGCTAGATGTTCGAGCTGAAATCTGAAGGTGATTCCCCGAAAAATCTGGTCAAGATCGCAAAGCGCAGTATGATATCAATCACAGGTCGGTATTTTCGGGGAATAAACTTACTTATGTGGACGTATATGTACATATTTTGCGCAATGCTGAAGAGTCATTTATTTCTTTGTGCGTTCATACGGTGTCTGTACTGTGTCTCCCTACCAACGTACGTGCAGGAGGAGTTTTTCTTTCTTTCTCCACTAACCTTTGAAACTTTAAACATGCACTTATCCTGGTTGTATCGTTTTCCTTCCCATTTTAAACGCCAGACATCTAGTTAAGTTAACCAGTTATAAGCTGAGGACGATTAAAGACCCGCTGTAAGAATTTCGCAGTTCGTATCTGGCACTAAGAAAGAACACAGAAAAAAGCTAAGACTCCCAGCTCAGCTCTTTAAATTCTAAGCGAGTGAACTCGTGAAGTTGTTTAAATTTGAAGAAGAGGGACAGAGGAGTGTTCGGATGCGTAAAGATTGATAGAGTGAGTCGATAAATCTGCAGAGCAGCAGCAGGCATCAAATTATCACTATTATTTACGGCTCATTCTGTATGCTGCATCTGGTGGGCAGAGTGAGATCGTCATTCGATGATACTCCTGTAGTCATCAGGGAACACCTTGGCAAACTTGGGGACCTCCAATTTCTGCTGATGACCCCCTGCTGATCCCGTCAGTAGATGCTGGGACCAAAACCCTGAGCTTGAAAAGTTCCCCCTTAAAACATCACTTCCCCACCTGTCTCTTTGGTCCCTTTGCAGGATTATTTCACCTACGACCAAAATAGCAACTGTTTTACTCTGTTGAGCAGTTATTCCTGGACCCATTTTTGTGTTCCAGCCCAGAATTCACTATAAAACACCCTTTGTTTCTTGTTTGGGACGACGCTCAAGTTGTTGACCAAGTTCATGACCCTGGGCAGCCCCTTCACACTTGCCCCCACTTGTGCTGTCACCCTGTTGTTGTTGATTTGTCCAGAGAGTTGACAGCACACGCGGGGGTCACTGTAATCGACAACCGAGTCACTGGACTGAACCGAGAGATCGAGACGATCGCACAGCCTTTGCTACACCCATAACTCATTTATGTTAGCCGACTTATTCGTAGATAACGTGAGGTTGGGAAAGTTTATGCACTGTGTACGTGAAACAAAGGCCGCAACATCGAAGGGCAGCAACTTGTCAGTTTGCACCACTTCAGAGGTCCGCACACTTTGTAGGTGCACCTAAAGAGACGCTGGAAAAGTCTCTTTTTGTCATCATCACCTGACGCTTCTTGCGTCAGAGCCTGCAAGACGATCGATGAGCAACATGGAAAAGGCTGCTGTCGATTGTGCTCGATCTGTGCTGCCAATGCTGGCTGCTGTCGTCATCGGAGGCAGTAAATGACTTGTGCAGGTTCTTTAACCCCCCCAGACACTCATGCTTCACATCCCAACTTCACAACTTTGTTCTATGGTCTTGGCAGTTCTATCATGTCAATGATGCTGTTCTTGCCCAGTTTACTTCTTGTCAAAGGACACCAGTATGGACAGGGGTCTCATGACCATCATTCCATTGAATTCAAGTGGCTGCACTTCGATGGAAGACTTGTTTGACTGCTTAAGGCAGACTTGCATATTTATATGCTCTATACTTCCCATTTAATTCAACGGTGTATTCAGATTTAGATGCAGTGGAACCCCCTTATGACAGTCATGTGGGGGCCAAAGAATTTGGTCGTTATGTTTTAACCGAATTGCAGCATAGCCGGGGTAAAAACATTGGAACAGGTCTCGTTGACCGATGTGACCGTTATAAGCGTGTTCCACTGTATTTATAGCATGTGTATTTCCACGAAGTTGACCTACATACATTGTCCACCTCGACCAGACTGGGCTCGGCTGAATGGCTGTACAGTTATTGCATGTTTCGAAAGAAAAATTCACATTCGGATTTACATTGTGTTGGAAATAGTCAAATCCTCAAGCATTTAGTCTTTGTCCGGCTATTCGATAATTTGTGCCCTAACCCTAAAGTTCCACGTCACTGGCTTTTTTTTGGCCAGTTTTGCACAAATTCGCATCACTTCCTCTTCCCCAGTGGCAACCTGGAAGACCAGGTTGCCACCAGAGCTGCCCTCGTTCTAACAGTGCAGGGACGAATTGTCAAAGTGATAAATGTTGGGTATCATAAGATGTTTATGTGCTTCATCGAAGCCTATTTTCCCTGAAGGTGCCTCAATAACACCGAGACAGAGGAGAAACACACAGTTGAACCTGTCTACATGCTCAGCGATGTCGTTTCTTAAAACTGCTCAGGGTTTTTTTTTAATTTAACAACTATCACATTGGGTGAAAAATATGATGTTTTCTAACAGTCACTTCTTGGCCAAGTGACGAAACCTGGAGAAATCAGAGTCCAATAATGTTGAAAGCAGCTCCGTGATATACGTAAGCACGTAGAAAAATGACGAAATTCTAAAGAAGCAGCTGTGCCCATCTGATTGTCAGAGCTGCCACGTCAACTTTGAGAACTGCAGACATGGATTCTTGCAAAAATCTGGCTTCTTTGTCCACGACCAAATTAGGCCCACACAAAAGGACCTTCACAAGTGAACCTTAAATAGTGCAGGAAAAAGTGTTGGCGACTTTATTCTTTTTTTAGATAATTATAATTGATTTACTTGTACTATCTATTTTGAGTGCCCATGCTATCATTAATTATGATGATGGTAACTTGGAATGTCTAGAATCTGCCGGGATTTTCGACGCTTGATCTATGAAGAACAGATGACGAAAAATGGTGGAAAGAGAACTTTATTACTTCACTACTTTGACATTCTAGTGACTTTTTGTACTATCTGCCTTTCTCTCAGGTAAGCACACATTTTACGTTGTATTCATTAAACCAAGCGACATCACTCAACACTGCGGCAGGATGAGCAAATGGGCCTCCCAAAACGAGGGTGCATAAATTAAAGCAAAATGGGGCTTGTGTGTTTAACCACTCATACAGCAACAAGCTCGGTTATCAGCGCTGCAAAGCATACAGTGCTGAGCGTAAGTACCGTCGCTAGGGTGAAAACGGGCTCCCTACGCTGAACTGACAGCTTTTGGGGTGGAACCTTCATATGGAATGGGTCATCCAGACTGGGCTTGACAGGACGCAGCATCCGGAGCCACTCTGGGACTGCCCATTTTGATGCTGGAGTGCTCAAACTGCAGCTATGCCCAGAATGTGTCTGGCCCAAAATGTTCAGTGGGTTTTGCGTGGTGAAAGGAGCTGGAACTTTCTGTGGGCGCTGCCACACACCCTTCAGTGCCACATGCCAGAAATGGCGTCCTCCAGACCACTCTTGGACATGAATACCCTAAACTCTTGGAATTCCAAAGTGCTCTTATTTTCTGCTTGATTCAACGAGAGGAAGAGCATTGACGTGGTCCTTACGTCGTACACAAGTCCCTTACATAAGAAAGATTTCATCTGTTTTCCATTGCAGCACTGCAATGCACTGCCTACATATAGTTGTACCTATCAAGGTCGAAAAGGTCCCTTTTTGGACTGGATTTTTGGCCTTGACAGGGCTGTATTGACCTTCGTGCCTCGAGTTAGCGTCAGGTAGAGCAGAGGATCAATACAGTTACTCAAAAGCGGCTTTCATTTCATCAGTCCCCACCTGCAGTGCGGCCCTCAAACAATAGCCACTCCCGACGGCGAGTTCGGCGGTTGCACTCTTTGATGAACACACGGTCTCCTCGACAGCTGGTCACACGTTGATCAGCCACTGCCCAGTGTCAAGGTTGATCAGTCGCTGACGCTGCACCCACGGGAGTGCAAGATCGGTCGGTAGCTTCTCTGTGTCCAGCAAGAGATCCAGTTGCTGACACCTGTTCGTCTCCGTCATCATGGCGGCCGGAGGTGAAGACGCCGACATCTTCAACAAGCGCTTCCCCCTGGAGGAGGAGGCAGAAATGTTGAGCGAGGAAGAGGGTGAATATGAGAGGAAACGTCAAGAATGTATTGATAAGGGCATGGTGGAGTTTGACGGGTGGAGAGACAAAATTCAGGAATTGTATCCTGATTGGCCAGAGGGTTCTAGTCCTTTTGAGGCACTCATGAGTGCTGCCAAGGCTACCTGCCTCGTAGTACGCAAGAGTGGAAGCGAGGAGCGGTACTGGTACCACTATATGATGGAGAGAGAAGCCTCGTTGTCCGCCGAGGAGCGAAAGACCCACTACTACATGGCCCAGAAGCGCTTCAAGACTCCAGCATGTGGTACTGGCTTTCTCTTTTTCGTAGCTTTGAAGTCAGCATTCATCATGACGAACAACCACGTCATCATGAATGATGAAGAGGCAGAGGACGCTGAAGTGTACTTTGACTACGACGAAGACGGCCAACTCGACGAGGCAAAGAAGTTTGAAATCAAACGATTAATGTTTACAGCACCTCGGACTGATCACGAAGAAGACTACAGCAAGTTGGACTTCAGCATTATGGAAGTGAAATGGGAGGATGAGGAGCAGTTTCAGTTTCTCGCAGGCCATTGTTATAAAATAAATAGCAAATTACAAGCAGGCAGTTTTTATCTTGATCCTTCTCTGCTCGTCATGATATCGCATCCACACGGCCTCGGCAAGAGACTGAGCTGGACCAGAGAAGTTGAGTTCATCGGGAATCTGTCCCACGTGAAGCACGACCTGGCAACGGCTCCCGGCAGCTCTGGCAGCGTCCTGCTCCAGTTTGGAATGACTCCGAACGGTTATGGAAGTCACCTTATTCAAAGCGTGCATTACCGGAGTCAAAGGGCAGTGACTTGGGACCGAATTAGTTTTTCGTTCACACCAGACTTAGAATTGGGGGAACGGCAATGGGACCAAGACTTGCTTAATTCCCCCGATCCATTACGGTCAAATGTGTCCCGAATGGAGGAATGTAAAGCACGGAAATATCGTAATTATTGGAGAGAGGTATTAGCGACTTGGCTTGAAATGGAAAAGATCAAGCGTGAATTCAATGACTGCACCACTTCAAATATGTCCAGAGCAGAGAAAGAGAAGCTTGCGCAGCTGGAACAAATGGACCAGAATGACTTGGCTGACACCTTGGTTAGGTCGGATTTTGGAAAATACATGAAATACATGCTTGATCCCATGTTCTGGAGAATGTGGAATTTGTCCGATGCAGATATGACCCTAATTATCGTTCGGTTCAAACTTGGACGTGATTTTTACGTGGCTTTGTACAGAGCCGCTGCTAGAGTACAAGAAGTGTAAGCTTGGACTGATAGAGCTGAGTTGGTGATCCGGAGATGCCACTGAATTCCTGAGGGATCAGTCCGGTTCTGATTCAGTCAGTCCTTAAGCTACAGTCATGTGACATTGATATAGGCATAGACATGATTGTAGTACGTGATCTATACACAATTCAATTCTGCTGAAATAGCCGCGACTTAAATGTCCAAGCCTGCCTCAAGGTGAAAGAAGAAACATGTGTACACACGCAATAACACAAAAATCACTATTGTCATAAAAGCTGTGATAAGAAATAAACTGACGATGAAAACTGTCCTATTTTGCATGTATTTTTGGTAGAACTGACAACTAAACTAACCTAAGTACACCTTGCCTGTCCATCGTGTAGCACCGTATCTGTCTCTTCTTCTCTGAGGTGATTTCACATGTCCAAGGACAACATACTTCAGTGCACGTTACAGTTGGGCAACTCGAGAAATTAATGCAACTAACCGAAATATATATTCTAATCAGACTGGACTGACTAGACCAGGCTGGCCGGGCTGGCCTGGGCTGCTGCTCTCGCGCTTGCTCTTACAATGTGGCCCAATTTGGGGGGCGATGTGGTAATATTATAGAGCCTGGATAGAAATTAATGGAACATTAACTGTATTGAAATATAGCCCACTTCCTACTGTCTTCACTTGCGTAATCCAGAAACTGAGCCGCGTGGGTAAATGTTGCATAGCTTTGAATGTGTGGGATGACCTAGATGTTGTTATGGTCGTCGTTCCAAATATGACCAAGGAGAAAATGGCGAATATCACAAAAATACTCTGCTGTTAAAGCAATTTAAGTAAAGAAATAAATATTTGGCAACCGCTGAAGGCTGACTTGGATTGGGTGGAACTGCACACGTGACAGACTCATCTAGGATTTTAGATTAGGGTTTCCGTCAACGCAACATTTTTAGGTAACTCACGTTTATAGCATTTTCGGCTAGTTATACATGTTTGCACTTCAGGTTACTCATTTTTTAGCGTATTTTCAGTCACAACCATGTTCAGAACTTTGCTGCACCTTCGAACTTTGTTCGTTGTTTTTCACCTAAAATTCTGAGGTCCACGCACGCATCTGTGTTTGTCTTCTATCCCTTTTCTTCGCCCCTCCCCGTTTCATTGTGTGTTGTCATTAGCTAAAATTATTAATGTCCGCCATTATTTTCGCACTTTGGCGCACTCGCCAACATTTTTCGCGCCTGCGGACTGGCGCGCCGACGTCTCCGGCAGCGGCAGCAGCACCTGCACAAGGGAGGGGACTCCAAACCCCCCCTCAAGGTGGGGGCCGGACTCGACTCACTTCGTATGTATAAATACTCTGGGTTAAGCCGCAAAAAACCTCAATCGCTCCCCGGTCCTTAGCAGTGTAGACTATTTATAAATCTATTTATAAGTCTCTCTTATATCAGCTCATCCGCAACAATGAATTTGGTAAGTACGAGGTACAGGGTGAGCTACCCTGGATTTGTAGCTCATTCCAAGTTTGTGGATTCCACCCTGTACGTATACGCACGTTGACCCAGAGAGAAGACGTCGGCGTCGTCGCCTTCTCCATGGCCCTGCTGTGTGCTGCTTCGTTGATGTCTTGCGTCACCGCCGAGGACGCTTCCTCCATCGCCACCTCCGCTGGGTCCCCCGGAGACCCGCCCGAGGACCTCGTTGGCGCCGAGTCCGTCATGACGCCACACCACCCTCCGGTCCACCAGCCGCCGCACGTCGGCCCTCCTCGCCCCCCACATCCTCACGTTGTCGCAGCTCGACCCTACGGGGCCGCCGTCCCGAGCCCCTACGGAGTGGCGCATCCTGGGCCGTACGCTGTTCCCGTCCCCTACGCCGCACCGTACGCACCCGGATACAACCCTTACGGTGAGTTTTCGCACCGACTTTCAACCAGAAGTATCCATCATGCACTCGTCCACTGCAGCTGCCCCCCTGCTGCATCGCCCCTACGTGACGGCTCCCAAGGACTCCGCGGTGCACCGGAACCCCTACGAGACCCACGACGCCTACGACGCCATCCGCACTCAGGACGCCGACTTGGCGGTGAGCAAACAGACGAACGATAAGAGAACAATGGCGGCTTCTACAACTACGTTGCCACACAGAGCATGATGAACTTGCACAATGCACAAAGAGGTCATCTCTCTCTCTCTCTCTCTCTCTCTCTCTCTCTCTCTCTCTCTTTATTGTGCACGGTTGTGTAACTCGCAAATTCGCGTTGCAGTCAAGGTTCTTCGTGGCCTTTGTCGACGAGTCTTTGTCCGTCACAATCACGACCTTTCGCGTCTGTGACATCTTTGGTCGTCCGCATTCTTTTCTTCGGTCATTTCGCAAACCGTAATGAAATAGGAAGTGTTTTCTTTCCCCCCCTCCAGATGGCGGAAATGACCAATTTGTCGTCATTGCAGCCTCTGGATTCAAATTGTGCCCGATGAAAAGTCACATTTTCCGTTCCCAGCGATACCAACATCTCCAGGGGCTTTTTGCGGACGTGCAAAGAAAATATTTGTTTGCCTCGGCCCAAACAGCCCCATTTTTACCCTGGGCCTGACGCGGTTGAAGGACTGTCCTTCCTCCGCCTTGATTGCTGACAGGGTGCTCCAAAAGTCCCGTTCGCCAGTGTCATTCGTAGCCTTGTGTCCGGACTTCCTGAATTGTTCGCACCCTTGGGCCAGATGCGACCTATGGAGGCCCAGGGGAAGCTCCAGACTCCACCTTGGAAGTGCCCAAGGGCGCGTTTGGACGCGGTTTTTTGCTTCTTGTGGCAAATTGAAATAATGATGATGGGTGTTTTGCAGTCATTATTGCCTCACTCGCTCGACTCCCAAGTGGTCGAGATTGCGGTGATCACGCAGCCAAAAGGGGCTGTTAACACCGCAATAAAAGAACCGTCTGAGGGTGTTCGGATACTAGTTAGATTGACTCACTTAACCACAGGGATGTTCTGAAGCAATGAGGCATTAAAGTCAAATCATTTCAAGTGTGGGGTTAATGACACGAGCTTGGTTGTCTCAGCTTTGTCTGACTTCACTGCTGCTACTATGATTTTATAGACAAAGTTAGCTGCAGTTACAGTCATGCCAGCCACGAATCGTTAATAACCAAGCGTTGAATAACCTGCGCAAAGTAAGATCTAAACAGGGTGTATATATAAGATATACCTGTATATAAGATGGAGGAGTTTAGCCCACAAGACGGTCACAAGTTTTCGCGCTTGTTATAATGCTTTTTTTACTTTTGTATTGAAAATGTCTTTCTGATAAGTAGGGTTTATTATTGGGGGTAAAAATAAAAGCAATGATCAGTCATTTGGGGAAAAAGATTGGAAGTTTTCAATGCCATTTCGAAAATCTCAAAAAAGTTCTTCAGTGAACTTGTGCGTCATTTTGTTGGGCTGTAGCTCAATACGAAACTGAGCCGGAGATTCTTGGTAATGACTCCACACTCCTAAATGCTCAATACCCCCACTGCTGAACACCCTGTAGTTGAGAACAGAGGCTCAGTGCGACCTGGCCTTTATTTTTTTTGCCCTCTTCTCGGTGTGACTGACATCATGTGTGTGATCATATGTAGACTCCACCGTCAGTTGAAAACCCAATTATGGCATGACTGCATGAGCGAAGAGCAGACAACAGAGCTCATTTTGAGGCCCCATTTTGACTGCGGAGGAGGTGACTGCAAGAATGGGCACCCAAAGTGCGGATGGAGAGTGAGACGCATCTCGTAAGCTGCGTACAGGGTGAGCAACATTTAGACTCACAGTGACTCAAAACTCCGCTAGGCGGAGGGTCAGAGCCGACATCAATGGAAAGAGGGTTATGTTGTGGTCACTGTCTATGAATCAGAAGTGGCTGAAAAAGTCCTTGCTCAAAAGGAAGAAAACAAGTCAACAGTGAAGATCTTGCTACTTCAGCGAGGTCTCAAGGTAAAAGAGGGATCTTCACAAAGCTTACGTATTGATCAGACTTTTATAGCTCTCACTGTTTGACCAGAATCCGTAGATGACGCATTTCACATATTGTTCAGGTAGCATCTCAAAAGTATCTGCTGTTGAGGCTCGGCTGAAGATTCTTCTGTGTCTTTAGGTATATTTACAAATGGTACTCATGACATTGAAGTTGGTGTTTACGAGTGAATCCATCAGATTAACTTTACATATTGATGCTTTAAATATTCTGGCATCAGCTGACTTGACGTGAAGTTGGAGGAGAGCCTGTGACTCTGACAATGAAGTACTAAAGTCGAGGGTTTTTTCTGCCAGTGAACAACCTGTGATTACTAAATGTCTGGTTGAACAAGTCAGCTGTTGTCCAATAAAATCTGATGTCACATGGAACAATGAGAAAGGAGTCACAACAGATTTTGGTCCGACGGTGCTCAAATGAGAGCAGTTGCACTAACATTTGAAAATCGATTTTGATCAAAACTTTTTAGAGAAATCGATTAAGAAAGCTCGCACGAGTGATGTTTTGATTGTCTACTTTCGATTGATTGTGTTTTCAATGACTTAGAAATGCATTAACGGACTAAAAAGACCTTGGAAAAATTTCTCAAAATTGTTGGAATCTAACAACTGGGCTTTTTCTGCGAAACTTGCTGTAGAAAGTCAAAAAAACCCTACTTGCTGCCCATATTGTTCGACGCATGTCAGAAAGCTGCAAGCATTGGTAGAAGCTTAAGTAGTATGCACACTGCAGGTCCTTGACAGGTCCCTTTGAGGCCGTCATTGAGGTCTCATCGAGGTCTCATTGAGGCCGTCATTGAGGTCCCTTCGAGCAAAGTTTCGAAGTTTGTCAAGTCCACCATGTAGGCATACGCACACTCACGGACAGAGAAGCCGTTATTGTTGTTGCTCAAGATTTGATTGCTCAGAGAATCCATTTAACATCTGATTGCATTGAACTCACTGTGCTGCATCTCCACACAATTTGTAATGTTGTAAAACAGGAATCAATTTTCACATGCGAAGTTATTGCGGGTGTCTTTCCTCCCCCTTAAAGTTCTCCTCCGCGGTCATTTCCAACAATTTGCCCTTACCTTTCAGCCCCACAACCCTTACCTTGCCCCTCATGCTGCAGTCCATCCTCATGGTAAGTTTGGTGTCCAGCATCAAGCTGCTGCTTGTGGTGCGTGGTGATCAAGTTCGTGACTAAAGTGTGCATTTTCCGGCTACTATAGGAGGCTACACCCCATACAAGTACGACATGTCCAAGGTCCCCGAGTGCTCCTACACCAACAAGCACTACTACAACCTCACCTTTTGCCTGCAGGATGACTACTATCCTACGTATGATCTCTGCATCTTCTTAGCACAGTTCAGACAGTTCAATTTTGATGCGTGGTTCTTGCCGACAGTGAGACCATTCAGTATGAGCTTGAACGCAACAAGCACCTTGTGGACCGCCTACTGAGCGACATAACCTACCAGTCGGCCGACAACTTGGTGGATGGGCTCACCAAGGCTGAGGAGGAGGGCTACACTTACGAGCACTACTACGGAAACAAGCAGCACCAAGCCTACGGCAAGGACTACAAGTGAGTCACTCAAGTCCAGGAACCTGTGCCAGACAATGCGTGGACAATTTCTTCTCATTGTCAGTGGTTACTCGTATGCCGAGGACTACTACAAGCAGGGCGGCTACATCTGTCCCTCGGACATCTTCTACGGCAGGCCCAAGAGAGCCGTGAACACCTACGGAAAATGGAAGGTGAGGTTGATGACAAGAGCTGCGAGAAACTTGAACACACGGTGATCCTCGCGTCTATCTAGGTCCTGGTGAACCTGCCTGATGAGTACTACGCCAAGGGCTATGGCAAGGGGTACGAGAAGTACACGCAGACCCAGAGACTGGAGCAGTGCATGTAAGGATTCCGAGTTGGATGATTTGCTGGGAGAAGTCCATGTTTACTTGTCGTGGTACCAAATATTGGTTGAATCACGTATGATTCAGCTCAAATTAGAATTTGGGACTGACCCCAATTCGAATTTTTGGATTCTATTCGGCTGAGACTGTGACCTCGTTTTTGTCCACTCACCCAACCCAACCCATAAGATGAAATTCTTCCAACTTTTAATAATGACAGTCTCGCAATATGGCTCCCTGAGTTCACAAATAAGGTTACATGTATGCGTTCCTGTAGGTATCCCCGATCCCCCTGCTCGTACATCGACCACAAGGTCTACTCCCAGTGCATGCAGAAGCACAACTTCATCCGCCTGCTGGCCTACACCTACGAGGAGGGCTTGCACATCGACTCCTTCAAGATGCCTGTTGCATGCTCGTGCCACATCAAGGAGCCCAGGCACTACGGGTGAGTAGAGAAGAGGAAAAAACTATTTTAATAACGACTGCCTCGCAATGTGGAAAGTAGTACCCAATGAGCATTCTCCTCAACAGCCATGGTTACGGCCGCCCCGTGACTGCAGCTTACGGCTACCATCCCACCCCAGCGCCCTACAGCGGTTGAACCTGATGTGGATTCCGAAGATCTGATACCTGGCGAGAACTATGATAGCCCTGACATCCCCCCCTCAAAAAAAAGTGCAAAATATACGTACACATTAGAAAACAAAGGATTTTCTGCAGTAACTGGCGATTTAATATACATACGACTTATGATACATTAGATACAATACGTGACATCATGAGAAGACTCAGATCTGACTGCACTTCATGGCAACGTCTTTTGAGAAGTGCACTTGCTCCCCTGAGCCAACCTGTTGTTTGGCGTCGGGGGCGACAGCTGCAATGGAGGCATCCGCGAGTTGGTGCGGGGCAGAGAAGGGCCAGGAGATCGGGGTTGAGCTGTTGCTGACGCTGTTCCTCCAGGAGTTTGAATTGATGAGAGGGGATGTGGAACTGCTTGTGGACGCTGCTGCTGAGCACCACTTGATGTTGCTGCTGAGGAAATACCAGTTGTTGCTGTTGCTGAGGCATCGCTCACACATGATGCTGGACTTTGGGTTGGAACAACGTCTCAGTCGTTTGTGGCAAGACTGGTTGACTTTGGCCCTCAGCGGTAGCTGTGGATGAACCTCTGGCGCCCCCACCATGTGAAGGCGGTCTCACCGGAATGTGCAGTAGCTGGGCATGTTGCGCATGTTGTTGCTGTTGCAGCTGAGGCAGAGTGGAGAGAAGCGCGAGGGCTCCACTCGAGAGTTGCACGTACTGCACATTGTTAGCCATCACTGCCCAGGCCCAGGCCGCTGGGTTGAGCATTCAAAATGTGGGCAGAAGACACAGAACTGTGGGCCACCCTGTACATTGTACGCCTTGGTCAAGACTACGAAATAAAGTGAGAAGACGTCTCCACGAGCACAGAAGCCTCCTGAATCCCGATCGTGGGAAGTTTTCAATGCGGCCACGGACCACATGGCGACAAAATATAAAAATCACTGAAGAAAAAGAATCACTGAAAAAGACCCACAATATGATGAAACTAGCAAACTGCCTGCCCACTGGGTGAATATTTTACTGGCTCCTGCTAGGAGCCACTCGTCTTTGGCCAATACAGTATGTACACACAGACAGAGCGACAGACAGATGTAGACACACCCAACTATCTTTAAATTTTCAGATCATCGCTTGTGCCATCATATGCATACTTACCAATCATTGAATCTGTTGATTGATCGTGAACCACCGAGGGCTTGATGACCATTTCGTCGACACTGAGGCAGCACTTCTTTGCATTTGCCATTCACCTTTAGTTTCAGCAAAGACTTCATCAAAGATGCCCGATTCAAACTTGATTCCCTCAGTTCTTGCTCGTAGTGTTCGAAGACTGGGTAAAGCATAACCTTGCACAAGCAGAGCTTCATATCCTGATGTTCCACAGGAAAACCTAAATACAGAAACAGGTAGAATTTTGGTAAGCTTACACAACACAGAAAGAACTTGTACCAGAACTATAGTGTTGTCTTGACTGTTTCGTTGCTCCACCTGAAGCCACGCTGGGAACCATGTTCAAGGTGATTACTTAGAGGGCACAGTATGTAGCTTACCTCTTTCATTTTGTCCTTGACCCGCCTTTTCCTCTGCTTATATTACAAGAGCAAGAAGTACCTGAGCTTCCACTTTGCTGTTTCAGCACTTTCAGCAGAAAGATTTCCATGTAGATCAGCAGAGAAACTCTTTTGTAGACCTGACGGACTCTCTGATGGAGGTGTCATTGCTTCAACATTCCCTCCATCAGTCCCACCGATCAGGCTGTCTTCAAGTGTATCCAGAAGTGAGAAGAGGCTGGGGTAGAGAAGGGTATGACGGGTGTCCAGATCAGCCAGGTTCAAGAGTAAAAACGCAATGGATCCGATCCCGTTGCAGATCGCATGGGCAACACCAAGTGTATGGTGAGTGCGAAGGTGGTGGTGAGGGTGAAGCACGTGGCGAAAGCGAAGCACGTGCATGGTGAGCCACAAAAGCTCCGTCTACAGCTGCAAAAGCTCCGTCCACAGCTACAAAAGCTTCGTCTACACCTACAAAAGCTTCGTCTACACCTACAAAAGCTTCGTCTACACCTACAAAAGCTTCATATACCGTACAGCTAAGCATAAGCACATGCGTGGATGGCAAGTTTGTGGCCCATCAGTCCAGAGGTGGGAGACGCAGACAGACACATAGACACAGCACGCACTCTGACCCACAAATATGCGCATACAGCACTTTATGTTTTTGCCACTCTTTCCACCCAGAAAAGCGGGACGAGTTCACTGGTAGGTTCTATAAGTTAAGTCCACCTTTTAATCAGTAGTAATTTCAACTTGGGGCAACAAGGTAGCGTAGGAGTGATTCAGCTCCTTACGCCGCTGGGGGAGTGCGAAAGTGGGCGTGGATGTGTTTGTGTGCGTGTGTTTGAGGGAGGTCGATAAGAGTTACTGCTTCCCCACGCTGATCCTTGTGTCGTAGCTGTGTTCTATGTGGCTCACACTGTATGCGTACAACCACTCCTTTATGGCTGTGAAGCGTGACGAACTAAAAGTTGACAAGTAAAAGTGACTTTCAACGTTCATGAGCATTAATCAAACATTGCAGCTGGGTATTTGCTCGTGTATGCCTTGTAGTACGCGTATACCTAGTAGTACGTGTATACCTTGTAGTACATCTCATTCCCATAACAAGGAGAAGTGCCCGTGTATCTTCTGTTTGTCTTATTATTTGTGTGTGTGTCCCTCCCCCTCGTTTCGTAGGAGAAGGGATAAGATTCCATCCATACCGTCAACAATGAACCCGTTAAGAAAGCGAATTCATGAATCAATTGCTCTTTAGGTGCATAAATCTGGGGCTCCAGGATGGGTGGGTGGGGATCAAAACCCGTGCAATTGCCCTCAATAATGGGGCCCTAAGAGCTGCTGTATGGAGTAGAAACAGTGCTCTTGAGGGATTAAACTGAAAAAGAACCCTCTGGCCAGGGCAGAACAGGGAAGGGGGGGGGCTCTTAGTCAACTGAGACAGTTCATCCAAACAACAAACATCTATTAAACTCGTGTATACGTAATCATTGTATGTTATCACCCTTGAATGGCCTTATCTGTTACTCAACTACAATTTGCTGACTAATTACTTTTATAAACATGCTTTTAAACAATCTCAGTTCCTCGAAAGAAACTGCATGTCTGGAAAAGAAGTGGTTGAAATGGACAGGAAGCAACAGGCCAACAAAGTGCCCCAGATAATAGCTGCAGTCGCAGGTACACAACGACCTTTCCCATATGTGGGATGTAAACGTGTAATATTTTACCTTGTACTTAAAGATGGTCACATGGACGCAACGTACTATTTGACTTATGCGTAAAGGATGGGTAAAAATAGGGTGGTGGGACTCCTTGTCAGTGGAAAACCCGTCCAGCATATATTGGCCCAGGGCAAGTTGGTCAGCAGTCTTCGTTTCGGTGTCAGTGGCCTCAGCTTTGCAGCAGTCATTGCTTCGTCAAGAAGCTGAGGCCCACGCCAATGCATTGTCAGCAGAAGTCATACGAGCTGCCAAAAATGAGGCAGACAGGGAAGGAGCATCAAGCTTACCGTCATCAAGAAGCGTGACGAAGATTGTCAACAGGGTTCACCGAAAATCATGGATGATCTTGATGAATTGCCAGATCAATACCAAGTTATAGATGGAGACAGCTGACTCATCAGTGACACTGCTGGTGAAGACAATGCAGAAGAGTTCATTGTTCACCCATGAATATCTCAGTCTCGGTCAACTCATCAGCCATCAGCATCTTTGTTGATGGAATTTGGACTAGTCAAGTCAAGTTTTCAACTCCATCTCTAACCAACGTCCTGGACGAGTTTTCCACTGACCAGTTTCGTACGTGAAGAGTATTGTACCTGTCCAATTGAACATACAGGCGAATTGACCCCTGACCAGCTGGAAAGTGATGAGTTTATCCCGGACGAACATCTCCTGGACAAATTCTCTACCGACGAACCGTCAAATATAGTGGGGACTTTATAATATTTATTGATCTTGCGACCACCACGAGCCTTGGGCAAGATCCAGAAGACTGCCCAAGCTAGTGAAGCAGAGCACGATCAAAGATGAAGGTTAAGGAATGACATCAGCAATCTTTTTTTGCACCAGCCCAAAGGCCGCACGTGCAATTCGAAGACGGACTTCAACCACTGACAGTTGGCACAACTCCAAAGCAACCGAAGTGCACAGACTACGGGTCCTTGGTAAAGTTTGTACTCTATTTGGGAATTTTTAGCAGCTGTTGCGTGCGTGCAGAATTAGGTGCAAAAAAGTGCAAGGTTCTATGATCCGTTAAGAGTCAATGCAGCACGTTATGCCTCTACCTCAATACTGAGGACAGCTTTGTCATTGTCATCACTGATGAGTCTTGTGCGTCTTCTGCAGTCTGCTTCGGTTCCTTCCTGGTAGGCCTGGGCGGCACGTGGTCCTCGCCGGCCCTGGCCCAAATCTCTGGCGACGACTGTGAACTAAACGACTGCTCATTCGAGGAGCCTCTCACGGACGAACAAGTGACGCCCATTATTTGACCTCATCCTTGAGCATACCCACATATTCGTTCTTTTGCTTTCGCTCCAGGCCTCTTGGATCGGTGCTCTCTTCGGTATCGGCTGCGCCCTCTCATGTCTGACCGTGGGTCCTCTTATGAGCAGGTTCGGCCGGAAGTTGGCCATGCTCACCATGGTCGTTCCCGCCATCCTCGGCTGGTGCACGCTGGTGATTGCTGCCGCACTCACCGTGGAGGAAGGGTGGATCTACTATGTGGCTAGAATCTTGCTTGGTAGGTTGAACGCAGACTTTTATCTCTTTAGTGGGGCTTTATACAGGGTGTGTAGTGACCACATACAATTGTATGTGTACAGTACAGGGAGTTTCAGGTATGATGTCAATCATGAATGACTCATATTTTGTTGAAGAGGAAAGAACACCGAGATTTTGGGGGAGTTTGAAAGACCACATCTGAGGCTGCTATTGGGCATCCCTAAACGTGTTTGAGCTCTTCCAGGCATGGGCAGCGGTGGCTTCTCTTTAGCTGTGCCTCTGTACGTCTCCGAGACTGCCGAGGTGTCCATCCGTGGAGCCCTGGGCAACCTCATGCAGTTCATGTTGACCATCGGCATCCTCTTCTCCAACGGAGTCGGCGCTCTGGTCTCTTGGGAAATCCTCACTTACATTTCCGCAACATTCCCAGGTGAACGAAGAAGATCTCTTCTGTCTTAGAACGAGAGTTTTCAACATTTGTTCTCTGCTGGGGCGTTTGCAGCCTTTCACATGTCCCATCCTCAACGTACTGTCTAGTCCCAGTCTTTCTTACAGGGTGGTCAAAACAAACAGCAAATTTTTAAGTAGTCCATTTCACTTTGTTATGGTTATTATGGGGAATTTCCATAAGCCATGACTAAACCTATGCGAAATGCTCCCAATGACCTCTTAAAGGGCTGCAGGAGCATCTCTCCAAAAGATCTATTAGATCAGAATCTTCTTCAATGATTCTTTTTATCGTCACTTTGGGTTTGGGGCTTTGGTTGGGTTTTGGGAGAGTTTCGGTTCCATTTTGGGGCAGTGACCAAAATGTATGATTTTCTCATAGTTCTCCTTGGCTTCGTGCTGTTCTTCGTGCCGAAGACGCCTTACTATCTGTTGCAAAGGGGCGACGAAGCTGGAGCTCGCCACTCACTCCGGCTCCTCCGTGGTCGCCACTACGACATCGAGGACGATCTTCGAGGTCTCGAGGATCGTCTTAAGCGCCAGAACGAGGTGGGGAGCATCTCGCTGAAAGACTTCTTCACCAAACGCTTGTATGTGTTGCCCTCCTGCATCGCCGTGGCCCTGCACTTCTTCCAGCAGTTCTCGGGCGTCAACGCGGTCCTCTTCTACTTGACCGACATCTTCGAGAAGGCCAACACCGGCTTGGACTCGGGTCTGTCCGCCACCCTCGTGGCAGCGGTGATGGTGAGTAAAGTCGTTCACTTGTACTCGCTGCTCATTCGTTTATTCAGTCAAACCACGACTACACCTCTTGATCATCCTCCAGGTCATCTCCACGGGGGTCTCCGTGGCGATGGTCGAGAGACTCGGACGCCGCGTCCTCCTCACCGCCTCCGCCGTCGGTATGGTCCTATCCATGGGCGGACTGGGCGCCTACTTCTACCTCGACGAGAACAAGTGTACCGACGCCGCCGTGTGCAACGACGGCATAATTTCTCAGGAGAAGCTGGACAGCCTCAGTTGGCTGCCCCTCGTGTCCCTCAACGTCTACATCTTCGCCTTCTCCCTCGGCTTCGGTCCGCTGCCGTGGACCATGAACGGAGAGTTATTTGCGCCGGAGGCCAAGGACCTCGCGTCGACCGCGGCTTGCGTCTTCAACTGGATATGCGTCTTCACCGTCGGCAAGTTCGCCGTCAACATTGAGTCCGCCATCCAGTTGTACGGGTCGTACTGGCTCTTCGGAGGCATCAGCCTCTTGGCAGCCATCTTTGTTGTGCTTGTGGTCCCGGAGACCAAAGGGAAAACTGCGGAAGACATGATCAAGTTCTTCTCAAAGGAAGCTGACAAGGGCAATAAGACTTAACCAAGCTGTGAAGGGTGGAAAGACTAAGGCAAAGTCAACGCTTTCTCTGTAATCAACCTATCTGGAATTGAAAGAGACATACAGCAGAATTCTGATGAAAACCAACTTTCCTGGCTGAGGCAATTGCTTATATACAGATGCCACGTATCTATGTAGACTGCCTCACTGTAAGTTTTCTATACAAACTACAACTTATACATGCGTGTTTATGAACACTTCTTAAAAACAGTCGCTAAAGCGGCTGAGTGAAATGTCATTCGAGTTATACCCAGTAAATTTGAATTAATAAGAAAAGTGTAAGTCAAAAGTGAAGGTTCGAAACTTCACGTGTCTGCCACTTGAGGCAACTTTTATAAAGTATCGCTTAGAAGGTATTATAAAATGTCAGTGCAACTCCTTCAAATTGGGGGTTGCAGTCGTTTTTAAGCTTCCTTGTCAGAGCGCAACTATATCTCCTGCTTGTCTTGCAACCTCCTCCATTTCCGTAAAAGTGGCAGCAATGTTAACGTTTTGTTCCTTTTTCTCGTTTCAGAATCCCAAGCAACTTTCACTCAACAATGCATTGAAAAAGGGAACAAAATGTTATTGCATCCACGTCAAATTTACTTCATATCATCTTTGCATAATGGAGACAGTTTTCTAAGTCGACTCAAACATGAATACAGTTTTGTTAACCTCAAGGTGCTCTTTGTTCACTGTCACGCTAATTTTCTGCTGTTTAATTCGACGTTTTTTTTACTGAAGTGCCCTCAAAAGCCTAGCAAGCCTCCTGAAAAGGCATATAAAGTCATTCTTTAGCTTTGTTTGTACTTCATCTGTCCAAAATTTAAAGCTAATACTTATGAAAATGCAGGTACCTGTGCTGTTTCGCTGAAACCAGATATTTACTGGCAACAAATGGCGACCAGCAAACTGAGATAAGTCAGAACAGATTTTAGCATCTTGTACGGACGTTGCAGATCAAGCTGCACCAGCACGGACTACGCTGGGGCCACGTCCGAGATGGTAGAGCCGACCGAGTCCAGCCAGACGCTATTCAGCAGCTTGGTTCAGGCCTCCTCCCTTCACATCCCTGTTGCTGCCATCATCGAGGGTCCGGGGTCGAACCTAGTGTTCGAGTCGATTAACCGATTAATCGATTTTTAGTTGAGGTTTTCACTGGACCAACTCATCGAACAAATTTGTTTTAATCGGTTAAATTGTGCCTTCAGTACAGAACAGTGTACATAGATGAGGTGAAGTCATGTGCACAGCTAATCTTTTCACACCAAGGACTGTATATTTATTGGTTTCAAAATTTTTCTTGTCTGCTCCAGAATGAGGTTACTTAAAGGGATAACTTAACTCAGGCTTGTGGGCATTCGCAAAAATTTTGAGTGGCATCATTCTGTGCTCGTTGGGACATTTTGACATTTGCGGGGATTCAAACACAAGTGTATGTTTGTTTGACAGTTGACGTTCATAAGGATGGTATCGGCTGCAAACACACACACACACACACACACACACACACACACACATGTACATGGGGCCAAAATACGAGCGTCTCATTTTAGTTGAAATTAATCGATGAATTGGTCAAAAAAGAGGTAGAATAATCAACTTTAGTTGATCCTCCAGATTAATCGAAACTCGAACACTAGTCGAACCCGAGTCCTTGGCAGAAACGAGACCCAAGTGCCAACCCTGCAGTCTTCTGCACCACCCTGTACTATCCCTGTAAATCCCAAGCTGCCATTGGGACTGGCCAAGTCTGATCACCCTGTGCGTTCAGTTCATGCGTGAGGAATGACATCAACTCTCCATGAGCCGAAACCGCGACTCAGCTTTGGCAGGAAATCGAAATGAAACTAGGCAAAAAAGAGCATTTAGCAAAGCCTTTGCGCAATCTGCAGCTTCCAATGTCGCTTGCCAAAAATTTCTCTTTCTGTGAGCTATGGGACGAACGCGGACTCGACAGCGTGAAAGTCTTTTTCTCTCTTCCCGAGCCGGCCGAAGAAGTATTAATATTGTTTCATGCCCAATCCAGGACCTCTTCCAGAGTAGAAATGATTCTTCACACGAGATCATAGATACTGATGATGACTGAGAAGAGCTGTTACAACCCTGGAGTTGAGTCTCCTTCATCGAGCCGGGTGAGAATCTTGACTCGCGCTCGGCGTCCGCGTCCGCGTCCGCGTCAGCGCTTAATTCAGCGCCAGCGTCGGCGTCAGCGTCAGCGTCGGCGTCAGCGTCGGCGTCAGCGTCGGCGTCAGCGTCGGCGTCAGCGTCAGCGTCGGCGCTTTTGATCGAGTCTCCGGAGAAGGCAGAAGAATTTGACTGTATGATCACTGAGATCAGAGAGGAATTCGACGCTGCTCGGTTAGACGCAATTTAATACCTCCAAAAAAGAAATACAAAAAGGCATTTGATAAAAGATGTTGGTGTTCGTGAAAAAGTGATTTTTTTTGTGTTGTGAGAGAATGAAAAAAGACAAAGTGCACAATGCAAAGCAGGACAGTTTTGTACCTGCTCTCTTTATTCGTCTTGTCTGACTCGGTTGGAGGACAGGGACGACGACGGCATCTTCTTGGCCACCGATCGTCGCGACCCCTACGGCCACTTCAGCCCCCAGTGCAGCAGCCACAGCCTCGCGGTGACGACGACGGATTCATGACCGACTTCTTCTCCAGGTTCCCGGACTCCCCCTTCCTGACGGGCGGCAGGGAGTTCGGGAGGGACTGGAGCGTCTTCCCGCACCTGAGCGGGGCCAAGGAAGACTTTCCGCTCCGTCAGTTTGCGCCGAAGGAATCGTTTCGCCATCGTACGTCAGATTTTTCCGACTTTTTTTGTCCTCCCATTTTCTCTTCTCCCTCATTACTAAGTGCTCGTGGCCAGAAATCAGACGAACAGCAGATGATCCTCTTGCTTGACGCTGTCATTGGACTGCGGAACTTTAGTTGAACAAAAGTGGTATTTTTAGAGCCCTGCTATTTACACTTTTTTGCCAGACGTATGCAAAACTCCTCAAAATCTGCTTCTTTTCTCAACTTTTACTGCCAATCGTTGTCAGAGCTGCATTGCTCGCTGCGCTTTTTCTTCATTGTTCATCCTTTTCGCCTGGTACAATGAAATTCACCCTACAGGGTGACTCATACTGAGTGTGACAAAGAAGCTGTCATCCTCGGCCTGTTTTCGCCTGACTTCTGGTGTGGAGTGAGCAAATTGCTCACCACTGATGCCGCAAAAGATTGTTGTAATGTGAAGCATTGAAAGGGGTGGATTTTATGCACAATTTGGTTCTGTGGAAAAATTTTCATGTATCGTCCTTCCCACCCTGTCTTCAAACATGGGGAGGAGAATCAGGGTTGGGGCCCCCGGGGTTGGGGACTCGGGGAGGTTCGAACTTTTCTTCTTGTTATGCTTGACACGAATAGCAAAAAAACGTTGAAAACGTTGCTCACACCATGCCAAAAGTCGACTAAAAACATCTGCAGGAACAGCTGAAGGTGACGGGTCCTTCTTCACAGTCAGTGTGAGTCACCCTGTACGTGATAACATGGCATTTCTGTCACTGACCAATTTATTAGTAATGACAACTCTGGCGTATCTGACGCAAGAGCGACTATCAATGTAATCATGTATTTCGTACGCTCTGTGTGAGATTGAACTGCATTACCAAAATTTCATAATCTTTTCCTTGATTTTTTGTTTTAATCTTCATTGCAAGCTTAAAACACTTAGGGAGGAAGGCATCCTACAGGATGTCTCGCCAATTGTGTCACTTTTTTCAGCTACAGCTCCTATTTGTTCGCTGATTTTCCCCTCTGATCCCTCATTTTGAAGTAGATCAATGGCAAACTTGCTTCATGAACATGAAAGTCACGTTCAGTGCTGGAAGTGGCCACTTTGGAGCTGAATGAACAGCTGACATCGTTGTTGGTCACACTATTGAGGATCATCTCAATAGACTCAACCTCCTCGGCCACTGTTTTCTGCATGTCGGAAATTTCAATATTATCAAGGAGGATCTATAAGTCTCCATCAATGGTTTTTGCAAGGTTTTGCCACAGGAGCGTAGTTTCAACTAAAACTGTGTGTGTTTCAAAGTAGATAGGACATCTCTCCTGAGGTGGTTTTAAGCATTTATGAGCTTCGAATTATGAATGGAGTACAAAGAAAATTATGAATGGAGTACAAGTTGCTTCGCTGCCAACTGTCATGACGACACCCTGTACGTCCCCGTGCTGAGGGACGCGGTAAATGGTGTCCCCCACCGTGTTCCACCTCAAGAGCCTCACCGAGATCGCCATATGGCGAGCGGACACAAACGGGCAAAGGTCAGAGTTTCACTTTCAAGGACTGTACCAAGCCTGAGGGAGAAAGAAGAAGACAGAGAGAAGAAATTGCACAGCACAAATGAGCCTTGGATCATCCCCACAGACTCAGAGCTCAGCAAATAATTGCATCCCAAGATTGAGGAGTTGATGCCAAAATTTGTGGCACAAAGTTTGGCTCAAAAAGGGAGTGAAAGAGATAATCAGGTTGCATGACAGAAAATGTGACAAATTTGTGCAAATTTGCACTCAATTGAGACTGTTTTGTCTCTTTTGTCAATCGTGTCACATTTCTCCTTTTGTAGGTCTTCTCTCATCAACCTCTTCTTCAACTTCCTCTCCTTCTTCTTCTTCTTCTTCATCAGGAGAGGACAAATTCAAATTTGCACGGTTTCGAATCCATTCATTTCCAGAATTGCGAGGCCACAAAGAGGACTTCTTCTCCTCTTCCTCCTCCAGCAGCAACGGCAACAACAACAGCACCGACAGCAACAATGACGGTTCCATCACAAAGGGAGCAGACGAATCTGAGTAAGTTTTTTCCTCCCGCCAGGTGTGTCAAATGAAACGGTGTCATAATCTGTCAATGACAAAAGTGGCTCATCAAATATGCATCTTTTGAGGAAAACATTTTGATGAGTTATGTATTGTAAGTTGCAGCCGTGAGGAAAGTAAAGAGTGACGTGGAAAGATGAATGCAACGCTTTGGTTGTTTCCAGATGTATCTGTCACATTTACTCTTCTCCACACCCTGTATTTTCTCCAAAGGATGACTTTATAGTAGTAATGACATGACTCGTGGTCTCATTTCCCTCAGAGTTGGGCCCTTCCTGAGGAACTATCCCACAGTCTACAGAGGAGACTTTGACAGGCGTCGACCCCCGGGCCACCTTGGACACGTGACTCATGCCAATGGTCAGGTGACCGTCGATGAAGGGACATTTGACAGTGACCTTCCCAAGCCTGCAATCATAGAGCTGGACTCCAGCGTCATCGAACCTCTGTCGGAAGATCTCTTCCAGACCAACTTGCCCGAGGGACACGTCGACATCGGCAAGGAGTTGAACTTTGACCTGGGTGACTTCGGAGAGGGCAGCAAGACATTCCACCAGCCACGACCCATCAATCTCGAGGACGAGGTCATCACGCCACTTCAAATCCCTGACCTCCCTGCTAAGATGAGGCCTCTTCTGAGGCCCATTCCCAATTGGAATCCTACCTCGGGAGAGGTCACGTCTTCACCCAAATTCAACCTGGAGTCGGCCAATGTGCCCAATGTTGGACAGCTCTTGCAGAGCTTTGACGTCAACGATCTCCTTGAGATTGAAAAGTTCAAGATGGAGACTGGATTCGTCCCAAACAATCCTCCTCCTCTTCCTCCTCCTCCTCCTTTGGCTCCAAGGGCTCATCGGAAGAGGCAGAGACCATCCAGGATCCACAGGAGAGTCCCACACCTGCCCCAGAGGCAGAACCGACTCCGCACTCCTGGATCCGGAGGAGGCTCAAGGAGACGGAGGCCGAAGCTGAGGCCCGGAAAGTACGGACGACTCCGTGGGCGGCGCCACAGGACCCCTGTCGGCGCTGTTGTCACAGGCAGTACCAACGGGTCCTTGCGCGGCCGTGAGCGCGGCCGCATCCTCAGTAGCAGAAGACCCCTGAGACATGAGCACTTGGAGGAGGAAGACACGGAGGTGAGGAAGTACAGGAGAAAGCACAGAAGAAGGGAGAAGACTTGAGGCACAGTTGCGTAGATGAGGAACATGAGGAACATGAGGAGGAGGCGGCGGCACCTGTGGCATGGCGCATCCTACAGCTTCATCATGAAGTATAAATGTGCCATCGTCTGTTTCCTTCCGTCCTCATTCAACAAGTTGCTTCACCATACGCAAACTTGGACATCTCCAAATCTGCCAGTGCAGGAGTAGAGATAAAAGTTTCCTGTTCTGATCAGTGTCCGCTCACTTTTCTGTCCCAGTTCTGTTCTCAGATGAATGAAAAACGTTTTAGACCCACTCTAGTTCGCTTTTTTTTCTGTCACCGTACGGAAATCTCGTTCATTTGGCATTTTCGCAAGTACAGGGTGACCAAAAAGACCTGTGATTGTATGAGAATGACCTTTCAACAAAATATTTAACACTGACTTTGCCCATTTCATGTGTGTCATGCTCTCACGACAGCTTAGGGGCCTTGAAGTCTTACAGTCGGATGCTGTCGACTCGGAAGTAGCCCAGGGCACCTGCCAAGCCTTTTTTGTGGGCCTCCGTCAGCTTCATCGGGTGACTCGGGACCAATCTGGTTATGCGCTTTTGTGAGATTTGCAATTTAGCTACACAAGTGCAATTGAAAGAAGTCACCTTTTTCGTTATTTCAAAGCTCAAAACTGGATCCTGTACTACAACAGATTAAAATTCGAATTCTAGAAGTAGCAAAGACTCTATTTCTATTAATGAATAATAACGTAAAGTTAATTTATTCGTTCCCAGGGCTTGCAAGGTGTGACCTTAGAGTGGAATCTTGATTAATCAAGCGCGAATACGGGGCTGTACTTAAAAATGACCTTGAGTGCTAAAATCTAAAAAATAATCTGAAAATCTAAATAAAAAGACTGAAATCAAACTTTTAAGTCTTGTTGAGGATCTCGAGTCAGGAGTTGCAGAGCTACTAGGACTTGAACAGATTCGAGGTTGTGAGTGATGGCCGTGTATTAAGTGACATGGGTGAAAAAAATTTTTGAGCAAAAAAATTCCTGACTCGAGTTGAGTCATGCACTAAGTCATAACTCGAGTCTATAAGCCCAGATTCGTCAGTATCACTAACCAGTACCAACAATATCAGAATTCCCAGAGGAAATGTTCAATTTTTTTCCCCGCTGAAAAAAAGTTCTGAGATCTGACAACTTCTTGCTTGGCCACCCTGTCATGAATTCACCACAACCTCTGACTGGCATTTTTCGTTCGAGAAGTTGATTTCAGCAGCTGCCTCCGAATGACGCATGTAGGATATCAATTTTAGATTCGTTTTCAATGTTTTCCGCCGTTGTCCTCCCTCCGGCTCGCCTCGTCGGACGCGTCCTCGCGGGTCCCGAGGTTGCTGCTTTCTCTGTCTCTCCTTGACAGGGCCAGAAGTGCCTGTGCAGTATTAACACTATGCCACATCAGTGGTGGCCGCTAGCGGCTCACACATGCGCGCACACCCACTCGCCCATCCACACACACACGCACGCGCACACGCGCGCATGCGCACGAGCACCACTCTCTCACTTGGTGTGTGAGGACAAAGGAGGCCTTAAGTACACACTGTAGTGGCTATAGCACCATTGTAAGCAACGCTCATGTACCATACGTATTAAGAAAAAGTTATGCACACTGGGGAAGAGTGCGTGTGTTTTTTAATTTGTAATGAGAAAGTAGCGGACAAAGGGAAAAAAGATAAACAGTGGGTGAAAGCCTGTTGAGGAAGGAAAGTACTGGACAACAGTTCGCTAAAGCTGGTGTGCATATAAGCGCTTTCACACCTAACAACAATAGAAGTGGATTAGAAAAGGCCTGAAAGCCTGTCCAAAATGGCATCCAGGCCTTTCTGCGACCTCAACAACTTTGGGGCAGCCACGAGCTGCCACAGCTTGAGCCTTCATCCAAGTGGAGAAATGTGCTATGAAGAAGAACTCCTTGTCTGCGCATATGACGAAGGGCTTCTCTTCCGGCAGTGATGTGAGCAGGTGCCTGCAGTAGAACAAGGCCGATATGCCCGATCTGTGAGCGACGTTGTCAGGCAGTCCCAAACGACTCCTGCCCAACATGACAATCTCATACAGCAGCAAGGTGTTCACCAGCTCAGGCAAGGAGGCCGTCTTCTTGCGACTACTCCTGAGGTGGAAGGGCTCCATCTACAAGCTGGTGTGGCACGACCTCGTCATCTACGTCAGCTTGTACTACCTGCTCAGCAGCCTCTACCGTTTCGTGCTGAACGATGAACGTATGTACACTAACGAAAGTTTCGGACTTCGGGACAATAGGTGCAGGGTGTCCCGAGAAGTCTTGTTAGGAGTCAATCCTTACTTGATGGAACTAAGGATGGCCACAACATTCTTAATGGTTCGTCAAAATACCACGACTTTTTTGACACCCTGTGCGAGTTTCTACAGTCCTTGCCGTAAGTAATTTTTAGGAGCCTGACGTCACCTCATACGTTGTACTGAAACGTGTGAATGTAATTCTTGGGCACAATGTTGAGAGGTTGCTTGGTCCTGTGAAGTTACCAAAAGACAGCAACAGGGTGACACTCGACATTTAAACGAAAGACATCGAGGAAAGGCGTCGGGGTCTTCTTATGCCTTCTTTCGAGCACTGTAGCACCAGTCTTGACATTGAACCTCCGTACTCAACATTACGGCAAGGAATGTACAAACGCAGCCCTCCATACTGATACCTAAGCCCTCCTCGTTCTTCCAGTAAAATCCTTATTTGAGCTGGTGGCTCTCTACTGCAACAACTACGCCAACCTGATCCCCGTGACCTTCGTCCTCGGCTTCTACGTCAATCTGGTCATCCAGAGGTGGTGGGAGCAGTTCATGGCACTGCCGTGGCCTGACTCTCCAGCATGTAAGCTTGTGCATGGATAATTCATCATTCATAAGTCATGTTTGCCATTGAAGTTGGTTTTTTGATCATGAATAATTCCTCAGTGTGGGTCTCCACAGCCATCCATGGCCACGATGAGCGAGGACGCCTCATGCGTAGAACCATTGTTCGTTACATCAACCTCAGCAACATCATGGTCCTGAGACTGACATCCTTGCCGGTTAAAAAGAGATTTCCCACACTGCACCACCTGGTGGAGGCCGGGATCCTCATGGAGGGCGAGAAGAAGGTACAGACTAGTATGAAGTGGCTGTTGTTGATGACTATGACTGTGAGTTAGTCCTGCAGATTATTGAGAAGTTGGATGAGGCCACAATAAACCATCCCAAGTACTGGATGCCCCTGGTGTGGGCAGGTTCCATAGTCTCCAGGGCAAGGAAGGAGGGCAGGGTCAAGGATGACTATGCAATGAAGGAGCTCATCCAGCAGATAGACAACTGCCGACTGTGCAATGGCACACTCATGATCTATGACTGGGTGTCACTACCCCTGGTCTACACCCAGGTGACCTCCCCAGACACTTTTCAAGGGTCAGCAAGCCCAATGACATTCCATCTTGTCCACTTCAGGTGGTAACCTTGGCAGTCTACTCATTCTTACTGTCCACTCTGATGGGCAGACAATTCCTAGATGCAGAGAAAAAAATCCCTGGCTATGAAGTTGACCTTATTGTGCCAGTCTTTACTTTCCTGCAGTTCTTTTTCTACATGGGGTGGCTCAAGGTAAGGAAAGTTTCAAGAGCACAAGGTTAGTCTAAATGTACCTTCAGTGTTGGACATTTCAAGGTTGCCGAGGCTCAAATCAATCCCTTTGGAGAAGACGATGATGACTTTGATGCAAATTTCATCATAGACAGAAACCTCCTTGTGTCTTATCTGATTGTGGATGAAATGCACACAGTGAGTCTTAATGTTTTTTTAACAAGAAAAAAAAACTCTATTGTGAATTTAATCTGTTATAGGAGCATCCAGACTTAGTGAGAGACCAGTTTTGGGATGACATTTTCCCAGAACTTCCTTACACTGCAGCAGCTGAGGAAACCAGGACTGAACCTATCATTGGTGCTGCCGCACAAGTGGAGGTAGGACATTACTTTATAGTGTTAATGCTGTGCTATATCAACACACAAGTTTGTCAAAAGATTGCTGAAGAGGATGCAGAATTTCTTCCCATCAATGATGCCTTTGAGGCTTGTGACCAAGATCCCCTGCTGGAAGACAATGGTGACTATGAGCATGGCTCAAAGAAGAGCATCTTGTCCGCAGGCAAGAGTGAGCAGGTGGCCATCAACATCCTCTCACCCTTGTTGGGAAAAAAGAAGCAGAACAAAAATGCCTGCAAGATCGCAAGGAAGAACAGTAAGGCCTCATCCATGAATGACAACATGGTGGTGGGGGACAGCAGGGTGCTGCTGGAGCTGGAACAGGGACAAATTCGTCTGCCAAAGAATTATTCGGAAGCCAGCAAACTGGGCTCATCAGGCAATGTCAGCCAGTCGGGCTCACTGATGTATAACCTGTTTCGCAAGTAGGCATTTGTCCTTATCATGCTCTAGACAAGCACACTGCTTAATCATGTCCATCCTCTTGTGCTGTAGGGCCCTTGGCAGAAGCTCAGCCAACCTGAATGAAAGCATGGGGGCCGCTACTGTCCTGGGTAGCAGCCACTCACTTTTGAGCAAGACCAGCCGACATCGACGTCGCAGGCTGCGAGGTCACCATCATCATCGGTGTCAATCACGTGTCAGCAACTCCTCACAGCGCCAGAGTCCCGTGCATCTGGTCCGTGGAGAACTTATGCAAGAGGGTCACAGACAGACAAGAGGTGAGATGGGATCATCAACTTCTCAAAAGGGGGTGACTCATCATGATTGAGTTAGTGTTGACTAGAGCCTAAGTATTTTTGCATATTTTCAACATTATTAAAACTGTCATTGCCTGGTGGACATTTTTCTGCATCTTTAAATAACACTGCCAATTTTTTTGAAGATTGGTCGAAAATTTATTCACTGACACACTTTCTTCCTCGATATTTATGTACTGTATTTTTCGGACTGTAAGGCGTGTCCGTACGGTAACTATTCAGCGCGAGCGACCCGGACAAAGTGCTCAAATACCAAGCAAAGTACGCTCGCGCCGGACTTTAGAGTTACGTGCCGCTGGGCTCGAGTTAGT
>JAAUXU010006380.1_pt1 | contig 37751 bp, 23 predicted proteins | sample 7278151 | NCBI WGS metagenome assembly JAAUXU01 (sample SAMN14350113, study PRJNA611818) | marine sediment metagenome | isolation source: surface marine sediment (1.8m) | place: French Polynesia: Moorea | collected 2018-08 | reverse complement strand
CCCCCCCCCCCCCCCCCCCCCCCCCCCCCCCCCCCCCCCCCCCCCCCCCCCCCCCCCCCCCCCCCCCCCCCCCCCCCCCCCCCCCCCCCCCCCCCCCCCCAAGCGGAGTCTACTGTCCTTACCCTACAGGGTGGCCAATGGCTTCCATTACAGTGACGCCCTGTGTGTAGCGTCAGATTCCGCCAGGACACTTTCATACCATGTCACGCATTGCAGTTTTGGTGTCACTGCAGGCGGAGTCCACTGCATTCACGTTGTGCACTACAGGGTGGCCAATAAGTTCAGTTACTGTGACGCCGCGTGTACACGTGCAGGCTCTGATTCCGCTAGAACGCTGCAGTGGAGCTCGGATATCGTACAAGAAACTCGCTGACAAGGCAAAGACTCTGTGCCCGAAACCATCGTGCTGTTTTATTTCGTAAAAAAATGTTGCCCACTTACAAGAGAAGAAAAAAAATGCTGCTTGAGATCGATTACAAGAGCAAAACCATTAAGATTTGTGACGATTTCGTCCCCCTGCATGGTTGGTTTTGGTGCGCACGCGCAGGTTTTGCCATCGAGACAAATCGACTGAATCAACTGCAAGAGTGGAAAAAAGGTTCTTGTTCTGGACGCCGCTCAAGGCCTAACTTATAAACTTAAAAGTGTTGTTCAATTTGGCGGCAATTAAATAAGCATTTTGCTGGTGTCGCCACTTGAGGGTGCCTTTTTGTACACTTTCTGTAGCTCTACTAATTTAGCAATTAATTCCAATAAGTCAGAGAAGAAAAATGCTAAATTTCGAAGAAAAATAGCCCCAACCATGAGAACTGTGAAGGCAAGAAGATTCTGGAGTTGCTTGATATGACTAAAAGAACAGCAAACCTGTCTTTCCAAACTGACAAAATGTATTTTTCCCCAATTTTCAGTCCCTGGCATGTAGGACCTCGCTTGAAAGAGTTGAAATATCTTACTCCAAACCTCCTCCTATAGGCGGATTCCACTGTGTTGTGAAATATGCAGTAGATTCTGCATTTAGGCGAGCTGGCGAACCCACAATGCCGTCACGGTAATCTCCGCGTACAGTGACACCCCGTCTATGGCGACAGGTGTTGCCAGGACACTGTTCCCATTTTGGGTAGTAGGGAGACGTTTGTATAGGCGGAGTCTACTGTGCAACAACAGTAAAAAAATCCCTATGCACACGCTTTTCTTCGATCGCACGCCGTATTACACTACTGTAGGAAGGCTGGCTCTTTCTTGGCTCTCGTCTCATATGCACATTATTACAACATGAGGCATAATCGATCTCATGCAACAAAAAAGAAGAAAAAAGCCTGTAGAATTTGCCTTCAGGTGTCTAAGTCGTGGGGATCACATCATTAAGTGGCTCCCAAAAATAACCTTCGTGGTATCTCTAGAGGACTTCATAAAGGGGGGTTTATTTCTTGGTTTTCTCCGCCGTCAAGTGGGAGATCGAGTGGTTGAGAGGGTCCGAAATTCCTTCCACCACCATAACTTGTCAGAGTTGCTCTTTTTTTTTCTTTTGACGTCGGAACCATTTCGGAGAGCAAATAAACAGCACACTTGACAAAAAAAAAAAAAATAAAAGGGCCCAAGGTCAGATGTGCCCCCTTTAAGAAGCTCGTTTAAAGGACATTTTCTCCATCCCAAAGATATCTTCGGGCATATCTTAATAGCTTGTAGATACAAGCAAGCCACAAGCCTTTCAATGGTGGAAGGAATCTTTTCGTTACGTAACTTAAAGGTAATAACAACGCACTTCACCGAGGAGATTCATCCATCAGTTCATCGCTGCCGCTTTCAGCCAAAAAAAGGCCTCCACTTTAACTCCTCACCTGCACTTCACAGCGTTTACGTCTACCTTGGTCAGCTGATCCAGCAGTGAAGTATAATTCCAGACCCCCCGCCTGTGCTGGGGCAAGAAACATATTATACCTATCGGAAGAGCATAAATCTCTTATTAATGACGCCCCCTTGCGTTGTCCTTTGGCTGAAAAAGGAGGGCTGCGACAAGTAATGGGTGCTTTAACAGCTGTTAGTAACGTTTGAGCAATTTATGGGCAGCTCCCTCACCCACTGCTCTTGTTTATGAGCAGCAGAAAAATGGGTGGAAAAGGCAGAGCCAGCCAGCCAGTGGAGCGGAGCCACGACCACCCTTGAACTAGCGCATATCACACGTGACTTCGTGATCAGATGAGGCCCAAGTGTACAGTGTGATCCATAATTAGGAGGGGCTTGTGCAAACATCTGATAAAAAGACATTTTGGGATCGATCTCAACAACTATTAATGGCCAACCAGGGCTACACAGGACATGAAGACACTTTGGAAAGGGTCACTCCTAATGGCAAATCTCAACAAAGTGGACCAAGAAGACATCTTGTGATGAACCCCATCGATTGCTGATGGCCAACGAGTCTTGTCACCGATGCCAGACTTGTTGGCCTTGTTGAGTTCAGTGGCTCGAGACGGTGGAAAACTTGTCCGTCGCTGTTAGCGATCACCTTTCTAACATTCTACAACGCTCCTCAAGACCACAAGATCGGAGTTGCCAATTGATTAAGTTAAACAAGAACACACATCTATGCACAAGCTGTGTGGACCCTTAGCAGCACTTTAGTCTGTGAATCCTTTTCTTTGAGGTAAGAAGTCTCGCTTTTCCTGCCCCCAAACAGTGAGAGCCACAAAAACAAGTGTCTTTTTTCTGCTGTAGCCAATAGGGGCTTGTTGATGTATGGGACTACTTGACCCCTGCACTCCCTCCACCGCCCCAATAGCCAATGCAGTGCAGCAAGAGTGATTGAGCCGCCACCTGCGTCCAACATTTATCTTTCGGCCAGGTGCATCAGCAGCGTTTTGCGTATCCAGCGGCAGCAGCAGCTCTTTTTTTTTCTTTTTTGCAAGTGCAAACGCGCCCTCATTGGTGTCGTGCTGAAGATAAGACTTTTGGTCGTTAGCGCCCATGAAGCCCAACCGCTTCAATCAATTTCCTCTCTGCTCCAACCTGGCTGGCGGCAATTAGAGGGTCACGGTGAATTATGACTCCTGCGCTACAGGGTGATCAGCTAACTACTACTTCATCATGGGTGGAAAACTGAGATTTCGGACCAAGAAGTTGCTATCTGGGACAGCTCTTCAACGGTCTCGGCACAGTATGAGCCAGAAATAATTGTGCAGGTCAACAATTTGTTATAGTTGAAAAACGGTGGCACAACCTGTGGTACAGCCCGAGTGATCCAGGAGACAGATTTGAGAGTGATTCACCAAATAATCCGGTCTCTGGCAACAGAGCAGAGTGTGAGTGAACACAAAATAATTGTGCACGTCGACAGCCTCTTCTGCTTCAAAGTGAACAGTTGCATGATGGGAAGACGTCTAATCGTAACATGAATCACTTCCATATCCGTCCCCGACCCAAAACTAGAAATATGTCATTCGCCTAAAAATCCAGTTCCTAGCAACAGAGCACAACGTGGGCCAAAAATAATGTCAGCCTGTCGAAGATCGGGTATTGTACTCCTCCAATCATGATCCAGTTTCAAATTGTCAATGCTGCATTTTGGGGGGAGGGGGGGAGGGCGGATTGTTAGGTGACTCAAACATGTTTCCCTCTCTCAAGCCGCAACTTGTGATAGTTTTTGTTGTTTGCCTTTCCATCCATGAAACTGAGCACTTCACTGCTATAAAAGTTCAATAACATTCGGTGTCCGGACTTTTAGGAGAAGAATCGCATCCAGACACAACTTAAGATAGTGCAATGATTTTTTTTCACTCAGGCCAATCCCACACAGAATAAGTATGGAGCCAACACCTATCTCGTCTGCTGATAAATAACTTGCTACAGGGAGGCCGGCAAGACTCGCTTGTTTGCAAGCAAAGACTCACGTCTCCCATAAGGCATTGTGCAACACACAATCCTCCTCCTCCTCTCCTTCCCCCCCCCCCTTTTGTTAAGCATGAAGGATTTTGTCCGAAATTTCATTGCACACCCTCAGAAAGCACGCGCGGTCGCTCACTTTTAGCCAACGTGACCTTATCTGACTCAAGTTTTGCCAGATTTCACACATGAACCTCTCTCTCTTATGTACGATGCCAAAAATTCCGACCTTTTTTATGGCGCATACGTACGAGGTACGAGCAGGGGAAGAGTTATGATCCCTTTAAGACGCTGGCGCTGGCGTGGGCGTTGGAATCGCTGGAAAAATGTCGGGCAGGAGAGAGAGATTTATGCATACACGAGGCTTCTCTCGCCATGATATCTGGATCGAACAGACTTTTTATGCCTTAATGAGGCATTTCGGGTTGGCCAAACAACTTGATGAGAAAGTCTTATTACGGGTCTGCTTGCCATAAGTAGCTCAGTGGAAAGTATGTCCAAAAAAGATGAATGGTGGAGCTTTCAAAGGAGGTGGAAAGGTTTTCTTTGAACTGTATATTTACAACACACTATGAAAATTGCCCTCCCCTTGAGCAACTTTTAAAGGAAAAACTCAAATTTAAGCGTGGAATTCAACTTTTATTATTTATTATTTATACCGCTAAGATCAGCGGTGCTATCCTTGGCTCAACGGTGAAGTCTTCAGACTTTATTGACCTCTTTCTGTCTTCAGTCAGTGTGTCTTCGTGACAGCTCAGACAGTTGGTTGTTCAGTCTCACCTAAGTGGTTATTTTTTTGGTCTTATTTCATCATTAGCTTTTGTTTTGCGGCTCCACTGTGGAGATGTAAGAACTGGCCCATTTGCTACTGCCACTTGCGACAACTGCATGACGCAAACTGTCCCTGCTGTGAGAAACAACAGCAAGTGCTACAAAAAAACAATGTCTAGGCCAAGTGAAAATAATGATGAGCAAACAGTTCAAATCAGTCATTTACCATGTTTGATTACAATGAATCAGTTTCTGAGCGGCGTTCGGTATTATTGTTTAGTTCACTTTGACGTCATTGTGCACGCTCAAGTGTTATAAAGAGTGGTGAAGTATCAACGACAAACAAACTGCAGTAATCAACGTTATTCCCACGTATTCTATGTAAATGAATCTGTTTTCAAACTACTTGTCAGGCATAGGAGAGGCTTTTGGTGTTGCTGTCTAACTATATCACGCAGATTCTATAAAATACAGGATCAAGCATTTTAAGGACTACTGAAGTGACAATGAAGAACGAGCTGTACCTATTGAAGTTATTTTGCTTCAATGAATCCGTTTTAGTCAGGCTCACCTCTTTTGGACTTGACCACTGTCTTTGAAGTCTTGCTCCTGCAGAACTGAGGCTGTGGTCAAGGCCGGAAGAGTAAAAATCCTGAGTAAAAATGATTCATTTGAATAACACAAAGTCGCTGCCTAATTTTGTCGAGTGCAGTTTATTCATTATTCTTATTTAACCTATGAACCTCTATTAAAATATAGGAGTGACCTAAATAAACACTGTACAGGTCCAGCGCCTCATTTCTGGTTCAGAATCTGATTCCCTTGAATAAAGCAAGTCGAAATGACCATGCTGTGTCCAGCTTATTTATCATTGTTACTCCGATACTCTTTAAAACGTCTGACCTTGTATTATATTGTAGGGTGTGCCAAACAAACACGCCGTACGCATATTATAGCTCATAATAAGATCCGGTCCTTTTTTTTACACCATACAATTAGGACGGAGGAAACAAAGTGTAGAAAAGACCTGTGTGACCGCCCATTTTCACCAGCGAGCATTCATTGACTAAATATGGGCGAGGAAGAAGAAAAGTGGCCTGGGGAGAAGAAACATTTATGGGTGGAAAATTATCATTTGCACCTTGTGAAAACGGTTCTACTTGGACGCGTTGAGGATCTCGTGGCTGTGCCCGACTCTTTGCCTCGTACCATCTTACTAATGTACGTCCGTCCATACGTACACACAAGGGTGAGGGGGGAGAGAACGGAATGAATGCTGCTTCGAGGAGCTTGTTCGGTCTGCTGCACACCTGCACGCACTTGATATTCGGGCGTCCTTGGAGGGCTCCCTTATTTCAGCCACTTGAAATCGGTTTTTTCCCCCATACTCACACATGGAGGCTTCGCCATTTGCATGCGCAATTTATGCGTTTTGTACCTATGAAGACGATGATGATCATCTTGCAGCATAAAAGTCGTGCTCCCTCTTTTCTTCCAGGATTTTTTGTTCTTTCTTCTCCTCTTGGTTTTTCCTGCCCCTCTTCTTTTCTTTTTTTTGCCTGATGCTGCTTGGGTGGCTGGGACGACTGGACGAAGATCAGTTCCAACAGGGTGTATCAAACGCTCTCATCAGAAGGAGGGAGAGAGGAGATATATGATAGCATCATTATTCTCGACTTGATTACCCGGTGGATGTCCGAGAAGGAATTTAAATCATTACCTTTATCACATTAAATAGAATGAATATGTGTGAGACGGGAACGGCTTGACGTTCTCGAGGCGATTGTGGAATGCATTAAAAGTACCGTGGTGGAGCGTGTAAAGAAAACACAAACTAAACCAACGCACGAGAAAGCTACAAAGACTTGCTTGATGCGCTGCGTACGCACGTACATAAGCAGCAACAATTACTCGACTCGAAAGATAGTTCACGGTACTTCAAACAGGTGGAGGAGGAAAGCAATTGACAACACTTCCAATGACTCAGGCTTCTGCTACTTACAGTACAGGGGAAAAGGTCTATTTCGGATCTGACCGAAGAATTTGATTCTTCTGCTAAGGTCAATCTTATGGAGCGAGACCGTTCTCTGCACTGGACTCTGCAATTTATGCTTATGCTGAGTAGATATTCTTATTCGAGGAGAGGCTCCGCTGTTATTCACGCGGGTCTCGCACATGCATACATACTGTATGGGGAGGAATGCATGGATGGAGTGAAGATCACGACAAGTTCCCCATTTGTGCAACATGAAATGATCTACTGTACAGTGAGGCTCGGAACACCCTTTAAGCATTGTTGAGAGACCCTCGTGAGTGCGCAGTAAACGAGCCTCACTGTTCTGTAGACCATTTCACGCTTGAGCACTTCTCGGTGAGAGGTTTTATTCTCAGCTAATCGTATTAACGAGCACTGACTGGAAGAAGGAGCAAGAGCAGATGCCACGGACCACTAAATGTAGTGTTTAAAGTCTCCTAAACGTTCTAAACCTGGAGATATATACACACTGATCGCTAGAAGCCACGAACTTTGCTCAGACCAATGTGGAACAGCAATGTAAATATGGCAAAACAGACCAAGCAAGTGGACAAGCCTTGCCTCATCATGCTCAAAGACAGAGGGACACAGAAGTGTGGCCGTTCAAGCACCTCTACAGATGAGCCCACTGAGGCATTTCCTACACCTGTAAACGTACGACAGCATAGGCGTATGGACGTATGGACTGCGCAGTAGTTATGAAGTAACCACATCCAAGACACAGGTACTGAGGTACATCCTGTGCGCTGTAACGTCGATGCGTAGGCTCAATTTGCATCGGAAAACCATCAGCTCGTCCTAGACCCTCTTGAAAGAAAAGGAGGACACAGTCATGTTAAATAATGGGCCTATCGCAGTTCATGAATCACTTATGAATGCGCTCCATTGTATTGTCCAGACGAATAAACGAGTCTTGTAAGCGCTCAGTAAGCAATTGATATTCGCCGTATGACTTTTATGACAAGTCAGGGGTGTCTTCTTCCATGGTCGGCAGCTCGGCCAGTCTAGTCCTCACCGTCCTGGCTTTGGCTTTGATGTTGGCGTCGACGCTCACGTCCTTGACGACGTCGTCCACGCTCTTGCTTAAATTCTGCTTGAACTGGGCAGCTGCATCCTCGTCATTCAAAGACCCCAGGAGGTCCAATGCTTCCCCAATAGTTGTCAAAGCTTCTTGCTTCAGCTGCGCATTCTTGGGCAGGCACACGAGGATGGACAGAACCTTTGAGGCGGACACCAGGGTCGAGCTGGATGACGAGGTGACAACCTGACGCACCAGCTTGGCGATCGCCAACTGATTTGATCGCGTTGTAGTCTCTGAGCGAGCGAGCAAGACATCATCCAGTAGCTGCGGGGCCAAAGCGGCCCTCGCCTCAGCATCTCCGCATTCCCAGACGTCGGCCAGACACTCGTACACTGCCTTGCGAAGTTCCTGCAATATAATACACAGACAAGACTAAACAACAAAGTACCCAAAGACGCTAGGACGTGGGCTGCACTGCAGTCGTCATTGGCAGAAAAGTGGGTCTTCAGGAACAACTCGCTCACCAGGTCTTTAGCGCTCTCCTCACGATCATGTTCTTCGTCGGACATTTCTTCGCTGGAGACAATTGGATAAACGATGTCGTAGATGTCCCTCAATGCAGCCAACTTCAGCGCCTTGACGGTCCGTCCGACAGCCCTCAAGGCCGCAACGCGGTAGCTTTTCTTCTCCTTCTTGCACTCCTTCAACAAAGCTGCTGCAATCTTCTGGGGGGTCAAACTCTTCTCGTCCTCCGGGATCGCCAGGGCCGCGCAGAAGCCCTCGCTCTTAGCTGCACAGACACACACGTCGGCGATCGCGGTCAAAATCGCTTCCTTGCCCCCCCAAGTTCTCCCCAGAGCCAGAGAATTCACGAGAGCAATCAGCATCTGAAATGACATTCACTGAATTCCCTAGTTTAATGAAATATAGGTATACTAAAACGGTAAGACCCTTCTAACGACCAAAAGTTGTGGATGATATAAGCTCATATCTGCGTAGGTAAAGGAATATCTCACCTCGATCAATTCTCGTTCGGGCGCCTTCTCCGCCAGACTTTGTGCCACCTTGGCCAAGGCTCGCGCGCCCTGGGCCTTCAACGCCCAGCGCGGTGATTCCAACGCAGCCGTCGACATAGCAAGGATCTCTTTCAGGTACATCCTGACTCCTTCATGACCAGAAGATTTTCGGTCATACAAAAATGTTATTAGCCATAGTGACGGACACGATTGACTTGTTAGCTTCCACTGATCAGTGCTACACACCTGCTTCAGAGCTGCCAGGCGTACAGTCGGACCAAACTTCTTCCCAGATTTCGGTGACGACGTCGTTATCTTCGCTCATGGCCAAGAAGACCAGAGGCAGAGCCTGGGCCGCGTGCGAGCGGATTTTGTCCGGATTGTGTCTGCTAATGGCTCTGTACGTGTAGGCGACGGCGAAGTTGCGATCATCGCTTTCCAAGTACCAAGCGCGCAATTTGGCGAAGAGCTTTTCCAGTGAAGAGTCCTTGGCTGTACGCAGCAGCTGCCCGATGGCGGCTGCGAAAATCTTGCGGACGGCGGCATTTCGGTCAGATAATCCATTGACGAAGGCTGCCAACAGCTTCCCAGTGTGTGACTGGAGTTGCTCGATCGGACACTGCAGGTTGAGGGTGGAATTCTCAATCGTGTGGCTCAAGTAGATCTCAATCTGGTTAGACACCCACCCCCCTTAGCCGTGTTGATCTATCCCTAAACCCTAGATAGTAGGCTTTTCTTGGACCTACAGTACGAACAGCAGCCTGCCCCAGTCCTTTAACATTTTTAAAGCTACGATTGAGAATTCCATTCCTGATGCGTGAGGGTGGCGACGACGTGGGCAGCGCAGCCCTTGGTAACCAGGCCATAGTGGCCACGGATGAGCTCCACCAGGCGAGGAATCAAGGACTCCAACACTGCACCATCGACAAACGCGAGTACAGAGTTCACCGATTCCATCAGAGGCGAGACTTTGGCTGCGGTGACTCGAGCTAGATCCAACTTCTCTTGGATCTCCGGATCGTTGGAGACGCGGACACTGACGTAACTGATCTCGGTGGACTCGGCGTCACTGGCGGCCTCGAGTAGCGCCGGAATAAGCGCGGAAAGGTGTGGTCGCAGCATCGCGGCTCCAGCGCCCTTCGTCAGCTTCACGACAGTGGTGACGACGATACCACGGACCTCGGCGACCGAACTCGACAGGCCCTTGACGAGGGCAGGCAAGACGACCTTCAACGAGGCCTCGTTGCTCTTCCCACTTCCTTCAACACACATCTTAATGCAAGCATGCGAGAGGGCTTGGGCTGCCTTGGTAGCAGCCAATCGAACGGACTCCTTGATATCGTCCATCACCCTGGAAAGAAGTAACGGTGAGGAGTTCAGTTCCGTCACAAGAGTAGACTAGATTATCAGCGCCGGCAGTCGCAAGGTACGGGACGTGATGGGTGATTAGGAGTCAGGTGAGCAGTTCTCGTCAACGTAGATGAAGGAATTTGCCAGCGAAATTAACAATGATGGAACAAGGCCCCCCATGGGGACGATGACGCAGCCTTACCTGAAGAGCTTACTCCACAGGGAGGGAAGGCTGTCCAGAGCGTTCTCCAGAGTTCGACCTCTAAGAAGGTCTATGAGAGCAGAGCAGCAACTCTCCCTCACGCGCCACTGGTTGCTGGTCAGGTTCGAGTCTAACTCGTTCACGATGGCCGCTAGGTGAGCGTCCAGTGTTTTAGCAGTCTCCGGGACCAACGCGTGCCAGATGGAGGACATGGACTCCTAGCAAGGAAAAATAACTTTCCAGCTACGATTCATGCATTTGATAACTACAACCGTAAGTCAGCTTTTGGTTGACCCTAATGACAATGCTGAATGAGTACCTGAATCTTGGGCATAGGATCGAACTGATATCGATAGAGCTTTGGGACAATTTGCGGCAGGTGTTGCTCCATCTGCCTTCCAGCGCGAGCCGCAATGGACGAAAATCCGAAGGCGGCGCCTTTTCTCGAGTTCCAAGCGGAGTTGTAGTTTGACAAGTTCATGAACTTGTACACGAGATCGGGCTGATTGAGGTCGGAGGCGAGGGAGCACAACTCGCGATAGGTGGACAGGTTTCCCCCTGTAGGAGTCTTGCCCATCTGACCCTCGTCGAAGATCTGAGTCTCGCCGCTCACCTAGTGCAAAGGTTTTGTTAGTACATTGGATGTGAATGCGTGTATACAGTGGGACACGACTGAAAACCGTCCATTCACCACACACAGGTTGGAGCAAGGAGGGTGCGAAGTTATTCACACAGTCCTTGTTCCAACTCAAACAAGTAGTTCCAATATCTAAGCCTAGGTTGGCGTTAATACCCTTAAAAAACAAGCCCATGATCTCACCTTCTGCACTTCTCTGCGGCCATCCGAGAGCGTCCCCAGTAGACTTGTAATCATTTTCTCCTTGGTGACTTCGTCAGAGATCTCGTAGACGAGGCCGATTCCCTTGGACGCCGCGTCTTGCACCAGGTCGTTGGAGTCGCCGAGCAGCTGCATGAAGGCGCTCTGAATGTTCAAGAGGTGTTTGGAGATCTCATGCATGGATTGACCGTACTTGACCAGGGCAAGAAGCCACAGAGCCGCGGCCACTTTGACGTTTGGGTTCGTGCTTCTGGCGTGCTTCTCGCACAGCTGAGTCAGAGTCCAATCAATTGCAGTTTCTTTTCCTGACTCACAGTGTACGTTGGATTCGGTTGTTTGCCAGAAGTCCCTTCCAAGATTGCATTGGGGTCCTGCTGCAGCGTAGAACAAGGCCTCTCCGAGGGTGAATTGCAACTCCACGTCCTTGATCTCGCTCGCGCTTTCCAAGAACTCCGAAATCACTAATCTTTGGTGAGGAAAACGCTCATCCCCCACACACATTTGGCCCAGGGCCAGCGCCGACCTCTCCCGCACTCGCGTCGGAGTCTTGGGGTTCTTCAAAAGCTTCAGAAGCTTCTGAACTAACGAGAACTTGCTGTGAATGTCTTCAAAGTCCTCGCCTCCATCAGGTAAAGGCAGGGGTCCACAACGCCCGAGTTCGGCAATGGCCAAGCAGACGGCGCTCAGCAAGAGCGGTTGACTTTGCATCGCCAAGAGCGGAGTCAGAAGGTCTGTCACCAGGGTCCTGAACGAGATCCATTCAGTCAAGTCCTTGTTGTCATTCGTGGAGAGTCTCTGAAGCAAGACCCTTCGTCCGTAAGCATGCGCCAATGCCAGAGCGATACCGTGCTGCAGCTCCAGATTCTTCTCCTTGAACTTTTCGCTCAGCTGCTGACTAGCATGTTCAAAGTCTTCGGCGTCCATCTCAGCTGCTGCGAGGGCAAAGAGCTTTGCTGTGGGTTCGCGAACTTCTTCTCTGGTGTCGTCCAAGAGAGTCTTGATCCAGCGCAACTTTTTCGCGAAACTCTTGGCCGACGTCTTGAAAGTACAACCGACGGCTTGTAGAAGTGCATTGCACTGGACAGGTCCAGGCTCTGCGCCAACAAAGCGCTCAAGCATTTCGATGTATCTCTCGGTCAGATTTATAGGTTCAATGCTGACGAGAAACTTGGTAGCAGCAGGCGCGTCCTTTTCGGGTGGTCCAGGATCAAACTCCTCAGACGGTTCCGCGGATACTTCGTTTTCCAGACACAGACGCAAAAACTTGATGATTTCTACGAAGACCTTGGGCGGAAATGGAAGCGCCTTCTCGCCGAATCTTTGCCGCTGAGTCTTGATGCTTGCTTTCTCCAGCACGAACTTGAGCATGGATGCAAACCTCGGAAGGATTTGATTGCGCTCCAAGGACTTTCCTCCGGTCTGATATGACTTTAGCTCACGCTGATGTATGAATTTTTTGAGTCCAGCTGCCAGGTGGCCTCTAGCCGCCTTGGACACCTCTTCTTTGTCGTCGCCAGCACCGAGTAACAAAATGTATCTGGAGCACAGGGAAGAGGAGCATCAACTGACTAGATAACAGAATAAGGCTGGATGCATAATCCAGCCTTATGTGCGTATCGTGCATACCAATGCAAGGCTGTGTGACAGGTTCAAAGGGAACCAACCCTTAAAACACAGACAACAAGAGTTCTTATTGACTCACTATGTACGAAGTACTTTACGGTAGTGGACATGTCTGTAACTGGAATGTACCCACCTGGTTGACTCGTGAGTGTGCGGAAAAATTTCACCAGCGTACTGAACGACGACTAGGCGCACTTGGGCCTCGTCCTTCTCGATATACGTTGATAGCATCGCCTCAAGGAACCTGAGGCCGTTTTCGTTTAACTCCCTGAATGCGGGCGCCATCATCGACATCGCCTCTTGCACCGACAGCTGGGTCTCGGGGTCTTCGGTCGACATGGCCTCGAAGAAAGCGCGAAGCATCTCCGAGTCCTTGTTGACCAGAGCGGGAATTCTCAAGCCAAGTTTGCCGATGGCCACGTAGCAGGAGGCCCTCATCTTGGCGTCGCCCTCCCTATTCTGAGGATGCAATAAAAGACATATTCACATGTCCTTATCTTCACGATAGCCAGGGTAAGAAACAAACCAATGAACTTCATGCTGGGGGTCATTTTTTTCACGCTGATCAAAACCGGGCAGTAAAAAAGCCGTGTTAAGAAAGAAACTTCATCTTGTCTAAAAACCAACCTTTTCTTTCATGCTTGTAACATCACTTGCAGCATAGGGGCCTTTGCGGCCTTAATTCATGACGGAGGAGCACAAAAGCGCCCAGGATGGTGCGAGCGAAATTAACAGCTGGAGAAACTCGGCCTTGTTTTTCAGTGAAGAAATAGTAATTTCGAAGGTCTGTCTGGCTTTTCGGCATAGTTTGCTCAGTTGTGTTACGTCGATCCATGTACCTTGTTCTTCTCCTCGTCGACGACCTTGGTGAGCGCCGAGAGCAACACCAAGCCCACGGAGTTGAGTCTTTCCTCCTCGGCGTTTTCTATGATGTGGTGAAAGAATGAGATGGTCATGGAACGCAGTTTGGCGTTAGAGTTTCCTCCACGGCCGAACAGAAGATCGAAGGCCACCTATACGTTAGTAATGAAGGAACTTAAACTATGTCCGACTTACACAATAAACGTACATACACGTAGCTTAACAATACGGCACGGTACGGGGGATCCCCATTAATATCTGGATCCAATGCACAGGAAGATGACAAACCTGCATGCACGAGGGAAACTGCTTAGCTGCCTCGCGAGAGCGTAACAACAGCGGCATCAGCTTGAGGCGGATCCTCGTGTTGGCCGGGGCCCGACGAGACTCGGGCTTCACCTGATCTTTGAGGTAGCCCAAGAACAGGTTGTAGATCTGCTTGATGAGTGTTGGAGAGTTGCTCCAGTCGGACGGAAGCTTTCTCAGCTCGCTCTCAGCTCGGCTCGAGACGCTATGCCTATTGTTGGAATTCTCAGTCATGACCGTTTGCCTCGACGGGGGTTATCTGGGATGATGGTGGTCGCACACGATGCACTCGTCGACGTAGGCGTCGGTTAGTGCAGGGTGTAATCATCACGAGCTAGTGAAATTTGAAATGTCTGGTGTTCAATGTCAAATTCTGACTTAAAAAAGAGGTAGCGCAAGCTGTTGACAGGGGAGGGGGAATCCTAGTTTTAGTCCACGACTGAGAATTCCAGTCCTGGTGTCTGCGCTGCCCACGACCAGAGGCAGCGCCACGTGTGAATGGTCCAGAAGGCCCAACCCAAGGAATTTGATCACGCCGGCTTTGTTATTTTCCTGGAACGAAATCGTCGTTTGTGACTTAAGAACGATCTTCCAAGACTTGTATCCATAAACTTTGTATAACAACTTTTCAAGCATCAACTCTATGAAGCTGGTCATTGTTGATCTCCTCTAAAAACATCTCACCAGCTGCTCCGCCTTGATGGGCTTCTCGCCGGAGACTCTTTTCCATTCGTCTTCGCTCAGACACGGATGGACTCGAATGGGAGCATAGGGATCGTCGTCTGAGGCCGTTGTGCTGGGATGAGAACCGTAGGGAAGGAGTAAATAGTTGGTCAAGAAGGTCACAAAGAGCTTCAGGAGTTGAGGTCGCTCATTTAAGCCCAGCCAATTGCGCCGCTTGCCTTCGTCCTCTGGCGCAGTCACCTCCCCGAGGACGGGGATCAGCATAAGCAGGAGGGAGCTCTAAACAATACAACGGTGTAAGAGTGAGAAAACTTTTGCCACGAATGGTACATCACTCCTCCGGCACTTAAGTACAGACTATTTTGACAACCTGACTAATGCGTGGCAAAAAGAGTGTGTGTATATGGTTGTTTGTATAATTAAATTCTACGTAGGTCAGGCACCTGGTGCGAGGGTGGTCGATTAATCATGGCTGCGAGGACACCAGGTAACAGCTCCGCTTGTCTGGCCAGAGGCAGCCTCGGGTAACCCATTTTTAGGTAAATGATGGTGAAGTTCAGGACAAAGGCAACGGCCTCGGGGTCACTGTACTGGGCTAGGAGAGCATCCACGGGCAGCTGGATAGCCTCGTTGTCCCGGACCCTGCGATTCACGTGCACCAGAAGTTCCAACACCTTCTTCCTCACACCTTCTTGCTGCGAGCTCAACTTGAGAAGGATCGGGGGAAGGAACTTGTTGACGGCAGCCGTCAGTGCCTCATCAGTCTCGGCCGTTGCCAATCTCATTAGAACCTGGGTAAAGACCAAGTGACGCAAGCTTAAATCTTAGTTATTCACCCTCATTGGACAGTTAGAACTTACCCGCTCGAGTAAGACCAACTCGCCTTGCTGCTGTTGCACTGCGGCCGCTGTCGGCGCCGTGGGCGCAGACGAGGGGGAGGAGGCGGACTCGTCCTTAGCACTCATGCCGGTGCAGACCTCGTATTTAACTCTTCTCGGCTGAAATCGGTCTCTTTTTCTATGTCGGTCTGTATTTTAGTCACTCGTCAGCTACGTTTTTCTGCCTGTCACGTAGCTTGGGAACAGCTGACCAAACATATCAGAGTTGCCAGATATTTAAGTTTGGTTCAAGAAGACCCGATCTGAGGATCAGTATGGGGGAGAGGGAGCGGCCATTTTTTTTAAGAAAAAAAACAAAAACAGAAAGCAAAAGGAAATTATAGACAATCCACAGGAGGGTTTTTTTCCACTTGCCACGGGGAGGTTAAAAATGATGACTTTCGACCAGTTGTTTTGCATGGATGTAGAGTTCAGAGGTGGTTTTTTTTTCATGCAAATCCTGGGTGGGTGCAGTAGTGTCCTGAATTAAATGGTAATGGCGTTTTGTACACTGTGTATCACATGGTGTGCGCTGTGAAGCTGAATGTATCGTAGACTCTTATTAAGTGGTGCTCTTCACCATTAGACCAGTATCTGTCGAGAATGGATCTTGCATATTCAACAGAGTAGCAAGTTGGCACCTCAGAAGTCCCTGTGATTGCGGGTTAGCAACAGACGCTTCTGTGGCACTAGATTATGTACAAATGGTACTCAAGTCCCTGAGATAGGTTTTTTCATGTGAGTGCAACAGATGATCTGTTAACCAGACATGTTAGATATCAGCCTAACGCATTCTGGCATCAGCTGTCTTGACGTGAAGCTGCTGAAGAACCTGTGACCCTAACCAGGTCTATGTTTTTCTGCAAATGAAAAACAAGTTACCTTTCATTTCATATAAAGTCAGCTGTTGCCCAACGAATCAGCCATCACATGAAACAAAGGCAAATGAGTTATCCACAGATTTTGGTCCAACTGTGTAAGCAATTGAATGGAGCCAGACAATGGATCTTAATTGGTGAAACCCTGAAAATGTTACTTAAGTATGCCATTATCATTATGCAGGGGTACTATCAGGGAAAATCGTAGCAGGGGTGTCTTTCAAGATGTAGTCGGCAGTGAAAATCTCGGTGCTCATGAACCTTATGGTGGTTTTGTTTGTCACAAAATGGTTCGTGGCAGTGAATTGAATGTTTAAGACGTCCAAGACAAACATGCAGGGTTCAATCACAGTGCGGACACCACTTCTGATACTCTGACAAAAGATAAGAAAACAGCAAAGCTTCTATCTCCTAAGTCGACTGACTGATCAAAATTTGAAGGAGGCCAAAAAGACTTGCTGGATTAGTGGATTGTTCATTCGCCCTCAGAGGGAGACACCACGACGTCATGGCCCTTGTGAGTCAACATTGAGACAGCAAACCTACCATTGAACGAAGCTGCCGAAATTGCTCTTGCTGACGTTGGCCTCGCTGTCTTGCTACAGCGAACACAAATAGGTATAGTGGGAGTGGTGGGACACTATTTCGCGTCTACCCAGTTCATGACGCACGTGGTACATGTCTTCAAATTCCCCACCATCACCTGAACGTTGGGTTGGGCCCCTTGAAGATGAATTTCAATATCTACACTAACTGGCAGTTGCGACAGATGTAGAAGATAAGAACCCAGCCCATGAGACTCCACTTGGTTCATACTTGAAGGAGCTAAGTGGTGGTGGGCCAAGGGACCCAAGGACATGGGTTAGTGTGATTGTCACTAGTTGAAAGTTTTATTATAAAGTGTAGTCATGCTGAACAGGAAATCATATACCGTATTTGCGCGAATATAACCCCCGGGGTTTACAGCTTTCAATCTGCGCTTAGGGGAGGGGGGTGTCTTTTCAAGAGGGGTTACTCTACAGAGGGGGTGAAAAGACTTTCCCAACACTAAACAACGTTTTTTACTGGAGAATACTAAATAACAGCACTAAGCAATACCATTTTCTTCTGCTCAGTCAAAAGGGAGCGGGGCTTATACTCCATTAAAGTCACCTGAGGGAGGGCTTATATTCAAGGGGGGTTACTATTCAAGAGGGGGTTATATTCGGGCAAATACGACTTTTTCCCAAAATTGATTTGAGCATACTTGTTGCAAACTCAAAGTTACTTACAAAACAAGTTCATGAATGCTTCATATTAGGACAGAGTACTTTTTGCCCAGAGGGATATAGTAGGCTGCAGGTAATCTTAAAATTGGTGGTTTTCCGTCATTGGAAGAAAGAATGATAGCATTGTACGGTAAGATTTTTATTTTGTCCCAATTTTCTAAATCCATTTTCATTGAGAGCAAAAGTGCTCCTATAAGAAATATTGGTATTGCTTCTAACACGGAGCATGATTGCACTTCGCTTTGAAAATAACCCTGGGCAACAAAACGTGTGCGTAAACCTAATATTTGAAAAAAAGAGTTTTAGTGATTTTCTGTTTAGCGTAGCAGTATAGCATAAACACATTTTATGGAAAAAATGGCATTTACCGACAATCCCACTGATCCTTGTCCTCCAGAAAGCTTCCTTGGCATACCATCTCGGTGACTTTGTACAGTGTGCTTGCTAAAAGTTTGAAAATTCCACCTTTATCACAGAACTCCACCAGAGCAACCCGTTGAGTGCGATACCCACCATTTCCCCCCCCCTTAAGACTCTCAACATGTTGCAACGAATTGAGTTCTCAATGTGACTGCCATTGTTGGCCACGGCCTATTCCACACGACCCCTGAAGCTGATGCAGATCTTCCAGATGAAGTCAGCGGGCAAGTCGTCCCACTCCTTCTCGACTGAAGCTCAATGACACCCGTATGAGGTGTTGCGTATGCCCTCCCATGCAAGACGCTCCACTCGCCATAGTCACGGGGGGTCAGATCATGGGAGGAGAGGGGCCAAACTGTCAGAAGTTGTCAAGATTGCCTGGTGCCACCGTTGAGCTTTTTGGGCTGTGTGGCAGGTTAGGTCGCTGCCAAACGTAGTGTGTTGTTCACGCTCTTCTCGACCTCTAGATCCAAAATTATGCAACGAGCTTTGATCTTAGTGACATGGTACATCTTTTTGTAACTATTTCAACGTAAGTACTCTCTATAGCTCCTGTTTGTGTAACCTGTCGCAGTCTGATTGGTGAGATCTTACTTTCTACGTCGGTGTCGACTGTCAAGGAGTGCACTTATTGAACCCAAAAAAGGCAATTCTCGAGAGGCCCACTCTTTTGCATCAGGCCTATTCATCAACACTCATCGGCGTCCGGGAACGAAGAGCATGAGCCAGCCGCTAGCGCGACGCTGACGAGTGCCACAACCAGACTTCATGTCGCAAAACCGTGGCCTTCCTCATCCTCAGTCTACCCGGGGAGATGAGTGATACAAGCACAAGTCGCTCATGATAAATAAGCTGCGAGTGTTTGGTGCGGGCTCTGGCCCAGCTCGACTCGTCTCGACACATCTCTACCGCGCAGCAATGGGGCCTGCTGGGCCTGAGTCCGAGGGTAGAAGAAGGGGGGAGGCACGCCCACAGGCCCGGCCCGGCCCGGCCAGGTATCCTTATCAAGGCAAGCATGACCATTGGTGCCTAGATGAAAGGCGGGGTGGCGCCATCTGGTGAAGCTGCTAGAGGAAATGTGATTACGCAAACACAGTGCAAGTAGTCATTACTCATTTTCACTTCCTTTCTTGGCAATAGCCGCCAATTTGTTTGGAGTTCTCTTCAACTAGAGAGAAAGTTCTCTTACCAGCAAAGTTAGAGCTTCTAATTTTGTTGTCCCGACTTAATTTTAGGGCAAAATGATAAAAGTCGACACCACATTGTGCTTTTTTGTATGAGTTTGACATGCCCAGCGATCATTAGAACTGAGAGTTCTGTGCGAGACAAGGGAGTTTTACGCACAATAAACGGAAACTCTTAAATCCCATTAGTGCCTGGCGTTGAAGTGACTTTCCAAATAACAAAAAATGCTGAGGTAATACGGAACGAAAAGTAAACTGAATGAGAAGGTAACAAAACTCAGAGGTCGCAGCTATTCCGCAAGCCTTCTTTTCTTAGACTGTGTAATTTTAGCGGGGCGTATTATGTGAGAATTAGAGGTGTATTGCAGTAATCTTTCTGTTGCAAAATGATTGCAGTATTTGACGCATTGATGCATCATTTGACATCTCTGTGCACGTAAGACGCACAATCAGATTTGGGTCATCCCTTCGCCATGATCTGACCCTAGGCAGGTCCCTTGCTACGTTTGGGCCTTCTGAGTCCAACGTGTTTTGACACACGAACAAACCAACAGACATAACAGTATATTTGTATATATGTTTGTATCGCAAAACGAAGCAGCGTCTCCAGATGGCGTCACCTCAAGCGGCATCTAGGGCCTCGCCCACGGGTCACTTCTTCGTGGCCTCTTTCGACTGCTCATTGCAGCCCCATCTAGCGGCGGTGGCTCACAACTCTGAGCAGACAATATAACATGGGCGCGTCCCTCATTGACTGTCCACATCTTTGGAGGCGTTCGCAGAGCTGCCAGTGGTCACAGTCAATGACGCCGCTGTTATTATGCTGGTCACACTCGGACGCTATTCTCGAAACACTAGCGAATAACTTCAGGGAAGAGTCACTTCAAGCTCAGCAGAAATTGGCTGACCGAGAGCAGAAGATGTCGGACATCCCGTTGGTGGTGACGAAGAAGCCCACCATAGGTGACTACTTCAGGACTGGCAGCTGCACTGGTGAACCGAAGGTGCTAACTGAAGACTGTAACCTTGAATAACTGCAGCACAGTAGGATGTGTTCATACCGATAATCCGCATATATCCGGATTATGCTTGGTTTCGGAAAATAATTTCTGTCATACTAACATGTACGTGGGCCTACGATGGTGTCACGAGACCCAGGGTGGTGATCTCACGAAAAGTCCCGATTTCTTAACTGCCTAGACACAGTACGAACTGCTATGTCAACTTTAAGGTTGGTCAATACGATAGTTTCTGCCACATTCCAAAAAAAGGTCGAATTTGATGCGCGCACCCTTGTACAGGGGAACCCTTCTGTAAGAAGCAGCTTGGAACCGAAGGACTTGATTCTTATTGGGGGATTATTCTCAAGGAGGGGATTCCCATGAAAAGGTTCCACTCCACAACATCATTTCTGCATCTTTTCAGACCAATGCTCTCAGCTACTTGAAGAGCGGAGATCTCACGATCTTCACTGACGTTGTCAACGTGGGCAAGAGTGAGAAAGATGGCGAGTTCCCCTTACCACAAAATCATTGGATCAACCAGACCATCCCGGAGGAGAATGACAAGACTCTCCTGCACGTCGCTCTCGAGTCGAACCTGCACGACTTCACACAGGTGCTCCTCCAGGCAGGTGCCAGTGCTGCGGTGTACAAGCCGAACCTCAGTCCCATCCACGTCGCTGCCAAGGCAGGCAGCCTCCGTGGACTTGAGCTGCTCCTGGGCTCCGTCAGGGGCAACGTGGCAGATGTCAAGGCCACTATAAAGAATGGACAGACAGCCCTGCACCTTGTAGCCGAGAAGGGGGAGGAAGACTGTGTCAACTTCTTACTCCAGCAGCGAGAAGTTGACGTCAATGTCAAAGACAAGCAGAATCGGACATCCCTCTACTTGGCTGCCGCCAAGGCAAAATCAGTCGCTATCGTCAAGCTACTGATTGAGGCTGGCGCAGACTTAGACGAGGTGGCCTTTGGGAAGTCCATGAGGCAGGTCATTAGCGAGAATCTGCCAGGCCTCGACCCTGACAGTATTCGGGTGAAGACTTTGCCGGCAAGGGAAAGAAACTCCCCCTTTGATGATATCATGGATATATTGCACAAGGCAGATGCAGATGGGCGCGATGATGATCTCGACAACTTCAGATCACTCTTGGCCCAGCTGACCTCTGACACAATTAACAACACCAACTTCGGGGGCTACACACTGTTGCAGTTCGCCTGCCACAAGAACCTAGACAAGTTCGCTGCGCTCATCTTGGACAAGGCAGGAGCAGATCCCAATGTTACCACTAAGGAAGTCAACATCACGCCCATTTTGTTCGCGGCCACGGAGGGCAACTGTACGTTGCTGAAACTGTTGATCCACCACAAGGCGGACCTCACGCTGGTGCCACAGACCAGCGTGACCAAAGAAAATGTCCTTCACGCTATCCTCAGGAGAGGCGACAGCAGCCGAAACCACGAGGAATGTCTGAGATATTTGCTGCGCCAGACCAAGGGCATCTCTTCCATCATAAACAAGAGAGACGCTCTCCTGAATACCCCATTGCACTATGCGACTCAAATGTGGTCACAAGAAGTGGTGAGAAAATTGTTGGAGGTTGGAGCCAACATTGGTATGAAGAATCTGTGGGATGACGTTCCAATCTCGAAAATCCAGCCCCAAACCATGGAAGACTTCCTGGATGAGTTCTGCATTGAAGCTAAGGGCGACGTCAACAACGAGAACTTTGAGGTGACTTTCAACTACTCATTCTTGGCACCCCCTATCGAAGATGTCCCCACTGAAAGTCAAGGCGGTGGCAACGGTGTTGATCCTGAAATTCAGGGCCTCCAGTCCGACAAGAATCAGCCAAAGGTGACGCTGCCAGAAACGCAATTGCTCTGGCACATGGGCCAATCAAAGGAGCACTGTCACTTGCTGAAGCACCCGGTCATTACCAGCTTCTTGTATCTGAAGTGGGGAAGGCTCCGGAGAGATTTCAACCGCAATACCAGACTCTATCTCTCGTTCGTCTTCATCCTCACCTGGTACATTTTCGAGGAGTTTGGCAGCATTAAGGTGCGTGATCAGGGCGAAGGGAGAATTCAACTTTGGAACACCTCCTTCTTTATTTTCTTCATCGTCTTCACGCTCTTCATTCTTCGTGAGTGGGTCTATGACGTCAAGGAGAAGCTGAGAGAAAGCCAAGGTGGCAATGGCCAGACTTCTGGCAAATTGTGCTGCAGCATTCTCTTGGGCAATGTGAGTGACGTTGTGTTCTTGACCTTCATGGGGATCGTCTTGATCAGCAACAGAGTGAAGACCTTGTGGGTAAGTCTCTTAATCCTCATAGTGGTCTTGGTCGCAAGAGAAGTGCTACGAATTATGGTGTCGTTGAAACGGTACGTGCTGAGTCCAGAAAACTGGATTGAGGTATCAGTGATCTTCTTGGTTTCTACCATCTTGTTGTTCGATAGAGGATCCTTTGATCTGAAGAGGCATCTGGCTGCTGTGGCCATTGTTCTGTCTTGGGCTCAACTCATCACACTGGTGGGGAAGCACCCAAAGTTGAATCGGTATAACATCTATGTGGTCATGTTCTATAAGGTCATGAAGACTTTCCTCTTCTTTCTCTGTTGGTACGCATTCTTCATCGTTGCCTTCGGCCTTGGCTTCTACATCATGCTCCACGACCCTAGCGCTCCTCCTGTTGCTGAGGCTGCGGAAGATGATTACGTCTTCTTCAATTCTCCTTGGCTGGCATTGGTGAAGACCTCTACTATGTTTGTGGGAGAACTTGAGTTCTCTGACATCCCGATCAAGTTGGACACCTCCTTGACTCCTGTGGCATACATATTTTTCCTCTCCTTTGTCTTTCTCATCGTCGTCGTCCTCATGAACCTCTTGAATGGTCTGGCTGTCAGCGACATAGGCGTGATCTGGGAGCAGGCTGAGACTGTCAGCTATATCTCCAGAGTCGACACCATATCGTACACGGAGGCGTTTCTCCTAGGCGACCCCTTGGACTTCCTCTCCAATTGGCCCGCCCTGAGGTGGCTGAGGAGCTTGCCGAGCTGCTCTCTCAGTGGCCAGCTGTACAAAAACAAGGCCATCCGGAGACTCGGCAACCGCATGGTCAACTCCACCAGGCTGCTGCTATTCTACAACTACTTGCGTGACAAGAAACTGGTGCTGACTCCAAATTCAAGGAAGACCAACTGTTCCTTTCTGCAGGTACGCATTTTCTTAAGTAGTGTGAGTACTAGGACAGCACGTACACCAAGGCTCATGTACCAACAGTCTCATGTATCTACATCCTCTCCAGGTTGACACCATGGATCCCGAGATCATCTCCTCGGCGAAGAACGTGGTGTTGAGAAAGAGACGTGACGCTGAGCTGGTGGCTCAAGAGGACAGAATTGCCAGCATTGAGAAAAAAATCGACCTAATTCTCAGCAAACTTTAAGGATTCTACACCCAACTTGCGTGACTTGCATGCTTAAGTCAGTTCATTGAAGTTTTAATTCTTCTTGTAGAAAGTGCCAGCACACAAGGAGACTGACGAATGGGCCTATTTGTGACCCATGAAATTCTGTCTCGATAAAGCCATGTCAATGTTTATGGTATCTCTGGCAGTAATTCATATGTTAGATGTGCCACACCACTGTAACAAAGCAAATTATTTAATAACAGAAGAGAAGATCTATTCAACAACTGTGCAGAAGACTCAACGTTGCTACCCAAGTATGTATTCAGGCGTCAAAGACCTACTGGCAACACTTCTACAAACCAGATTGTGGTGAATTACGTGAAAAATGCATTTAAATACACACTCGTACAAGCAGCTGAGTTTATTTATTAGTTAAAAAACCTTTCCTTCTCACGTCAATTTTTTGGGGCATGCTTCTCTCTCGTGCGATTTTTACCGGCAAATTTACAGTCAGGTAGTAGCTCTGTCTCTCGTGCAATTTCCACTGCATAATGAAATTTGTATTTTGAAGTCTAGCATTTTCGTTGGGGCTGATTGAATCTCGGGATTTTTCCACTTTGGTCTAAAAGCATCTGAACCCGCCTTAAGTCCCACTTTGAATTCGAGTTCTCTTTACCGTCAGTGGCAACAGCAATTGGCAGCCTTCATCTTCCCAATGAGTCTCGTCGAGTTGCACAATGCACCACAAAAGCGGTGGACAAATTCATTCACTGCGTAGATTCAGTACTGCAGACTAACTTTCAGTGTGGCCTGTTGTACCTGTGCACGTGATCGGCCGAGTCCTTGATGCGTCACAAAGCGTAGCCACATGAGACAAAAAAGCGGAGAGGATGAGCCCGACAATAGTTATGGGTCACACTGCATTATGCAACCGACAGGTAAGAAGCCCTTCACACTTGCAGCGACGGCGTTAGACATTATATGATTTTTTCGGAGATCGGACAAATGCTCATTTGCGACCTGTCACGATTGCGTTCATGACTATCATTACTAAGTGGAGACTGGTGTGTGTGTGTGTTTGGGTGTGTGTGTGCGTGTGTTTGGGTGTGTGTGTGTGTATGTGTGTGTGTGTGTGTGTGTGTGTGTGTGTGTGTGCATTATGAATTTGGGAACATGATTTCATGCATCGAATGGGATAATTATTCGTCGCGCCTGTATGGTAGGAGGGAAAAGTAGTCTTCACTGAACAGTCCTATTCTTTTCTTTGGCCCATGTATTCCTACTTTGCTTCCCGTGTATTGCCTTCTATCCCTTCCCTAGAGCCATTTTTAAATGTCAAGCTCCCTCCCTCCCTCTACGTATGGCAAATCGCCATTCGGCCAGTTCATTATGGGAAGACGAGGAGGGTGGGTTCATAAAAGATATGAAAAGCACTGTCATTTGGCGCGCAACGGGTGAAATATAATTGAAGAAACAAGCAAGCGACTGTTTTGAAAAATAGTGAAAGTAAGTGCTAAGTGGCGGTTGCTTTAGAAGGTGAAATTGACACGTTTAAAAAAAGATCAAGAATATAATCACTGATTTTGCCTGAAGAAACTTTTCTGCCATCGATGCTCGCTGCAATACATAGTCAAGATGGCGGAAATACAGCAGCAACAGCAGCAACCTCAGCAGTTGCAACAGCAGCAGCAGCAGCAGCAGCAACAACAACAACAACAACAACAGAGGCCTCCCCCTCTACCTCCGCGCAACCGACCTCTGACGCACCGCACCGGGATGTCGCTATCAGCAGAGTGAGAAAATCATTGTTTAAAAGACAAGCCTGTCATATTCCACAAAAAAAACAAGAACAGACTCTGTTCAAAAGGTCTGTGGTGGGTTTTGGCAAGTTTTTGATGATTCAACAAAGTTAGAAAGTTTGAAAGTTGAAGTAGTTTTGCAAGGAGGGCTAAGGAGCACTTCAACTTTATAATCATTGAGGTAAAAATGAAAGAATATGGGAAAAGTTGATCTAATGTTACTGTCAACTCAATTTCAAAAATGGCATTAAAAGTTCAAATAATAGAACGGAAAAATTCAAAAAGAATTTAGAATTAATTTTTAGGCACATACAGTGATCCTTCCAATATATATATATAATAAAAAGATCGGGGCCCCACAAATTATGTTGGGCGGATCAGGTCAAATTTGAATTTTGAGGTTTTTAAAGGTCAAAAAGGAAAAAATTCAAAATTACAAAAAATGCAAAATTGTTTTTGGAAATTTATTGGCAAAGATACTGGTCAAAGAAGCCTGAAATTTTGCACAGTACCTTATCTCACTGGTATCTACACTTTTGTTTTTATAAGTTTTCCTGTACCTTGCATAGATCCGATAATACAAAAGTAGCGCCAACAAGAAGAAGAATAAGAACAACAACAACAACCATTCCTGGGCTTCGCCACAGACAATAAACTTGATCGGATTTTGTTCTTTCATCTTCTTAACCGGTCTTGTTTCACTTTTTTTGTTAAGACCTCCTCGTGTCCCAGAACTGGCAATAGACCTGGTAAGCAGGAAAAAAAATACCTTTTTCAAGCGTCATTTGAATTCCCGGCGTTTTTCTTTCTTTCTTTTTTTAAAAAAAAAGGTTCTTAACCCCGAGTCCCCCTCCGGCGGCGAGGGCCGCTTCGCACAGTTCCTCCTAGTCATGCTAGAAATCTGCGACTTCCTAAGGATGCTCATGGAGCCATTCTTCAGGGTGAGGTTTTTTTATCCCAAAAAATGATTATTTTAATTTTTTCCCCAAATATTTCAGATGCTGCCACTCCTCGGCCTCCTCTACGTTCTAGTTCCATACTACAATCAGGTAATAACTTTTCGCAACAAAAGCTCAAAAAGATTTCCCGCGAAAATTCAAATTAAAAACATTTTTCAGATAACCGAGGAGTACGACGAGGAGGAGGACGAGTGGGGGGACGAGGAGTTTGACTACAACGCGCTGAATCTGGAGAGGAGGAAATGAGTGCGATATCGTGATGCTGTGCAATATGGGCTTTGTGGGAAAACAAGGGAAATACACGCAGAATACTACTAACAATATTTGGCTTACAGAGATCGAGCGCATAAATGAGCCATTTTAGAGGCAAACCGTCTTTATTGTGCAAAAGCACCTTCCATCTTTGCACATTCCTTGAACATCGCATTTTCCTTTGGCTATTCCCCCTCCTCCCGTGGGCGAAAAGACTCCCAGGATTCCGGGGCTTCCTACTATCTTGGACGTTGTTGGCAGGCACACCTCGTCCATGGAGGGGCACTCCTTGTCCGTGCAGTGCCGCAAGCTCGTCACCAAGATCCTGGATAAACAAGAACAATGTTTAGAGAGAAAAAATTTTGGTTTTCGCACTATTCTACTTACTTCACTTGTCCGCCTCCCTTTAGCTGCTCCACCATCTCCTTGTTGGCTCGAGACACTTCCTGAAATTTAAATTTTAAACATTTCGTAAGGCAATCGACAGCATCTCATAAAATTTGAATTCAAATACTATTTTTTGTCTGTGACTTCGAATATTTGGGAAATACCGTTTCGATGAAACGCTTTTTTCACCTGGCTGCTCCTCTCGCACATGACATTGACGCTGCATTGACAGTCTGCCCCTCTCCCTTCCTGGCACGTCCCGTGCGTGGTGCACTTGCCGTAGTCGGCGCAGATCTTCCCCACGGGCGGGCACTGAAGATCAACGGAACAGTCCTCGACCGATGAGACGCGGGTGTGGAGCACGGTAGACCCTGTGCTTTTCCCACGGGGGGTGCCAACTTGCTTCAAGACGGAGGTGGAACGGTTCAGGCGCTCTTGGGAGAGCTGCAAAGAGAATAATGAGATCAATGAAAGCAGCAGTAAGCATTGAAATACGTGAGCAACTGAGCATATACCTTTTCGACAGAGCTTGACTCTGAGTTCATGTCCCTGAGTCCTGATCCGCTGCTGTCCTCTCCCTCCAGTGAGCGGCCCACCTTCATCCTCTTCAGCCTGGCCTTGGACACCTCCACGCTAGGAGGGGACTTGACCACCGAGCTTGACGCCAGCTTGTAGACGTAGTCTTGCCCAATGTTGTTGCCATTGCTAGCACCGGTTTCGCGCCTTGAAGAAGCCCATTTTTCCGACCGGTGCAAATATCATCTCTGCTGCGATTGTTGCAAAAGTATCCAACTCGAAACAGTTTTATATTCCAAGCTTTTGTTTTTCAGGGGCAATATAAACCATTACTTAAGGAACACTCGCAAGCAGAGATGGCGGGGACTTACTTGGTCTTCAGGCATCCGTATCTGATCTTGCAATGGACGTAGCCTCCCTTCAACTCGTGATTGGCGTAGCAGGCAAAGGTCTCCTCCGCCGATTCGCACTTCTTCTTCTCGGTCCTCAGGCAGTGCCTGTTGCACTGGCTGATCCTGGATCCCGTTCTGAACAGTTTGTCGGCAGAGTACATGAAGGCGTGGCTGACCATGGACACGAACTCCTCCTGCATCTTGGAAAAATCTTCTTGGCAGTCCAGAGACAGGGAGCAGACGCACTTGCTGGTGCCGCTGGAGCATAATCTAACAACCTTGCACTTTGCTTTGTTGCCGGAGGGGCAGGTGGAGGTCACACCGGAGCAGGCAGACTCTTCGTCCTGGCAGCTCTCCTTGCCGCCAATTTCACCTAGCCACATGAATGTGTTCAATTTGGGATTCCGTATGGCCGCATCTTGGGTATAGGAAACGACACCGGCTCTGTTTAGCTGCGGCTCCTTGATGTCGTTCTGTTTCAGGGCGCTGGTGTCGTTGGATGAGGATGCCGCTGCTGCCGCGCACCTAAGCGACATGTCACACACGCAGTGATCGTGGAAGCACTGGACCCTGAGCCTGCAGGCGTTGACGTCCCTGCAGCCGCCCTCGAAGCCGTAGCACGTCCGAAGGCACTTTTGCAGACCGGAGGACTCAAGTTCTGAGCGGGAGGCGAACTCCTTCAGGTGGAAGGAGGGCAGGCGAAGGCGGTAGCCGTTCTCAACTACCGGGGGCAATCCGCTGTCAATCTCCGAGGGGAAAGTGTACTGGCTAACATTTCTTAAGACAATGTTCTGTTTCATTTCTTCGTTGTTGGGCGATTCTTCGCCGAGGCTGTAATCTTGCGAATCCCCGTTGATTCCTTTCCTTTTAAGTTCGTACATGACGTCCTCAGAAGTAACATCCTCCGCTTTGCCACTCCCGTTCACGGTAACTGCTGTCGTATTTATCGTAGAGGAGATCGGGTGGAAATCGGTGGCAGGTGTGGGAAAGACGGAAGTTGAGTTAGCGTCAGGGCATGTGGTCTTAACGTGGCACTCGCACTGGTCTTTGGAGCATTGTGGAGTCACCTCGCAGTCCGGCTCGTCCCCCGGTTGGCACACGGATATCATCCTCTCGCACAGCTCCTCCGCCACGCAGGCTAGCTTGGGCTGGAGGCCCGTCTGTACCAGGCCCTTCACTACAAACTTGACAGAGACCTCCTTGGCAAACACGATAAGACCGCCAACAGCTTCTTTGCTGGTGGTTAACACAGGGGCTGATGGTGATGCTGTAGCAGTTGGTGCTGCGAGGGTTGAAGAAATACCTTTTCCCGAAATAGCCATCCTGTTTTGCATTGGCCTCTGTCCCGGGCATGCGACCTTTACGTTGCATAAGCACTTGTCCTGCATGCAGCTCAGTTCAGCCTGGCACTTCCCTCCCCCTTTTCCTACCTCCAGGCATGCGTAGCCCTTGTCTTTGCAGAAGGCCTCCTGGCAGTTGGTGATGTTGTTCGCGCTGACGTCTACCTCCCCGCCGGTCTCTCCCAGGCTGGTCCTGAGCGACTGCTGGTCCGCCCTCTTGGCGAAGGAGTATCGGCGGAAGGCACGCTCCTGACCCGTCAGGTCCCCCTCCTGCCCTATTCCCACCTGCTTGTGGCACTGCACGCTGATAATGCACCTGCAGTCCCTGTTGGGTCCCTCCCGGCACATGGTCTCGGTCCAGCAGGTGCCCACCTGGTCACAGACGTCCCGCAGCTCAGAGCAGACCGTCTCGTTACAGTCCTTCATATCCGAAACGCGAATTGATGCGTTGCCGCCTCCCCTCAACGCCTCCGCTAATTGACCAGAGCTCATAGTGGACATGTCGACGGGAGTGCTCATAATGGTAGAAGAAACAGGGGTGGTGATTATTTCTGGCTCGGCAGTCGGCCTGGATATCTGAACCCTGTTTGCCGGTCTTATCGGGGTCCTCCTGGCAATCTTTGTCTTCATGAAGGGCTTCCTGCCGGCCTCCCTCTCCAGGTCTTCGTACTCCCTCTCCCCGCTCCCCTCCTCCGTGGTGGCCTCCACGCTCACGATCTCGAACCCCTCCGCGGACCCCGCCGGGGGAGGGCTGGGGATAATCAGGTGGCTCACGTTGTGCTTCAGTACATCCTGGTCTTCTCCTTTGGCCAGGCCGGACTTGGCGCCTCCGCCCAGGCAGTTGCCGTGGACCTTACACATGCAAATTCCCGATTCAGTCGGACATTCTCCCTTCAGGCTGCAGAAGAGCACGTCTTTGCACTTGGGGGACTTCCTTGACAGCCTGGTGCACACGTTGTGAAGGCACTCTTCCTTGTCCTTCACTTTGACGGTGATGCTGGTCTCGCTGTCGACGGGTTTCATGCCGGGCCTCTGGTTGACCAAAGTGCGGAAGGCCTTCTTCCTTGGCGGCTGCTTCTTTGTCTCGCCTTCTTTCCCACACTCTATGGAGACTATGCACATTGGCATGGCCTGGTCGCAGGTTGGATGAACGTTGCAGGTCCTTGAAGCGCCGCCGCAGGAAGAATCGAAGTGCGGGCACAACACTTTTTCCGTGCACATGAATAGTTGCTCCAGCGTTAGAGAAATGTTGCCCCCACTCTCCCTGGCAAAATCCTTGGCTTCAATCAGGTCGGGGTGGTTGCCGATGTCACCTTTGGAGGTGCTGCTCCTCTCCGGCTTTCCGTCCTCGTCGAGACACTGCACGCTGACTGCGCACCTGCACCTGGCGCCGAAGCACCTGCGCTCCGTTCTGCATACACCACTGGTGGGGCATACCTTGCCCACGCCGGCGCACCTGGTGTCGGAGCAGTCCTCAGCCTTGGCCGCCGAGAACTCAGCCCGCTTCCTTCCCCCTGCCTCGCTGAGCATCCTCGTCAAATCAGCCGGAGAAACGTCAGATATGTCCCTGCGGACGGAGCTCTCCAAGTCGCACTGGGCTCTTAAAGTGCACTTGCAAGGATCCTTCCCTTCCCCTCGGCACCTGCCAAAGGCCCTGCACGTGCCACCGCCTCCGCCCTTGTCACCGCACACGTTTGATCCGACCTGTGAGCATACCTGGTCGCTGCACTGGGTGATGTTCCTAACGAAGAAGGAGGCCCTCCCGATCGACCTGAGATCGTCCGCCACCAGGTCGGCTGCGAAGTCAGGAATCGTCTTGACGTCGTAGGACGAGGGGGGAACCTCCACGCACTTTTGCTTAAACAGCCCGATACCGACGAAGCTAGTTGAACGGGCTATTACTGATGTGGGTGGAACTGTTGGGGCTTTTGTCAGTTTAGCAGTGCTCGTGGTGGAGGACGGAAGCGCTTGAGGTGTTGTTTTCTTCGCAAAGTGCTTTTCTTTGAATCTCCTAGTCTCCGCGGTCTCTTCATCCTCGTCCTCGTAGTCCTCTTCGTATCTCTGCCACTCCTCCTTGCTCTCCGCCCCTTTCACTCCTCTCTTCAAATTATCTTCGAAGTAGCCGTAGTTGCTCCCCTCTACCTCTCCGCTTCCGAGAGAACCACCCATGCCGGCCTCTCCCTCGTCGGAAGTCGTGTGCTTGGAGATGATCCTTGAGCGGAACGCCTTCCTCTTTTTGTCCTTGGCGGGCGGCTTGCTCCCAATGGTGGGCGGAGTAGTAGCCGAACTTAATGCTGTTTTCGCCCAAGGGACTTTTCTTATCATGTTTCTGTTAGTTCCTCCCTCTCGCCGTCCGCCCTGTTCTTCGGACGAGGAAGAATCTTCGTACTCCCTCGAGAGACTTTCCTCGGACTCCACCTTTTGCATCTCTTCTCCCGTCTCCAATCTGTAGTCCGTCTGGTGCCAGGACTCGCGGCGAGACTCATGCTGCGTAGAAGTAGGTGTCACAGTCGCCGTCGTTTCCTTCTGCACAGTTATGTTCTCCATGCTAGTGTTAACCTTCCCCCCCTCGCTGATGCTGATGGATATGTTCTTTGCCCCCTCCCCAGACTCGACTATGTTGACCTCTTTGGTGTGCCTTTGCTCCTTGTCACCGGGTAGCGGTTCCTCATCGAACTCGTACTCAATCTCGAATGCGTGTCGCGCGTTGTCGAAGCACCTCACCTCGATCCGGCAGGTGCAATCCTTTCCACCCTTACCGCACCTGGACCTGACTAGGCAGCTCCCTTCCTGCGGGCAAACTTGCGGCAGGATTGGGCACAGCATCCTGTTGCACTCCCTAGGGTGAGCCACTGGGACCGTCCTAACTCCAGGTCCGGTGAGCACGTCGCTCTGGCTCTTCTCCTCCTCCTCCTCCTTGGAGCTTTCCCCGTCGCACACGCTCTTGTAGCAACACTTTGAGTCCTTGACAAAGTGCGAGCACCTCCCTCCTGACTTGCACCTCTGCATCTTCTCCTGTAGGCACTTGTCTCCTGCCATGTCGTCCGTGCAATTGTCTCCTTTCCCCATTGCGTGGCATCTGTCCGGCTCCACCGCCGCCACCTGGCACTCCAGCCTGGAGCAGCAAGAGTCCACCTCCTCCGACACCGAGCAGGACCCCTTGCCCCCGCAGAGAAGATCGTTCCTTTCCTTGCAGCTTGCCTTGGCCTTCTCCACGCACAGCGCCGTGTCCGACTCCCGGACGCAGGGGCCGCTGAAGTCCACCTTGTCCCAGAACTGTCTTTCCTCCTCCACCACTGGGTTGACGGAGGGGGAGGCCTGACGCCGGCGTTGTTGCCGATTCTGCTTCTCTTCCAATTTGGCCTTCAGGAACTTGTCCTCGGAGGAGACGGAGAACGTCTTTTCCTCAGGCAAGAGCTGCGGCGGGTTTCCGCCGTGGGTTTCCTCTTTCTGTGCGTAATCCTGGTCTTCCGCGCTTGCAGACCCCTTGGCCTTGCTATTCAGGTAGGCGTTCACCATGGCCCCCTTCAGCACCAGCTCCTCCGTGTTAAGTTCTTCTTCGGAGGTCAGGCTCTCGGACTCCCCTTCTTCGGAGCTTTCCTCATCGGACTCTTGTTCTCTCGATCCATTCAGGTCTCCCAGCAGATAGTCCTGCCCTCCTCCTCCGGCATTTGAGTCTTCCTCCTGTCTCTCCCTGCTCGCAGTGCGACGGAACTCTGTCAGCTCTTCCGTCTCTTTCTTGTCCTCCCTGTCTTCCTTGCTGTCGTGCTTCTTCCTGCGCTTGTGCTTGTGCCTCTTCCTCCGCTTCCTCCTCTTCAGTCTCTTCATCTTCTTCCTCTCCAGCTTCTTGAGCTTCCTCAGCAGCCTCTTGTCTCCCTCGCTGTCGCTCCCCTTTCCCTCCGCCGAACTGTTGTCGTCGGAGGGCTCCTCCACAACCTTGTCGAACTCTAGCGAGTCTTCGTCGTCGTCCGTAGCAGACCCCCGGCGCTCAAAGTCGTAGTCCTGAAGATCCCTCCACTCATCGAAGAGTGAGAGGTCCCTGGACTCCAGCGATCCTGCATTGTCCTGGTCCCGGTGCTCAAAGATCTTTCTGGCATCGGCGACCGGGTGATGGTGCTTCTTCTTCTCCGAGCTCTTCTTCTCGACGATCCTTTCAGGAACGGGACTAAGCAGGTCTTGACTTACCAGATTGTCGATGCCGTACGAGTGTGCCGTTTCTCTTGTCTGGATGTTATCAACTCTTGTTGAAAAAGCAGAGGTGAAAATCGGTTTGATATATACGCACTCCTTTGTGCAATTACAGATTTTTTAAGAAACTTGGCCGCTAAGATTTTTTTTAATATAGTACGTCGGCTACTTGTTTGCTTCGACTTTCACCTCTCCTTGTTTCTACTCTCACTCGTCAAATTAGCCGGTGCGCGAGCCTCCGATCCTTTCGTGCAGTAGCTCTGGACGCAACAGAGGTTACCCTCGTCCGAGAACTTGACCAGGCAGTGGAATCGGCCTCCGCACGTTGTCCCGTCCTCATCCCGGCTCTCCTCTCTGGCTAGCATGCACCTCCTCTTGGCGCCGAGGTAGCAGCTCTCCTGCGCCGAATCCCCCGGTGCCACAGGGGCGCAGTGCAGCAGAGGCCGTCCGGCATTGTCATCTTCCCCTGCGACGGCCACCGCCACCTTAACGACCGTCAAAATCGTAAGGAATGAGGCTGGATTCCGCATCCTCCGGAGATAGTGGTGCCATGGGTGGCGGCGGAGGCCGGTGGTCCTCGGCAGCATCCAATTCACGGCATTTGCGAGCCTTTCCGTCGGTGTCGAGTTCCGTTTGTCCGGGGGAAATTGCGACAACCTCAATGATTTATGCTGCCACGGTTCCTATAAGTGAAGAAGAGACTAAGGAGGGTGAATAATAAAACTTGTTGAATTCCTCACCTTTGATCTCCACTCTCCAGCTTCCGTTAGAAAAATGTAAGTAACTTCTTTGATCTTGTAACAGTTTTTCGGAAGTATTTTATCAATTATTAAAACTCTTTTTTATTTTTTGAAAAATGTCCAAAATAATACAATGCAATTTTGAAACACTCTTTAGTGTTAACTTGGAAATATTTTCAACTTGGAAGTCAGAAATCTAGTTTTGGCACTCATGATATATTTTTGATTCAAAGGTCTCCCCAGGCGATCTCCTTCTTTCCGCTCTTCTTGAGCAGCTCGTTGCACCTGAAATTTCAAATTTAAATTAATTTCCAAATTAAAATGGGGGAAATTAATGCGCCAGTGTGTCCAGATTTCGTGATTTCACGCGACAGTGGCGCGAGCCGGGCCGGGCCGGGCTCAGCCCGACTCAGGCTCGACTTGTAAAAAAATGGGAAGGCAAGTTCAATCCATCCAAAAATAACCGCGATTCAGAGAGCTTGCGATATGCGCTCAAAATAAAAAAGTTATAACTGCGACAAGAACATGGAACAATTAAACCTATATAAAAAATATTTTTCTTTGGAACAAAAAAGCTCGCGAGTCTGATTTTAATAGTCGGGCCGAGTGGGGCTGAGAAAAACCTTGTCGAGCCGTCGGGTTTTCGGGCTCGGGCCAAGCTCGACTCCATCTGTAGGAATTTCCAGTCGATATTCGAAGAAAATAGAAAAATACTCACTTTGAGAAGTGTTTACATCCGAAGAAACCTCGGTGGGCGCTGAGAGGCGAGGGGTGGACGGTCTTGAGAAGGTGGTGCTTCTTGCCGTTGACGAAGGAGGCCTGAAGAAACGAAGTTCAAAGCTTAAAAATAGACTTTTCATGTACTACAAGAACCAAGAGTACCTTCTTTTGCGCGAAGGATCCCCACAGCAGGAAGACAACTCCGGAACACTGCTCGCTGACTGCCTTGATGGCGGCGTTTGTCACCTCCTCCCAGCCCCTGTCCTTGTGCGAGTTGGGCTGGCTTTGTCTATTGGACAAACATATATAATCACGATGTGGAATTGATAAATGATTGAAAAAGCCATTTTTTGCACCTGACAGTTAGGCACGCGTTGAGCAACAGCACCCCCTGCTTGGCCCACCCGGTGAGGTCGCCGTGTTCCGGCTTTTGGAACCCAGGGATGTCCTCCTCCAGCTCCTTGAACATGTTGACCAGGCTGGGCGGGCTCTTGACTCCCTTGGCGACGGAGAAGCAGAGTCCGTGGGCCTGACCGGGGCCGTGATACGGGTCCTGGCCGAGGATCACCACCCTCAAAAATAAACGTACATTAAAGCAGAATATTTGTTTCAAAAACTTGCAATTTGCCATACTTCGTGTCTTTGACGTCAAAGTACTTTGTCCACATCCAAACTTCGTCGGAAGGCGGGTAGACCGGCGTCGATTTGGCCCTCTCCTCCCCCACGAACTGCGAGAGCGATCTGAACTTATCCGCCTCCAGCACCGGCCTTAGAGCCTGGAACCAGGTGGGTCCCACATCCGGATGCAGCGCCCCCGAGAGCCCGCCCTGCTTGCACAGTTGGAGGACCTTGCAGCGCATCTCGCTCTGCTTCATGCGCTGCTTCTGTTCGGGGGACAGAGGAGCGGAGGCGTCTCCAGAGGCACCTTCCTCCTTCTCAGGGGTCTTGAGCTTCTTGGCGACTCCCTGCTCTCCCTCCTCGTCATCCCTGGCGCGCTTCTGAGGGTTGGGGGACCTGTCAGACATGGTGCAGGTGATCTACAGTAGAACGGTTGTGGTAAAAATATTTACAAGCCAGGGCCTTATATCGGCCTTTTTGCTAGGCACGTCTGAACCGGCTTTGGGGTCGTGAAGCACCGCCGCTCTCTTATCTCTACTCACACAGTCTGTGATAACGGCGGACGCAAGGTACACAAGACAGACACGAGTCCACGACCAACGAACACAATCTGGGTTTGAGCAGCAAGAGAAAACAAGTGCTGGAAGGCTTAAACAAGCACGGGAAAATTTGCGGGAACCTGTCGTGTCCCCCAAGGCCGAAATGGCGAACCTGTTCTCTCCCTCTTTCTCCTTCCCGTCCTCTCCGTCTTTGGCGGCCTTCTTGACGGAGGAGGAGGATCGCCTGGAGAAGAAGTCACGGATGGAGGGCTGCTGGGAGGAGGGCGACGACGAAGACATGACAACTTGAGCCTGAACCTGGACGGCAATTCCGACAACTTATCACTTTTATTTATTTAAATTTCCTTTCTTTTTGCTCCACTTCCCTCTTTTCTTTGGCGGGAGAATTTAAAGGGCGGCGCAAGGAAAAGGAGAGGACAATCAGCAAACCTCATTTTCAACTGGGAATAATGGAGAAATGGCCGGTTTTAATTTTTCTCTTTCTTTTTGGTGCAGCGGGGTGGACCAATCAAGGAAATTCCTTTGCAGATTCAGCATTTCCTCCTGGCCACAACTTTTTTCTATGAATATTTTTGACTCGCTTTATTTGCCTTCCATAATTTCCATTCCATTTCTTCTTTTGTATCCTTATGATGGCAGCAGTCCCTTTGTCCGAAGAAAGAAAGAGTTGTGAAAAACGGCCCCTATTTGGCGAATGCAATTTTTCCTCCCACCTTTCTTCTCTTTCTGAGTGTGCCACCAATGCGGCGATGCACCACCTCCAGCTCCCTTCCTCGACTTTTCTTTTCCGTCTCTTTGCACAGTGCAGCAAGAACAAGGACCATTGCACTGAGGACCAAAGGCGATGTTATGGAGGGACGGAGCGAGGAGGGGCGGCGGACTTCGGTCGGGCAACAACAGATAAGACGGCGGCGGCGGTCACGGGAAGGACGATATATTGAAGTGGCGGCGGCGGCGATTCCCCCCTCTCCTCCTCTCCTCGATTCCCACCGACCAAGTCTAACCACCACAGTCAGTCACCACCTGCCCCTTATTCCTCTCTCTCTCTGTCTTTCCCCTCCGAATCACCGCAGGGGGAAAACGAAGGTGATCCGAACTCTGAAAAACTAGGTGGAAAAGGTGCCACGGAGAAATAATTCTCCGTCCCGTTTGCACAAAGACCGAAGCAGCATAGTGGTGACGAAAGCACTGCCGGGGAACGGGGAAAATAAAATCGTCTCTTGTCATTTAAATATACGGACGCGGCAGGTTACGATGTATCGATTCGGAAGAAAATAAAAAAGTTTTGTCAGAAATTCGAAGGACCGTGGATCGAAGGATACAAATATACCGGGAAGCAGAATGCCACAGAGGAGGAACAAAGGAGGGAGGAAAATCGAAGTTGCCGTCCGCCGCCGCTTTTTACCCCCTCCTTCTTCCCTGCTGCGGTGCGATGGGGGGCGTGGCATCTAACACACGCGTTTTTCCCTAATATCGATCGCAAGGGAGGACGGGGGAAAGAATCGTAGCAAAGAGAGAGAGAAGAGGAGGAAACAAAGAGCTCCGGAGTATTTCTCTCTCGCGACACAAGAATAGCAGATATAGCATTCAGGAGGAGGCTATGGGCAGAGGGAAGAAGAGAAGTAAAAAAGAAGTCTTATTGTATTGGGCCATCT
>JAAUXU010053545.1_pt1 | contig 37827 bp, 43 predicted proteins | sample 7278151 | NCBI WGS metagenome assembly JAAUXU01 (sample SAMN14350113, study PRJNA611818) | marine sediment metagenome | isolation source: surface marine sediment (1.8m) | place: French Polynesia: Moorea | collected 2018-08 | reverse complement strand
CCGGCTGCGGCCCCGGCTGCGGCCCAGGCTGCGGCCCAGGCTGCGGCCCAGGCTGCGGCCCAGGCTGCGGCCCAGGCTGCGGCCCCGGCTGCGGCCCAGGCTGCGGCCCCGGCTGCGGCCCCGGCTGCGGCCCCGGCTGCGGCCCCGGCTGCGGCCCAGGCTGCAGCCCCAACCACAACCCCGCAGTCTCTTCAAAGATGAGCCTTCAATACTTGAGCCCGCGGTCGCATATTTCATCCGCCTCCCTCAGCCTCAGCCCGCATTCCTCTCTTGTTGAAATCCAAGCTAACAACGTGTAATTAATTTCCCCGGAGCGACCAGGGTGGCCCCTTTGGCTGCCCAGGGAAACAAGAGAGAGCGAAGGAAAATGTAATGTAAACAGACCATAAAGAGGGCGAAAAAAAAGAGCTCAGGCCTTCATTCAGAGAGGATTTCTCTTTCTTTTCCACCACAGCTTGTAGTTGTGGCACAAAGCATTCGAAATCAATCAATACCACGCAGGTAGGAGAGATTTCTCTGAGCTGTAGGGAAATTGACTCCCGCCTGTCACGCGACTGACAAGCCACAGATACTCACTGACAGGATTATGAACACAAACGCCCCCGGGGGCATCCACCACCACCACCACCACCACCGCCGCCGCCGCCGCCGCCGCCGCCGCCGCCGCCGCCGCCCTGACCGAGGAATGCCATCAAACAACATGGGCACCGAAACATATGTACGTGTGCAGGTTCATAAGGCTGTGAGACTCACAGATTTCGGGTGCAAGCAAGATTTTCTCCTACTGCAGTCACACACAGACTACAGTTGTCATTTCTACGCATGTGAGGATGAGCCTCAGCTCATCCAGCATGATTACTTGCCACCGTGCAGCGACCCTGAAACCAGAAAGATCAGCTGTCCAGCTGGCACAACTAACCTGATACTTACTGATAGCAACAACTCAAGTGGTCACTAGACATCACATAGGCTGTTTATGCCGCTGCACTCCCCGTGCTGGAAACAGCTCTGTGGATTCTATGAAGAGCAGTGGGGTGGCATAAGGATAGACTCCTTGTATAATAGACGAAATTACACAACCTCCTGTTGACTACGGATCACTGATCGTGTATTGATCATTCGTATCATCATAGATGTTAATGGGATGAGCAGCAGTTCGTTTTGTTGTCGTCATTTCGGTGCTCCTGTTTAGACCCTAAGCCTATATAAGTAAGGACACAAGCTTAGGTTGGAATTCCGATGAAACAAATACCAACAGACCTTTCCTCCGTCACCACTCAAGAATTGTTGGGGTGAAATTGTTCACCTAAAAATGCTACCTCTTCCCATGATGAGACAAAAACTGTACCACACATTGTGCACAATTTTGAACCAACCCACTACTTGAGAACTGAGAGTGTTGAATAGGAGAAAAAGGGAACGAAATGCACTATTGCAGACAGGATCACATTATTCGTGGCTCTCGCTGTACTGGGACTTTTAGGTGAATCACATATTTTTCCGCATTCTCAGCGTAAGCAGCAGAATTCTTCATTGCGCCATGAGTGATACAGTGGTAAGTGAAACTGCGTAAGTGATGCAAGGAATAGCATTGTTTACTTTCAAGTGGTACCAGACTGTTTTCAACGAAAAATCCCATTGAGTGCTGGTGTGTGTGTGTGGATCCAATTTTCCATCCCTTCATAATTCACCCTTTTCCTCTCATCTCTTTGTGTCGGCGCTTTCGTGTGTGCTCTACTTGGCCGAACAATGAACTGGCGGAACCTTATTGAAAAATTGACAAATGTGCAAGCATTACTTGGGTCGTGAGGGCCAGAAGGCGGGGTTGGTCCACGTCGGCAGCCTCGGGCGCAGAGGCTGCCTCAATGAGCTGGGCTCTATTTACATTTGCCCGTCGTTGCATCAGGCCAAAGCAACTGAAGCAAATCGTGAGCTCACTGTTAATCGCGTGTGCACACGCTAAGTTGTTCTTGTCTGTGAAAAATGGCTGGGCGAGCCTCAACAAATGGCACGCCAATGAATAATTCAATCGAAAGCTTTGTCGTGGTGGGTCCAGAGACCCGGGGAAAAGTGATGCTGGAGATTTCATGAAGCAAAAAGTAGGAATCCAAGCCCGAGAAAATCTTGTTGGCGCCAGGCGAGGAGGAGAAGACGCTGGTGGTGGCGGCGGCGGCGTCTTGATTAATGTTCAGTCTACCAGAAGATTGTTTTAAATGGAGGCTTTTATCTGGAGACCAAAATCCCAAATCGGGTTTCAAGATCCGTGAAATGCGCGGCTGCCACCAAGTTTGAGCTGTTCTCGTACCATAGGCAAATTAGGAACGTCTCTCCCTAAGCGCGCAATTAAGTATGCAATGAGTGCCTCCTAATGACGGTATTACCGAGAAGCATTAGTCCAGCACCAACAGCTACTTATATGCGGCATACACGGTTGGCGGCAGCGACCACATTCTTACGTGAGTTCCGAGCAAAAGTTTCTTTCTCCCTGTGCGTACTTACTGTAAATTGAGCTTCCTGACGGCAGCAACATCGGCTTAAGCGGCCTTAATGGATGAGAGCGCCCTCTTGAAATCGGCGGGGTCTTATCCATACAGGCATCGGACCCCCGCGGGGTCGGGGAAGAAGGGAGGGGGGGTTGTCTGCCCCGAGAGTAGGGGAAGGTTGAAAAAAGAAAAGAGGAAAAACGACACGAGAGGAAAATGAAAGAAAAGCAAAAGAGTTGAAAGAGGAAGCCGCGCTCACAATGGGCCAGCCTACAAAGAGCTTTCATAAGAAGGAAAGAGAGAGATTTTGATCGAGGAGCAGAGGTGAGAATGAGGAGAGAAGCTTTCTTCTCAGCATTGTCATGAAAATGTGAAGCGTGCCCGTCATGAGACCGCTGACCAAGACAAAGAAGGCATCCAGAACTTGGACGGACACAGACTTGGGTGAAAGAGAGAGCGTCGACGTGCGTGCGTGCGTGCGTGCGTGCGTGCGGACTAAGCACGTTGACAACGCTGTTTTCCACCTCGAAATTTACTTGCTACGTATCTTTGTCCAACCTGTGCACACACAGGGACACAGGGTGTAATGGGGAGACTTGCAATCCTGTTCTGCACCTTTAAAAAAAAAGTTTCAAATCTCCTTGGTTCACATGTGCTCAGGACATTCGCAATGCTGTTCCCCAAAATGAGTGCCAAATCTCCCAAGTCCACCCTGTACGTGAAACAGCAGGGGAATTCCAACGAACCCCCCGCAGTGCATTTGTGCGTACGGATCATCCACACTGTTTGACTGATCTGCATGATGCCTTGGGTGGTCGTCAAAGTCAGATCAGTCAAGCGAAATCCGACCGAGCGGGGGTGGAACTTTTATCAGATGGAGGTAAAAAGGAGGCTCCTGAGCAGTTTCGCAGAGATGGATTGGATGGGTGGGCAGAAGTTTTGGGGTAAACGCTATTCACTCCCCTCTAGCCACCTGTACAAGGTGGCTGGTTAGAAAATGATGTATGAGGGGTCAACCGACGTATACATACTGCACGCTCCTAGCACAAAATGTCTGACCGAGGTCAGGATTTTTTTTTTCAAAACCTAAGCCAAGAAAGATTCCTCGAAATTTTCCTTAAACTCGCCCAGATCTGTCAGTTCGATAAGTCTTGTTGCGCGTGTGTGGCATGGAGAGGGACAGCATTACTACATGTCTCGCCACAACGCCATTGTAAACTCTATGGCGGCAATCAGAGTCGTCCATTGACAGTAGGGGTAGCGAGATCTCCGGGGCAATCAGTCAGCCCCCATAAAGAGAGAGACCGTTTGTTGTTGAAGACAGCACGAGAATGGACCCACAAAGCAGACGATGAAAGGATAAAGCGTGCGAGAAGCTTAAGCTTTTGCATACACTTTTGTTTGGGAGGTAAGGACGACAACGACGGAGACGGCAAAGACCACGACCACGCAGGAAAAGGAGGTGTATGCAAATTCCTTCCTGTGGTGGCTGCGTCAAATCACCAAGATATTCACTCATAATGAGGGCAATTAGTTCTCCATTACCATCAGCCGTTAGTCCCCGGGCAAAAGAAACACATGCATTGAAAGTCAAGAGCGCCTAGATGTGGCTGCATTAACGTTAAAACAAGGTACATACAGGGTGGACAACTTCATTTTCGAGGACAGTATTGCCAATCTTCTCACCCCGTATTCACATGTGCGCAGACCGAAGACGCTCTGCAGCTCATTCGGAAGCCGAAAAGCAATCACTGTGGTCCGCCCTGTTGGTGCTAAGCTAAGCTGATCTGCAACTTGTTCTGAAGATGCAGAGCAAAACTCCGTAGTCCGCAATCGAGTACTGAGGATCCTCCACGGGTTTTTCAATTAGCTAATTCCCATCGCGTTTGTAGTGCTTATGCTCTTTCTCTCCGCCCTCCAGAGCTCTGCTTTTCCCCCGAGGCCATGGAAGATGTTAATTGGCCTCCTCCTCTGATGATGACGAGAATGATGAACTGACCTGTCAACACTGAACAGCTGGCTCGCGGAGCAACGAAGGAGGACTGATAATGTTGCTCGCGCGCTCTGTGCCTTCCGGGCTTTGTACTATATATACAGTATATCCACTGTACAGGGTGTGCACGAGTATGGACACTGGACTGGGCGAGGTGGTAAAGAAGCTCTGTCAAACTTCAAATTGTCGCCATCGTCGTATTACCTTATTATTGTGGAGGTCGTCAAGTCCTCCGTGGAGATGACGCAAGTTATAAGCTTGGAAATTGGGCAAAACATTCATTACTATGCATGATGTCCATGCGCAGTTGTGTACTCTTTCCTTTGCATACATGTATAAAATGTGCGCGATATCGGGTAAATATAGCGATATTGAACGCATTTGGTTAAAATGAACCCCGGTATATGTAGCACATTGACGGCGGGTCGACTCCAGCTAAACCAATCGCGCCTGTATGTCTTTGACCTCATTGTTTCTTTCTCAGCGTCTGTACAACGCTTGCTTTGACACTGCCAAGCAGTCCAGTAGTCCTCATGACCGCCAATTGGCTTCCTCCCTGGCAGTCGCTCAATCGCGTTCACTGACAAGGAAATCAATTACCGTTTGTTTCATTCACTAAGCTCAAAGACTGAGAAGACCAGTCTGCAGCCTCAGGGCAAGCAACTCAGGAGAACAGACAGTCTCATCTGATTGACAACCACTTCCTCTGGCTGAAACAATCAACAACAACAAACATCGGAAGCCAAAGTGAACACAGTATAATTTGAGTCTTGTCCCACCATTTCAAGTTAAAAGGAAGGAAAAAATAGGCCCAAGAGACGACAGTGGCGATGATGGGAAAATTACACCGACCAATTTAACGCTTTTCCTGCCAAGGTAATGACAGAGTTGCTCAGTCTAACTCGAAGTTATTACCTGGAGACTAGAGGTGCGTTCAAGCTCAAGCTAAGCCCGAATACAGTGGAACCTTTGAACAGAGAAAAGCTCCCTGCAATTAGAAAGTAGTTTCATTCCTTTCCTCTTGTAAAACAAGTTCTTCTTCATCAGAATGAGAATCAAACATCCTACACTGATCCTTATGGAAAGGTTCCGCTGTGTTCAAAGCTTGAACTTGGCTTGAGATTTTTGACTGGAAAAACACCCCTACTGTGGACGAGCGAGCGAGTTATGCAACATCGCGTGTTGTGGGTTTTACTAAAATTGCCACCTTGGTCTTTATGCTTGTACGAACCAACGAGATGCTTGCACGTACGCAAGTATGCGAGTGATGAAATCTCACCGTGCAATTAAGGCGTCGACGTAAGATTAATATACGACCTTCTCACAATCCTTGTGTGCCATATTCCAGGCAGCCCATAACAATTTCGTAGTCTCGCATCTCTGTATAGACCCATTCGACAAGCAAATGTTCGAGATAGTGATCTTTTCCTTTGGAATTGTGCTCACAACGACGAGGCTTTAACTGCACAGCTCAGGAAATGGAAACTACCCTACCTGGGGCTCGATCTTTTTGAAGTCTGGATGATCCTCGTCCACCTCGAAGTAGACCTCCGAGGCCGTGATGGAGATGGTCCCGGGCGCCGCAATGCCGGGCGACACCAATATGGCGCTCGTGCTCATGTTGATTGGCACTATGGGGAGCGGGGATTAAAATATGACTTAGAAGACTGAGATATCTATCAATTGATCAAAAAAGTCACCTTGATTATCACTGTCCATGTCCCTGTCTTCCCCGGCAGCCAGCTCAGAGTCCTCCACCAGGTCATGGCTGGATGCCGACTGCTGCTGACGATGGGCAGCTAAGTGAGCATGGAATTCAGCTTGTGCCGCCTGAAAATGCATAAGCTCGACAGATGTCAAAGGGTTATACAGCAGTTACACCTTTCTTACCTGTATGGCGTCATCAGGAGCCCCGTACTCGATGCACGCCTTGAGTGTCGCCTCCGGGTGAGTCGAGCCGATAGGGTTTCGAATCAACCTGCGGAAGCCGAACTTATTATCGAGGTTGGGTGAAAACACCTCAATATTTTCCTACCGCCTGCGCCTTCTGGCGTCGTCTTCCCAAACGTCCAGCTTCCAGAACTCTTTCTCTCTGTCTTCCTCTTGGTCCCCTTTGAGATCGACCTTTGTGGAATCTTGCCTAGATACCGACCTTCTTGGAGAGGCCGTCCCGCTCCAGGCTCCATGGCGAGTGCTCAAAACGTCAACTACTTTGTCGACAAGTCTAAAGACAAAAAGAAGGGCTGCATCACGGAACACGAAGTGCCGTGGCTGCCAGCTTTTGTTACCTGGAGGCCAACACTCCATCCCTCCTCCTGGCCGCCGTGATGAGATGATCACACATCTTCTCTTCGTCATTTCTCTCATTGAGTGTGTTGGCACAGGCCGACTCAAAGTCTGCGTGTTTGAGGACGTCGTCGGCCCTCATGCGATTGAGGATGAACTCTGCCTCATTGGCGACACGAACAATGTGGTCTTTCATGGCATGCGACAGCAGCCTATGTGCGAAAAAGGCTATTTTTTTCTGTCCTTAAAGTAAGAAATTCTCCACGACTCACCTCCCTTCGTTTATCAGCTCGATAAAGGCGAGACCTGCGTGTTTCTGCAAAGAGTTCTGCCACTCCTGCGAACACAACAACATCACTAGTTCGACCACCGACGTGCTCGTCTTGAATGTGGCCAAGACTTTTCCTTCCATCAGCAGGTCCTGTCCGTGAGACCCCACCAAAGTCTTGGAGAGGAAGGGAGCAAAGTCCACCATAATCTCACGCAGGAGTGGGCACACAGAGCCAAGGGCCTGGAAAAATAAAGTGAAGGTAATAATCCAGCTCTTCCCGCTCGTCCCTGGCGGTCCACTGTACCTGTTCCAACTTCTGCGTCAGTGTTGCCTCTCTGGATGGAGTAGGGACAGGCAACGGTTTGCCGGACACAAAAGGCTTGATGTTCAACTCGTCCGGGCGCTCCTTTCCCCCGTCGTTCGCGTTACTATTCGCGATAGAAGCTGTTGGACAAAAAGCTGTTACCACTGAGAACCCCCCCAAGATGTGTACCTAGAGTCTGCTAGAATCGTACTTGGATTTTGCTGGCTGACATGGGAGAGCGTTGAGATCTCTTCCTTCACCCTCTCTCCCCTGTTTACAGCTCCCTTCCCCCCAGCTTCCTCCTCTTCCACTTCGTCTTCGCCGCCGGCTGCCTCCAGCCGAACCTCTTGGAAGGCGTTGGCCGTGTCTGTTGCGGCTAAAGCGGAGGTGCCGTTCACCTAGAAGTTTAGATAATGCTGGACTGTTTCATCATAAAAGCACGCAGCGGACAATGAAGAAGCCCATACGGACGCACCGAGTAAGAAAGAAGAACGTGAATCTCACACATAGTCAAAACTGTGCATGACGCTTGAAGAAGTAAAGAGGTGCAAGTAATTCAGCCTACATCACCAGAAATCCCAATGAGCTGTGCACAGTATGGTACGACCAAAGACGTGTGACGCAGCATGCACACACGAATTCAGGTGTTGTAGTAGTTCAAGGGGAACACCACAAACAGCTTTAGAATCACATGACGTGCAGCAGCATTGTTGTATCGTTCTGCCACTACCTCTTTCTTTTCAGTAGGAGAAGAGGCCTTTTTGGAATGTTTCGATCCGTCAGGAGTGTCTGTGACGATGGAAGGGCTCTTGGCCGATGTCATCAGCTAGTACACATACAGAGTGGTGAGATTTACCATTGACGAATAGTACAGAGAGGCGTGCATGCGAGTTAAAAATAGCCTTTAAAACATTCATTTAATTCGTCGTGCAGAAACTCTGCAACCGATAACAAACGAGAATCTGTGTCCCCTACCTGCAAATCGTTCTCCGACGCCTCCTCCATGACCGAGGAGTTCCTGATGGTCTTGTCATCCTCGTGCGAGAGACGTCTTTCCTCGTCAAAATGAGGCTTATCACAGCCTGAAAGCAGTTTTAAATCTAGACTTAATGAAAGCTCCGTGAAGGACAGTAAAGGCACCATATTACACATGTACAACAGTATATACTTGGTTAGTTCGAAAGTGTCATTTTTTTGTTGGAATGGGAAATTGGCTTTAGGCTCTTATTTTGGGGGGAAAATATGCTTTACTCTCCATACTACAACTCAACTCATTTTTACCTAAAAAGAGTAACGCCTTTTATAACAAACAGTATATGGTGCGTATAGTGCGCATTTTCTAGCTCTAACTTTTGGTTAGGAGCCACAGAAGCAGTTCCCCTTGTACCTAATGCTGAGAACCTCCTTTGTCACCGAAAAAAGCTGCGCTCATTGCATGCTTGGCATGCGCTTTTGCTCATTTCCCCACAATAGTCAAACTCTGATGTAGTACAAACCTCCCGTATTGTAAAACAATGAGTGGTCCCACAAACAATGTGCTTATCAGTTTGGTTTTAGCGGAGATTCTTAAGATGTCACAAAGGGGTGAACCACCTCTATAGCTTAATGCAGTCAAAAGTTTGGCGTAAAAGTGAAGCACGCGCTGCTCACACAAAATACTGTATGCATAAAATTAAAAGACAAGAACGCAAGTACGCTAAAAGGACCCATGGTAAATAGCCTTTTGGGGAAGAAATAGTGAATATTTTGGCCAAAGGCCCCAAACCCCCGCCGTCCATATGTCATTTTCGGGAAAAAATGCTTTTTCGAACTAGCCTCCACGGAATTCGACCAGCAGTACTGTACGCGCATATTGCCTATTATGCATAGCGTAGTACAGCATGGTATTAGAGGACTGCAAATGGTTATGTGCAGGCCCATACGATGGAAATTACTAAGGATTAGCTTCTCTACGATGACAGATTGTTTCATGTAGCATATTCTTTCATGTCATGCAAAACCATCATGCAATATATGGCGTATACGTCAGTGAAAGGATCTCATAAGGGAGGAAGAAAAATGTTGCTTGTAGGTAGTACAAGGGTAGGACATACAGAAGCAAACTCAATGGTTCCATGCTGTTTCCATCCATCGAGCTGTCAAGAGGGGTCTCTTTTACCTTTGGCACAACAGGTTTGTCTCAGTGACCTCCTGGAATGACCTCCGCGCCGTTTGGGCGGAATGTCGCCGCCGCTGCCTATTTTGGGCGGATTGTCGCTGGCGCAAGAGGGATAGCAGCATTGCTGATGTCTGGCAACCATTTCCTCTTCATCAGTGTTACAGCAAGAAGGCTCAGCAGACCAATTCCTGAATTTTACTTTGCACTCCCGACAAGAGTTGCGTCTGCTGCCGGAGTGGTGAGCCTGAGCGATCTCGTCTTCCTCATAGTCATTGAGGCACACTTCCAGAGTGTCGTCACTCTCCCCAGTCAGAGCAACCGATCTCACTTCAAATCTTCTGGGATTTGACCCATACTGTTCCTCTTCTTCCTCCTCATCAAGTATCTCAACGCTTTCTTCTGTGCCATGACAATGTTGCTCCACCGCAGCAGCAGCAGCCGAACAGGAACAGCATTGGCAGCAGACATCCACCGAATTGCCAAGATTTCTGCAAGCCGTGCACTCGCACACGTAATATTCGGAACGATCTTCTTCTTCCTCCTCCTCCTCTTCCTCCTCCTCTTCTTCGGGAGTCACGCTTTCGTGGAGGTCGAGGTCTCCTCTACCGTTGGCGCTGTGTCGATGACGACCAGGGTGGCCGTGATGATCAAACGTACAGCAAGGGTGTGTCTGTGGAGAAGACTGTGAGGACGAGGACGAGGACGAGGGATATTTGCAACGGTGCTGCTGCTGCTGCTGGCGACGTAAGTTACTGTGCTGCTGACGGTGGTGGCGGCAACTACTGCGATGATGGTTGTTGGTTGCTGCTGATTTGTGATAGTGGAGGAAAAAAGAGATAGGAAAGAGCGAAGAAGCAGTGAGTTGGTGCTATTGTACCCTTCCAAAAAATTGTGCTGTTAGTGACCTTCAGCCTCAAAACTACTCGAACACCGTGGGTGTCAGTGAAGTGAGTTAGGATGCCTTAAAAGCTGCTATGAGAAGTGCTCGTCTATGACAGCAAAGTCTTCCTCGCCACTTGCATCTTGGAAAAACCAGCTTCCTCGGATTAGATAAGGTGTATGTTCTCTGTACGTTCTAAGCTACGGCAAGTCGGTATCTTTGCAAAAACAAAAGAGTGCTGGTGTTCATATAGTCGGTGCGTTTATTTACCTTGTGAGGACACCGACTGATTCCTGACCGGTCCAGGTGGCTCCAGGATGTCTCTATACTTAGACACCATTAGGACAGAGATGAAGTACACTACGGCCAGTGAAAGGAACTGCGCTTGTTTCGTTTCCTCCTGGAGATAGATGCGTATGCAATGAGTTTAAAAGGCCTGGCGACCGCCCACTTATTTTACTGACCACGTCTCTGTAGATGACTGCCCGGAGTCTGTTCACGTCCATATCCTGCAACAGCTTCTCAGGGTCCATCACACCCGTGGTGGCTTGTTGAAGCTTGCTGCCCTCCTTGTGGAGCTCATGAGACAATTGTCGTTGCAACTCGGAACTCCCCGACGGACCAGGGGGCTGGAAGAGAAAAGTATTTTTAAGAGTAACGACGACTTAAATTCGCACTCATTCATACGAGTATATATAAAGTACCTGAGCAACGGCAGCTGCTAGTCTGTTGCTACTTGCATTCCCACCGACTATTTTCTCCTTGCACTCCAGGCAGTTCCTCACCGCACAGGTGCACACTAGTCTGAGGCACTGGCGTAAGATGCCTCCGGCGCTCATGTTCTTCTCGGCCTCCAGGTCGGCGAAATTTAGGGAGGAGGCGAACACGAGCACGTCCGCCATTCCCACGAGACGCTGCAGGAACGAAATGGCCACTTCCAGAGGCATCCCCTGAGTAGGCTCAAGCACGTCCAACTCATTCTGGAGAGACAGAGAAAGAAGGAAAGGAACGCATGCGCATCAGGGAGAAACTGAAGCCGTAATGTGAACTGTAGATATGTGAGCTTGCGGCAAGTCCGGCGAAGACTTTTTCACCTTGTGCGAGCTTTACGACGTATTTAGCATTGATCTACGTTGCCGTCGGTAACTACAGTATGCAAATGTGCGTATGTGTAGTAGCAAACATCCCGTGGAGGTGACGCACTGCTACATGTGCTACCTCAACTCACTGATGTCACTTACTTCCTCAGTCAGAGTAAGACGCTAAAATCAAACAGTTTTCACATGTGCACTTTATGTGGTCTTTAAGTCCAAATGCTTACGTTCGGTGAGGTCGCAGACGCCAACAAAGGCAACAGCCCCCCGCAAGCGATGATCAGGTTGTCCGCCAGTTGCGAGATGAGGTGAACGGTGTTCACAACGAAGATAGCATTCTCCGCACTATTCACAAAGTCCAGGACCGATTTGGTGGCGTGCGTGCGCCAAACCTGAGTTCGCCAAACCGTTCTTAAGTGATTCAAAGCAACATAAAAGGCTAAAGTTAAACCTGTATGTCGGTTTCCAGGGAAAAGAGGACGTCTGAAAGGAGCCTTTGATGTATATAAGACCATCTGAACTCGGGGATCCTGAACGGGGGGCGCGCAGGACCAGGGCTGAATGTGGCTCGCTTGGACTTTTCACTCCCACCTGAAGATCGACCTTGGCCACCTCTTTGCAGAGATGTAGACTGGAATACCAAGGACAAGATTAGATCATTCGACATTGTTGGCTGGACATGACTTTACCTCCTCCTCCTCTTTTGTCAGAGGAAACATTTTCCTGCTTGGCACGATGTCGGTACAGTCGACATCTTCAATGGACGAAGTTGCTTCTTGAATGGCAGTCTCTTCCGTTGACTCATCTTCCTTCACTTTGGCATGTCTCTGCAGTGTCGCTTGTTTTTCGTTTTCTGTCACTTTAGTAGTAGCAGCGCCTTCGACCTCCTCCGTCTCCTCTTCCGATGCTCGCTCGCTACCGTTGGTCTCCGCTTTGGAATCCTCTTTCTCTTCTATTACTTCTTTTCGCTCGATCTCACTGTCATGAGCAGAACTCTCCGGGTTGTCATTCTTCTTGGGTCTCTCCGGAATATCAGTGATGGTGGAAATAGGCCTGGAATTAATATCCATAATTTGTGACTATGGAAGGAAGGGCTAATATCAGTACCTCTGAGCCCTGGCCTTAGGATCTGCCACGTTATCAGCCCTCCTTCGTTCATACTTTTCGTACATTGTATTAAACTGTAGTTTGAACTCTTCGTAGGAGACCTTTGAGTGCACGATGGCGAGAGTATCGACCCACACTCGCCAACCTCCATACTCGTACTTGATGGCGTGATGCAGCAACATCCTGTAGAAATGCAAGGACTTTAACATTGTACGTCTACTCGATACGTCTCTCAAGTTCTAACGAACCTGAAGAGAGCGAAAACCATGTCGGATATCTTCTGCTCCTCTGAGTTCTTCGGGTGGATGTACGCCAGAGAGATGAGCCATTCTTGCCACACAGACATCTGCGTAGGAGCAAAGAGTGCACAAGGTGTCCCCAAAGTTGGAACAACAATCAATTGTCACTTACCTGAAGGATTGTCCTTCTGTTTTCTCTGTTATTGTTACAAAGCAGAGTCATGTCTGAAAGGAAGAGTTTCTTCACCTCCTCGAGCTTGGAGCATGGCTTTGACTGGCGTATCAAGGACGCCACCACCTTAAGAATCACTGCAAACAAAAGCCCAATGTTAGTTTAGAAAAAAAAATGAGGAGCTTCGAAGCCGTGTCATAACTTTGTGCGGGAGGTCCCAATCTGGCGCACGCTGCTCTCTAAGTGCACCAACCCCGACCATCCGAATCAGCATTGATTTTGCTTCTACTCTGCTGTCTCACTTTGTCAGAATCAACATCGACAAAGTGGGCAAAGAGGAGCTGTCGTAACGTATCTTGATCTATTTTTTTCTTTGCTCACTTGGATTCTCCAGCCTGAACTGTGGATCCGGCTCGGGATGCTTCTCATGCTGAATGGTTTGGCCGACATTTTCTGTGAGGATCTCAAAGAGCACATTGTAGGTGGCCACAGATAGCGCCTCCTCGCGCTCAAGCAGCTTCTCAATCAGCAAAGTGTATAGGTTGTTCGGGTGCATCACATCATATTTGCGTCTGAAGTAGTGTAATACTTGAGTTAGCAATTTTGCTCCATGAAACGTCAGCTATAAGCTTGCTCACTTGTGCGTGGATCTGGACAAGAAGAATCCGAGCAGTTTAAGCGCCTGGAGCCTGATGACCTGCGACTTGGACGAGAGCATCTTGAAGACGGTGCGGACGCCAAACTTGCTGTCGAAGGCGGGGATCAGGCTTGACGGATGCTCGCACATCAATGCCATTAGCATCTGTGGAGCGATTAAAAAATCAAAAATCTCACCGAGACAAATTTGGACACCTGCCAGGCAGTACCTGCAAAACGTCGTGCAAATTTTCATCCTCCTGCACTGTAGTGAGGTAATTCAAGATGGACTGTAGTTCGTCCTCCTTGACGCTGTTGCCGATCATCACCAACTGCTTCACGAATAGTAGCATGTACGAGCGGATGGAAACGATGTCTTCTTTAGAGGGCCTTGGTCCATCTAAAAAGTCACATCGAATTTCGTAAGTTCGAACGAATTTGGTCGGGATGGCTTCTTACCGGTCCCCTTGGGAGTAATCCCAGAAAGCTCCTTGGGATTAGTGATCCAATAGTAGTACTTGATGGTGTGCATAGTCTGCAGGACGGTAGACACGCGGCGGACGCTGGAGTAGATCTTAGTGTCTGACAGGAACTCCGTCGAAAGATAGGAATACAGCTTGGTCTGAAACACGGGTGGAAATGACTGTGTGGTGTGTCAGCAACGCGCACGTCAAAGTCCCACTCACCTGAACCGCGGCCGACGTGTGGATCCACAACGACGGGTTAAACAGGCAGTGGTCCAGGAGCTGCTTCAACAGCAGGTCTGTATTGGTGGATGGGCACGTCACCAGGTACTTTGTGAGCTTGAGGAAGGTATTCAACAGCTCTAGGGACAGGTGGGTTCGGGAAGATTTGCCCAGCAGGTGAGAGACCACTAGAAAGCCACGACCGGAGATTACCTGCTGTTGGATACTGGGAGAAGATTCCACCAGCTCGCAGATAAAGCTCATCAACTTGGAGCTTAAAAAAATAGAAGAAAAAAACAGACTCTTAAACGTGTATGAAGAATTCAATCCTGTGTCTGCCTGAGCTTTTCGTGCGCATCATTTACGGTACTCGTGCATACCGTACAGTAAGCTTGCAGACGATATAAACTTAGACTTTATTTAGAATTATTAGACTTTGTCCTAGAAATCATGAACGTGTTTCAGGGGTGATATTAAAAGACAGTCTCAATTTTGCGTATTACCGCGTATTACCATATATATACATGTACATGCAGTACCTTGCACGCTCCCAAGGCAAGAAGCCTTCGGATGCCAGTGGAGTTAAATTGCCATCAAATATGTGCTAGTGGCAGTCTGTAAACATACGACACTGTATCGGCTGCCAATTTCTTCCGCCTGTACAGTTGGTGTTCGCTCTGCGCAAAGACGACGCTTCTTATGAGTCATGATTAGTTTCTGAGTCATATTTACGGACAAAAATTTGCGTGCCCATGCTTACACGCACACATATGAGAGGGAAGTGTTTGTCTGTCTGTCCATCTCTTGTCCATGTCCGATAGGCCGATTTGGATGAAACTTGGCCTGGTCGTGGGGCTCCTGGGGCTGTCGATAAAGGGATCAGGGGCCCCCTCCCCCCTAAAAAGAAACCAGAGTCTTATCCCCCTTCCCTCCTCAGAGGCGATACTGGAGCCGAAGGCTGGGGAAGCCTCTATTTTTAGCAAACTGCCCTTCAGGCCCCGGGGAAGAGGGATTCCCTCCCTAGTATGGAGAGGCCGACTTACACGGACTGTATGAGGGCCGAGAACGGTCCGCACAACGAACTGGGGCGTATTCTAGTCAATAATAAAATGGTGACGGAGTCCAAGCAAGTAGTATAAAAGAGAGATAACCTTGCTTTGTAGGCACCACGAAGATACTAAAAGTTACGAGTAGAATTCACTTAAAAGTAAAAGGGCCAGTTTAATGAGGGTCGAGGTGAAACTTAAGCGTTTACAGTTGATAGACAAAGTTTTAATGTGGGCAATCTTTCCTTTCCATCTCTACAGGAAAAATGAGAGCTCGGGCAGATCGGTTGTCTTTTTTAACCGTGTTCTTACAAGGCGTTACTACGTCAGCATGCCCAAGTCTGCCCTTTGGCGGCTTGCACGTCACTTCGTCTACGTTGCTTCGTCTGCAACTTCGCCACCTCTCTTTTCGTCAATCAGGAGTATTCCTTGTTTCTCTGACTGCGAGTCTGATTACGCACAGGATGGGCTGACGTACTTTATGCTGTGAGATCGGACATGCTTGCAGTGGTCAACAAACTTATATCAGTGTGACGGAGAAAAAATCAACACAACAACTTTCCGTTGGAAAGCCCCATTTGTGGCACAAGCGCTTGTACGTACGAGTGCTGGTGCACAGAGAGAAGTCGTCTGCGTCCCTCTCTTTTCTCTCCCCATCTTATTCAATCGGCGGAAGAAAGTCAGCTCTACTTCCCTTGCTTGCTGATGCCATTCTTCGACGGGCTCCCTCCCCTCCTATTCCCTTTTCCAGATTTTTACCTCCCTTTTTCGAGGATGAAAAATAGGAGAGAAGGACTCAGGAGGAGAGATAAAATATATTCTGAAGCCATTTCCACCACCTTCCCCCCAAGACCTAATGGGCTTTCACGATTGGCATGAAAGGAATGAAAGGAGACAGCAGCTTCTAAGTAGGCAGTGCTTAATTTGTCATGACTGCCTCCAAAAATAAGCATATGAGATCCTCACCACAGACTTTCGTCTCCAGCCTTTTCCTTTTCCTCATCTGCAGGAAGGTCTAGCTGAGCAAAGAGTGGAAAGAGCACCTGGACGCCGCCCACGGAGTTCAGCGTCGAGTGGACAGAGTGAGTCACCACGGCCTTCACGTCCTGCAAGGCAGAGATTTGATTTGAGCAATGATTTTTGTGCCTTTGTTAGCAGACGCCAGCTGCCAGGAAGTTTCTTCCAACTAATCAAACTTGGCCTAGCCAGCCCCACAAGCCCACTCCAAACAATTTCTTTGTTGCACACGCTCTCTGCATTCACAATGGTTTGAGGCTCTCTCGGTGCATTTCTTTTCCTCCCTACAGATAGAAAATTGACCAATTTCTCCGACTAGGCATGCCCATAGTGGAGGTCTCTCCACCATGTCAAATTTCTTCTCCTCTGAGAGAAGCAGCAGTCGTTTGAGGAAAGCTTCATTCTATCTAAGTAACGTACATTTCTCTACTTCTAATCACAATTCACAGATGTTGCCCAAAAAGAAAGAAAAGAGCGTCTCTTTTTCTATGTGCTTGTGATAGTGAGAAAGAAAGAAAGAGATGATGCTAAGATTCTGTCAAGGACAGACACACAGACAACAGATGAGCCTCACACTCAGCAGCTTCTATTCTCTGCTGCTTTCCGTATGAGCTTTTCTTCCCTGTTTCCAACCACGGTGATGACATTATAATGTACTGCATTAAGTAGCTACAAGAGTGTGTGCGAGTGAAAAACATCTTATTTTTCAGCTTTGGGAGTTGGCATGCCTAAATCTGCCTATTGTGCCTCACCTTCATCATGAGTGCGTGCGGCGAATGGACGAAAAAGTTTGCGTTCCCTTTGGGCGAGCACTGAAGGCAGAGCTGGCCATCCGTAGCAACGGGATTGTACAGGAACACGATCGAACTGTGGAGAAGAAATTGTCTTTTACGAGTTGGAGTCGACCTTAGAACCTTTAAAAACACTTGCCTCGATAGCTTTCCGTCGTATAAGACACGTCGGTGGTTCTCGCTCAGCTGGCCACCCTCGGTGTCGAAGCGAAATTGGTTCTGTAAGTTGATCATCTTCAGACCTTTTCGTCACCTCACTGCCTTAGTCTTACCTTGTATCCAGGCCCGAGTCGATGCATGGCGCACACCTGGTAGGGGCTGAGTGCCTCGCTGAACAGGTAGATGGCTGACATCTGGCCCCTGAAGACCCTCTCCTCGTCCACGTCGGGCGTCGCACCGATGTAGCACTTGTCGAAAGGCTGCTCAAGAGCACACAAAATACAGACGTGGATCTGTCACGCCAAATGTACTGTTTCACAAAAGAGTGACAAAAAGTAACGAGATTTTTCACCAATTTCTGCTGCTCGAATGCCACTCATTTCGACATTTCTAGAGCCAAGTAAGTGATGAAGGAAGACAAGAGTCACCATTTTCTTTAATCTTATGCTCAAAGGGCTCTCCTATCTTGGCACTCTTTTAAGGAGACTTTGCGTAAATGCTCTGGAATCTTGCCTCGAAGTCTCTTCCGTGATGATTCCAGGAACTTGTCCACCGCTTCTGGCTCTTTGTTTTGACATCACGGCAACTGCACGTGCCGATAAAGTGGACAAAATTGCCCTTTCAAACATTAAATTTTCGGTACTTAGAAAAACTCATTTTCAGTTGTGGCAGGGACTGTTATGGAATCAACAGACATTACTCTTACCCAACCTTTCTGCCACTAACTTGTCCGAGCCTACCAATATTTCACGAATGAGTGGAATCCAAGTAGCAGATGTGGATGTAAAAAACCAAGGATACTTCTTTGTCTCTCTCTCTCTTTTGAAACGCAGTGTAACTACTGCAACTCACGTCATTCGTGGAGACGAGCCACGCCATCTCTGTGGAGGACGCCAGCTGTCCGTTGACGAAGCACTTGATCTCGGACTTGGTCCAGCGGTTGTAAATGTACACGATGGCAAGCATGAACCACTTTCTTGGCTGGAACTCGTATTTGACACAGTGTTGGTAACCCTTGCCCTTCACCTTCATCGACGTCAACACCAGACAGTTGCCCACGAAGTGAGCACTGTAGCCAACTCCCTTGGCGGTCTTAAAGCTGGAAGGAAAAAATAGACTCGTTAAGGCAATCTGCGATCGTGGCGGTCGGTATCCAGGATGCAAGCAACTTTCTTTTTTTTCACTCGATTTACCAAAACCAGCTCAACTTCAAGCAAAGTTTGGCCGAAAGAAAAACACATCCACAGAGTATAGAAAGCGGGCATAATGGGCCGGCAAATGCGGACGCGCGATACTCAATTTTTTATCCCAAAACTTTGACGTTCTCCTCATTCATTTTTGAGAAAGAGCAGCATGAATTCTCCCTCTTGCTTCTCTAACTTTTTAAGGGATCGTGGCTCATACGCACGAGAGCCCTAAAAAAAAAGAGAGAAGAAAAAGAAGCACTTCCATAGTAAATACAAAAACTGGATTTTTCTCCTTTGTCCTCCGCATACACGAGACGTTAGCGTTTCCTGGGAATCTCAAAGCCGACATCCAAAAACCCGTTAGCCTGAAGAATCGACAGTTTTTAATTTTGTCGGCCTCAGGTACCGCTAGGTGCAGAACTGAGATTGCTGAGTTTCTCCAATAAAAGTAGCATGAGGAGGAATAAAAATACCATTGAGAAGACAAAGTTTGGCCAGTACAAAAACTGGAGGACAGTTTTTGCATGTCTCAATTTTCTTTCTTTCTCCGTTATGAAAGCTACATCCTCCTTAAGCATTGCTCTAATGTTTCATCCAGGGCACAGGATTATCTTTGCAGGGAGGGGGATCCAAGAGATCCTAGATCATAGGTGCAGAACATCTAATTAGTAACATACAATGTGGTTCATGCTTTGTAGGGCATCACGTCAACAGTTCATGGTGCATCTTGGATTGGATGCCTCACTAATGTGTCGTCTTTGTCAAGGTCAATCAATAGCTTTAAAAACCGACTGGCAAGGGAAACTTGTCCCGTATTGAAAGTGTATATTTTTCAAATGTTCTACAATGTTATTCTGTCCGTGTTTCCGAGTTACCAAGGCTTTGAATGCAGAAGGTGCTAAATGAGGGTCACCCTGTAAGGCCCTTCCATTCAGTCCCCTTTCCTCTGCTCCTTGCTGATTAGATTTCGCAGGAATATTTGAGCTCAGCTCCCCGAACACGATTAATAACTTATGTATTGCTCGTCGTTCGTACCAGCAGGCAGCTGCAGCACACTGATGTCATCCCCATGTTCGCAGTCGTGTGTGAGCACAAGGGCGTGAGCGCCTGCATCAGTGTGTGCTGTACGTATCGATGCTTACCAGTAGAGGTACGGCTTCTCCCTCTCAATGTTGACTGCGTTGAGTGGGTCGAGCCTGAACCACGTGGTGAACGTGAACCCGCTTTCATACGGCCACTTGGTCAGAGGAGGGAGGATGATGGCCTAGGGGAAGAGAAACAACTATTAAGCAAATGAACGCTCGTCTTTCTTTGACCAGAAACAGTCATTGCCGAGAAGTAATTTTAAAAGCAAAAATATTTGCTTTGCAGAAGGGGTTACTTTGTAGAACTTCAAAAGCTGCTCTAAAACACTTCTTTGACGAGGTTTTGATAAGGCATGTAATAGCTAGTCGTTAGAAGAGGTCAATGTTGGACTCTGACTCAGTGCACTTTGAGTTAGCTGTTGTGTCGTTACATACTTTTTTAAAACGCTTTTTCAAAGTCTCTTAAACTAACGTTATTCCCACAGGTACTTGAGTTTTACCACCCTGGGAGTCGGGTACAATTGCACAAGTGGGCACAAATCAGACGGGAAACTACAAATCGGCTTAATATGTATGTATGATATCTCAGTAACCAAAGCACGCTCTTTCAGGCCCTCTTGCCATAAAGCCTCTCATTACAACATACATGGAAGAGGAGCAAAAAAAGAGTAAAACTGAAAGCATCTTTCTTACGACCGCTCGTTCTCATTGCCTTTCTCCACTGACAACACAAAGACTGCCAGCCACGACTGCACCACCATATCTTCCCTAGGAATCAAGATTATCCAGCAATCAATAGCTCCTTCCATGCAGCCCTCACATTCACTTTAGGCACCCTGTGCAACAACCTACGTACGTAAGCAGAATTTCCTGCGTATGTGCAACTACACGACTCCATCCGTCTTCTTCCCTCCACAGAAGACCGACTGGATAGCATAGTTACGTTTCCATCCTAGTTAGTACGCGGCCACATGCTCTGCAGTCAGTATGCAACATCTCTTTTCTACTAAGCGTGGTCTGCAAAGTAAGGAGGGACGTATGTAGCAGGCATACGGTGGAGCCACTGATGAAGGAGAGATATGCCTATCTCGAGTTGGCTGGCCACTTTGACCAAGAAAGGAGCAGGAGGCTTTTTTCTCTTTCCGAGAGGCTTGGAAGAGGCCTTTAAAGTCGAGACGGCGACTTTTTTTCCGGCAAGCCCTGTATCTTCTGCTTATGACCAAGAATATGAGGAATGAAACAGTGTGCCACGGTATCCTCGATACCGCACAGCCTGAAGCTTAGAACGGAGTAGACCCTTGCCTGAGGGAAGTCGCACTCCAGACCAGGTACCATAGGAAAGTACAAGAAGTCTCTCGCGGATACACCCTGAGGCAGATAATTTCTTAGTAATGTACATATAGGGGCATTGAGGTAGATCCGGACTGTCTTCAAAATATGGCGGCAGTGTTGTCCGTGACTCGAACTGGCTCGTGTTTCTGTCACAGAAGCTCATCCGACCCCAGATTGAGTTTCTAAATGCAGTAAGCGGCAGACAAAATGCTCGTACCACATCCCTGGAGCTGGTCAAGATCACAACAGGCTTGGGTTTTGAGGGCGTCAAATCGTATTCCGGGCCTTGAGGGAGGACAACATCAGGTTATCTCTTTCTAAGAAAGGCCACCCTCTCCATGGACGTCAACATTGCGCCTGGCGGGGGATGCCAGCGCAGGCCAAGATGCGCTGCGCCTTTGCTTCTTGCATCCTTCCGGGTCCAGATGGCGCTAACTGTCAGCGAACAAAGTTGCAGCTGTGTGATGGGTTTTATTATTATTATTATTATTATTAAATATTTCTTTTTTACATTTAAGTTTAAAACTGTTTGGCGCGAGGATTACCGAGTGACGACGGCCTAACACTGAGGAGCATTTAGTCTTCCGCACACTGCAGACGACTACGATAAGCGTGTAATCAGAGGTGACAACTGCACTATTAACAGCTTCCGCACCCCTGAATAAATTGTTACCTTTCAGCCTTTGACCACTCACGTGTCTCAAATGTGGACGAGCTGTCGCCCATAAAGAGCAGACCCAGACAAGGCTTCTCCGCCATGTTTGGGACATCCATCCAAATTCAACGACGCAAGAATCAGTCCAGGATTCATCTCGATCACCCCTTGGACATGAAGTATCAAACAACCACGGCAGAAACAGCTCTTAAGTAGCATCATGATCATCATGGAGAGGGGAGAGGAGAGATGCGAAACCACGACCATGCCCAGGATAAGTTTCTATTTACTCACCGATCCCTTGACTCCAGGGAAGCTAAAGAACACGTCAGGACCCGAGCGGTTGGGCATTTGCTTCAACACGTTCATCAGCTTCTTTGAGTGGCTCGGCTGAAACAAAGATGTAGCAATGAACTGTATGTAGACAAAGTATACTGTGAAGGTTGATGCTGTAAAATTCTTTTTCTCCCCCTTCCCTCATGAATAGCCCAAGCTGTGCCTGATTAAATAAAGGTTCTCGAATTAAATAAAGGTTGACGTCGTCGCTGTTTGAGGGTCTTTTCTACCTGCTTCAGGTCATAGGAACCAGGCAAAAAGAGAGGAAATTCCCCCTCCTCTTCTGCTGCATCGTTGCTACACGAATAAATTCCCCCACATCTTGGTGTTCCCCTCCTCGTACGAGCCAGGGAGAGCAATGGGCTTGCCAGAAATGTCGGTGCGTGTGCGGGGAGGGGGGATAATTGGGGCGTAGACCCATTGTACCTCTAATCTCGACACAAGTGCACGTAAGATTGTATCTGTACGTCATCAAGTACGTGACATGGCAGCAGCGGCATCCAAGGTTAAAAGGCCTCTTCATAAAGTGAGCCTTTGTATAATTGCTTTTCTGCTGCCTATAATAACAGACATTTTTTTCTCTTTCTCTCTCGGGGTTGTTATTCTTCACTGCTGCATCCATCAGATACAGATGGGGAAGAAGCGGGACCGAGAGGAAAGAACCAAGGGTCTCTAAAGAGGCTTTCCTACCCAGGACCTTTCCCCCTTTTCTGACACGAAGGCGCTGATGCCATTTCCGGAGAATTTTCTTATTTACAGTACGTAAACGCAGCCCAATGCTACAAAACTATGAAGAAGAAAATAAGAATTGAGTGAGCCTCGACCAAGTTAATGGCGACATCATGACCCGTTGCTACTCATTCTTGGTATTCCTTCAGTGTGTGTCAGATACATGGAAGAGACAGTTTTCGCTTGGTCACCGCGTACCTTCGTTGCCAAAGCGGCCAGACCCTCTGGTGGTGACGACGACTTTACAATAAAAGCCGAAAATGCGGCATCGCGTTTAGATAAGCACATATGCAAAATCAGTAGCGAAATCCCTCCCTCCTACACTCATGAAGGAGGAAGGAGAGAGGGGAAATTCTGAGTAGGAAAGCAGTAGCACATTCCGCTCTACGTACTACATATAACGTTCTCGAGCAAATATTGACACCGCCGGACCCTGCAGGAAAATGGGGGTCCTATACTAGGTAGGAGAGTTGGTTCTCTCTTTGCAAAGCGCCATCAAAATGGCATTAATCTCTCTCCCCAGTGAAAAGTAAAGAGGAAAAGAGCCAGAAAATCTGGCACGTCTCGCCAAACATGGGGCCCTTTGCATGCGATAGAGCCAAAGTTGGCCCAGGACAAAGCTGCTGCTTCAGTCAAACAGAATTACGTTACTCACCCATTTTCCCTTGACTGCCTTCATGGTGGCGAAAAGCATCTTGAGCTCCTTGACGGTGATGCTGTAGCTGGCGAGGATTCCCATGAGCTCCACAAGAAGATCCACCACAAGTGGTGGAGCGGAGGGCAAGCGGAACAGCAGCCTCTCCATCAGGCCGGCCTCGGTGGAGGCTTGCAGATTGCGCACAGACTTCCTCAGAGTGGCGGTGAACACGGACCTGGTCAGAGAGAACAACCATGAATGTCGAAGAAGAGATCGTTTGCTCGGTCCTTTCTCACCATGTCTCTGCCTGCAACTTGGGGTCGCACTCATCCAGCAAGTTGAGCATGTGATGAATGTTGGACGGGTCCATGATGACAAAGTTCAACTCCAGGTCAAATTCACCACCGACGAGCTGGAAGAAATAGCAAGCAAACTTTCAGGAAGGCAGAGCTCGACATGATGAATTTCTTCTTCACTTTCTATGGACAGTCAGCTGATATTCTTTGTCAATAGGATAGTAAGTCGCGCCTAAACATATACTAGCGGAGATACCTGGTGCTACTCAAGTTAGTAAGGTTGAACTACGACTAATGAAGCGCAGGGGTCCATGTGTAGCTCGTATGTGTGTGCATAAGTCTGTCTGTCTCTCTGTCTGTCAGGCCATGGGCGCAACCAACCGCTGCACCGATCGTCCCCAAACTCGGTCAGCAGACGCGACATGTCACAAACTTGAAAGCGATCGCATCGCACCTTTGGTCTGAGGCCGTTTTGAGGCCAGAATTGAGCCCGAAGACCGTGTTGAGCAGTCAAGAGGTGGGACAGCTCCCCGCAAAGCAGATCGAGTCCGCTGCTAGTGGGCGGGATTGCGGCGAGTCTTATAATAACCCGAGCAACGCTTGGTACCTCTGCTAATATAAATAAAGAATAGTACAACAGATGAACCCAGGACTCCGCGCCGTCCACGAACTCCATGTTGCCCGGGTGCTTCATGCCCAATCCTCTCCATTTTGGCGAGGGCATCACAGAGGGGTGGGTTTTTTTTACTCTTGAAAGAGGATAATCAACTGACCTGCGATAAATTTCTTAAGAAGTTGGCATTTGAAAAATACAGCAAAAGAGCTGATAGCTTATTTGCTTCCTTGGCCCCCACTACGACAAGAAAGTTTGAATTTGAAAAATGCCCACAAACAATTGCTTGAGCTTAGTTTTTGTGATCAGGACTTGATTCCTGAAGCCATCGGTTGGCGAACCTGCTCCTGCACATGAATGTGGTCGTGGACCTCAACAAATGGGAGCCTGAAATATCGTCACCCTGACTCAAAATATGTAATGGCATTGGGGATCTATGTCCTGCCATTGCCACATCCATAGGTCACAAAAAAATTTCCTTTTTATATTTTTGTATTTAGATAGATCGGAGGATCTCCTCCAATAAGCTGTAGCCTCCTGCAAGTTCCACTTTCACAGTGATGAAATAATCAACATCCAAAGCTATTGGCCTTGTGCCTTGAGCACAAGGCACAGAATTCAGCTATATCTAGAAGATTTTCCTAGAGCACCGAAAGACTTGCAGACGTTTTCTTGCCATAAATCCGTTATAAGCCGTGCAGTCCTCTGTGCGACATTGGGGCGAAGTGGTTGACAAATTGGAGTGATTTCAGGAATTCATTCTCACAAGCTTAGTTATTTCCCCCCATTTTCTCACTTTGCCAATTACAGGTCGTCTCAGTGAAATTTCGCTTTCTCTCGCTTTTTTCGGCAATCACATGACGCGGACCCTTCAAATTATGTGATGAAGCATCATAAACTATTTCCAAAATGTGTCATTTACTTCGCTTCAAAGTACAACCAAACCTTTTTTTCATGTATACGGCACTGAAACTTGAACATCAGGAGCACGAGCAACACCTTTATCGAATTCATCACACGCTGCCTTCATTGCTGACTCCAGGCTTTTTGGTTGAAAACACTTCAGAAAATGTTGCTCGGTTTGACTCTTCAATTTGATGTCGAATGAACAAAGGCTTACATACTTTAAGGCACTTGTGATCATCAATGATCATCTTGTGATCATCAATCTACACAAAATGTTGCTATATAACTGAGACTACGAACTACAAACGTCCAACAGGGATCAGATGTATCATATGTATTAGCGGTGGTGCCATAAAAGTTGAAAACTGTTTTGAGGGTCATCTTCAGAACGAACCCTGCCTATGGCATTATAGCCATCATCAAAAATACATGACGCCTCAGAAATTCGTCAACAACCACGAGTACCGCGGTACCCATTGCTCCTGTCTTCAGGGCACCCTGTACACTATGTGCAGCGCCTTCAGTGAGGGGGCTTTCTCAACCAAGGGACTGAGAGTGAGTGGCCTGACATGCATAGAGAAGAGGTCTCTTAAAACTTGAAACCCTTCAAATGTGTGTGAGGGCGGGAAAATTTTATTCCTGGCCTTGAGAAAGGAAGTGAGGAACACGTTCTCTTTCCAGCAAAGCAAATTTCCGCTTGGGGAATTTACCACATCCCTGGGATGTGGTAATGGTGTCAAAAGCGCGTCACCCTCCAGCATTTTCCCTAGCATCCCAAGAGAGATATTTATCATGTTCCATTAATTTGCATGCTATGTAAGCAATTACGGAAAAAATCGCTAAAGACTCACATGCTTAACGTCGAAAGGCAGGAGATGCACTTTGCCTACTTCTACAGGGTGGCCTAAGGAGACTTGGAAAACATTTGAAGTGCCGAAAACAACGCAGCAAATCTCCGCAAGTCACACTATATGTTGTAGAGGCAGGCAAGGTGTAATCCTTCAACCTTACCGCGGACAGGTTGGACCCAAAAATTACCTGAGGGAATTTGCAATTCATTTTGCATGTGGAAAACAGCGAATCCCCTCAGGCCCCCTATACAATTCCTCAGCAGTCACTGATGAAACTGAAGCAGTGCTTCAAATCTGGCAAATTTGTGGCATGCAATCTTGCCACACTCAGGGCTTTTTCTCGTATCCTCGAGCGAGGAGAGACGTCAACCTACATTACGTTCCCTGCGACTTCTTTAACCTCTTTCATTTTTTAGATCTCCTCTATTCTGGCCTACTTTCTCGCGTCGACCTCGTGAGCGTGATCGGACATTTTGTCTTACCCTGTGCATCGTCCAAACAAATCACTGGATAAACAATATGTATGCGCATACCGCGCAGGATAGCGATATTAGCCTTTCTACGCAGTACATTGCAAAGAGTTATTTTGTCTTTCATCTGAAGATCTAAAATTCTTGAGATTGTGATGAGAAAGCCTTTACTCGTACTTAAAGTGTAACTTACTCCCTCTGTCATGTTGCCCCCCCCCCAAGCCATTCTCCCTTGCTCTCAGTGGGCGGCACTGGCAGCGATGGCCTCTGCAGTCGCAGCTGAGGCGCCCATGCCGCGTGCCAAGTGCGTGTCTTGCACCAAGAGTGCAAAGCATTAAACTTCCGGACCGGCAGAGAGGAGCAGTGCAACTTCAAGTCGATATCATTGATTTGCATTCTCTGTAACCCTTGGATTGGCTGACTGACAAAAAGGAAGGCTCCACCGGCTCTCCAACACGCATAGCACACGTATCATTTTACAGGTGTCACTAATATCAGTGTCTTAAAAAAGTTACAATGCCACCTAAACAGTGACAAATATCATGTTTTACTCACTATGGATGCGCGAATATGAAGTGTTGTGACAAAAGTGACTCCAGTCCTGAGAAAGTAGGAAATGCAATCTTTAAGAAGCCACAAGCATTCAATCCAGAGATTGCTGTAAAAGAATTCTGCTCCTCTCACACACAAAAAAACATGCTGCAGGCTTTTTGTTTCTGAAAAAGTCATTTAAAGGGAAAGCCCAGAAGGAGGTACAAAACCGGCAGAGGCTTGTCGTGAAGCACACACAGGCTGTAGGGGAGGTGACAAGGAGAAAAAGAGGCTTTCAAATCCGAACATTGTAATCTGGAGATTGCACAGAAGAAATATGCAGGCTTTTTTCTGGTTAGGGATACTTTTGGTCTCATTGATTCTGTCTTTGGCGGCAGCTGAATTCAATCTGAGCTGAGGATGATCTGGATCGATCCAGGCCCCAACACTTTGATGATGATGATGACAGTGATGACAACCTGACCAAGACGACATTCAGGCAACTAACTGAAGAGGAGGAGGGGTCACCCCAGCTGCCCAAAGGTAGGCGGTGCGATGCCTGTTGGGCCTGTTGGCCAGTCGCACACCAGGTAATGGTTGACACTTGCATGGCCACTGATGAAAGGAATCCATCAATTTGATGAAAAGAATCCATCGATTTAGAGCTGCGCAGGGCCTTTGAAGAAGAGCGGAGAAAGTTCAGCTGCAGGAATCAACATGAGGCAGAGGCGCTGGAAATCACAGGTAAGACCCAACGCAAATGCTGGTGTCACTAAGAATCATCTGTCCACACTTGAGAAGCTTGTCTTGGGGAATGATCTAAGGTGACATTTTGAAATCAACTCCAAATGTAATGTTGGACGAAACACACGACTTGGGGAGACCCCTTAAGTTACGTAATTCTTGACATGACACTGTTTGAGCTCTGTTTTGCATGTGAGAAAGCCATGCAGAACTTCACCTACACACCTGCCTGCGTGCACTGTACATCTTGCAACATGCAAAATTGCAGTGGAAAACGTATGCAGCGCAAACACAGAAGCCGGCGCCCGGTGACAAGGATGCCTTCATGGTAATGTGCTGTATAAAAAGCCAAGCTTCTGCTTCTCCTTGCTGCCAGCATGCTCTAATGTCTGATAAGGTATGAGGTGAGTGAGTGTCAAGTACTTTTCATGAAAAATAAGCATGAAACAGGTTCTGTACTGTACGAGGCAATTGAAAAGTATGCGCTATGCACGTAGAAACGTTCCTTTCCTTTACAAATACTGAAATGCATAAACCTCGGATCATGCCGTCTACCGAATAACTCAAAGAATAGCACACTTCCATAGGTATGGCTTATGTTATGTCATGAATTTTCATTGCATAGGAAAGAATGAAAAATTCCTTCCTTGAATGCTACACCTTTTTTATTTCACAGTACCACTACAAAGAACTGAGAGAGGAGAGAGGACCGTGTCCGAGGTCCCTTCTTATCAAAGCAGGGGTGATGCGTGATTCAGTCGTACACTATAGCAAAGGGTTAGATATTGCGCTCGCCCACGCTCTCTCGCTCCCATCATACAGCACACATCCTAGTGAGTAGCACCAGACGAACACTACTTCCTGAGTAAGAAGTTTCATTCTGTTGAAAACTTTGAGTCGTCTCTCCCTTAAGAAGGTCTCATCATAATTTTTCCTTTGAGTTACTTCCGTTCTATTTCACTCTTTCTGAAAGTTGAGGAAAGAAAACACTTTTTTGCACAATTTGTCCAATGATAATGAGAAAATTCCTCAATAAAATTGGCATAGCCAAACAGAGATTTGCCATGAAATATAAGAGTGGAACAAAAAATGCCATTCTCGGTAGTTTACAAAGCACTGATGCAGTGAAGAACGTACGAAGTTTCTAGAAAAGGTGATACATTGTGCTATTCTCCCCCGCTGCCATCCTTCCCTTGTCCTACTGCCTAAAGTTAGTTTTTTGTCCTCTATTCTGCCTCTGAGATCCCTTGGCCCTCCCGCACATGAGGAGCACCTTGACAAGGCAACTTTTGGGCAGAAAAAATGGTGCACTTTGGCCCAAACCACGTTATGCCTCTCGTTCCTCAGATAACAATTGTAACAAACTTAATAATACCCACGAAGCTGTCAACGAGCTTTAAAGTTTGGCCAGGTCTAACGTGCCTTAAACTGCCTAGAATCCCTAGAAGAAAGGGAGCGATTATTTACGAGCAAATGCCTCCCCTGCTAGGTCCGCAGAGACGGAGGACCGCAAAAGAAGAGACCAATATATTGAAGAAGCCTTGGTAGAGCCTCAGCGCATCCGAAGAAAGGAATTGGAGAAAAAGAGATGCCTTTCTCACCCATCCACCCCTAATTTGGTGTGGTCGTGGGGTTACAAATTGAGCCAAGACATGCAGTCGATATTTTTGTTATGAGTGGAAGATGTATGAGTCAAAAAGAAGCATTTGCATCAGAGATATGTGGGGGGGGGTTCTTTTTTATTCCGGAAAAGGTCTGTGAGACCAAAACCTTCGAGGTGTATGGGATTAGCTACTTTGAAGACGATGGATCCTACAACAGGATTAAGGTATAGCTGGCAGAAACAATCCTTGTGATCAATCTCCTTTTTTTCTTAATTCTCTCTGGTGGTGGGGGTGAACTATAGGGTCCAGGTGTGTATGACGAGCCTGGGGTGGCCCTGATGGGTGGAAGGCCCCGTTCAGGTTATTTGACCTCTGCGAGAACCTGATAGACTTGAACGAGTTGAGGATCTACCAGTGATGGAACAATGAGGGGACAATGGTGAAAACACTGAGGGAGTTTCTCTGTCTAGAGGAAAGGAATAACTGCAAAGAGGAACCGTCGAAGGATGAACTTTGAACAAGAGCAAAGGATTGAGCTGATGTAGATTTTGGCTTTTTTGTTGTTGTCAATTGCCGTGTTGATAGAGTCTCAACTGCACAGCACTTGTGTTAGCATGTTCGAAGTGCCTTAACATCACTACAAGACAGGTCAGTGCAGAGAATTTTACAGTTTTATATGGAGTGTACAGAACAAATGAAATGGTAACATTGATCCCAGTTACTTTTTCATCAAGGGATCGTTAATCTGCCTCAATAAAAAGTTTATTGGCGATTTCGGACCCTTCATGTTTTGCAACATTTTACAGCGCCGACTCTCATGTCAGACTTTGTGGATTGCTGTCGTGGGAGAGTCCAATTACATTGTCTGAAGGATCCTGACATAAAAATGCAGCCTTTCCTGTCTCGTGACCATAATGGATCAACTTAATTATAACAATCATGGACTAATCATACTGTGACGTACACATCATGTCACCCATACGTAAAGTCGTATTCAACAAATTCAGCGATGCCAGCCTGTGCATGCAGACAAGTGTTGCGACGGAGGCTGTCCTGGCAACCGCATCCAACTTCTTTAACCTGAACTTGCAGCTGATGCTGTCAGCAACGAATCACGAATAGATTCAGCCTCCTAACCACTCCACTCCTTGTACTTAGGTTATCGGAAGAAACAAGCAAGTCAGTATACCACAATCTTAACAGTCGGTCATGTTTGTAAAAACAAAAACAAACTGTCTTACCAGATGCAGCACGCTGTTGACGACCTCCTTGTTTGTCATCTTGCCCCTCCTGACGAGCTCGCCGAAGATGGCAAACTTTTGCGCGTCCGTCAAGGCCTTGTCAGCCAAGATCTCGGGGGAGGAGGGCAAAACTTCTTCTTGTTGTTCATCATCGTCATCGACGTCGTTGTCGTCGTCCTCTACTTCTTCTTCTTCTTCGAGATCTTTACTTTTTATGCTCGTCTGTGAGCGCTCACTTTTCGATTTATCCTCCACCACTTTCCCCTCGCTGCTCTCACAAGTCTTGTTGCTGTCACTCTTCAACAGTTTCTTATCGTTCTCCTTTGATGCACTTTTCTTCTCTGGCGTTTCTTCTGACTTTTCTTCCTTCATTTCAGCCACTCCAACTCCTTCGGAAAGTGACTTTTCCACATCCAGCTTGGACTCGAGGACTTCATTTTTTGCTTCCACTTTCGTCTCGCCAGTTTCTTCATCGTCTGTTTCACCGTCGGCGGATTCAGTTTCTTGTACAATTTTCTTATCCGGCGACGAAGACGCGGATGCCTCTGGCGATTTGGATTCACCACTCTGTTTCGGATCTTCGTCGTCTGATTTCTTGGCACCTTTTTCTACTTCTTTACTTGCAACATCTTGAAGGACGGGAATCTCATTTTCTGACTTGTCCTCTTTGGCCTCGGCAGAGTTCTCCTCCGCCTTGGCTTCAACGGAATCCTCTGCCGTGATCTGGACGGAGTCCTCCCTCGTCGTGGCCTCGATAGAGTCCTCCGTCGCTGTGGCCTCGACAGAGTCCTCCCTCGCCTTGACCTTGGCACCGTCGTCTGCCATGGCGACCTAGATGTAACAGAGGAGGAAATTACTGGAAAGATTCCATTTGACACGATGCGGCTGTTGGCGAAAGCCGAGAGAGAGGGCAGAGATTGCGCCAGCAGACGCAGATAAAAATTGCAGCTAATCATACGATCTCTCTTTCTCTCCTTCTCTCTCTTGTCCTGCAATTGCGGTCGATCACAAGAGGGTGCAGAGATGACTGCTCTTCACCTACCCGTCCACCATTCTTATGGGGATGGATCGGGAGGGGAGGAAGAAGTGGTCACACACACACAGGATCCCCCTAGGGTACGGAATTATGTTTGCTAGTTTCACAGGCGACGTCACAGACTTAATTCATGCGGACGTCATATTAACTTGGCAACTCATTGTAAAGAAAAAAGTTGGAGCAAGCTGGAATCCTGAGCTCTTTTGGGCCTGGGCATCGAAGGTAGGAGACTATTACCGAACGAGACGGAGGCAGCAGTGGCGACGACGACGACGGTGTTGCCGTCCCGAAAGAAGGAGAGGCACCGGTGTCTGGCCTAGGCGATGTTCTCCAAGCAAAGGAGGTCGGCCGCCGCAGGACCGACTCGGGTCGACTGAGGAGGACGGACAAGGATTGGGCGCCCCCCCGGCGTCGAGAAAGGAGATGCCAGAGAGGCTGAGCGTCCCGAGGAAGAAGCGACCCAGATGAGAGAGCACTGGCGAGAGGAGAGGATGCCTGTCGGCTCTCTCGCTCGTAAAGGGGGCCACCTCTTCACTTCTCTACAGAGAACACGCCAACACAACACACGCACTGGCTGCCGCGGCCGCCGAAGCTGAAGCTGAAGTTGCTGCTGCTTCACTTGTTCGTTCGCCGATAAAGGAAAGGCTCTTCCCACTGGTCAGGCAGCCCCGACCCACACCGGACGAGCCAGGAGGAAGCAGGCAAAGCTGACTGTCAAAAGAGTTGGCATTTGGTCTTGGATGGGTCTCTCAGGCTGCTCTGAGCAGAGCCAGCACAAGAGGTGAACAAGGTTGTGGACTTGAACAAAGGCTTCCGCAACTCGTCGACACTTCAAATGCCAGATCAGTTCAAATCAAAGTCTCAACCACAGCTCAGCCGAGGTCGCCGGTATCCGGATCACTTGGCAACCCTGTAAAGAGGCGCGGCAGTGGTCTCGATGTCTCAAGAGGCCTCAGCCTGAAAAATTTGCACAACATTTGCAGCTGTCGAGCCCCAAGCGCCAATAGGGCCAGTAGGGTCTGCTGCGCCAGCAGGGCCAGGACGAACAGCAGAGTCTACGGAGCCAGCAGCCCCAGCAGCGGCGGTAGAGCCACAGACATCTATTACAGACTTCTAGTAGATGTTCGTGAGACAACCACGTTATCTCGGGTACCTTTTCAGTGATGCAACATTTCGATTCGGTTAAACAACAAATATTTGTCTTGCTCTCTGTCACAAGGTTATCGGGACACTGTAATTAAGCCCTCGTCACGCATTGCTGAGAAAAGCTAATGAGATATGAACTCGAATTGGCTCGTGAGTCATTGCAAGCCCATCCCTAACGTCAGCGTGCATCGCTGTGTTTTCCGGCTCCAGAAATAGATTTGAATTTGTTCGCGATGCCGTCGGAGTGCAAGGTCTTTAACCGCCTGCCCAGGTGCGTCCGGCCAAAGCACTACAACCTGCGCCTCAAGCCGGACTTGGAAGAGGCCATCTTCCGTGGATGGATCGAAATCAGCGTCGATGTTATCGACGATACCGACGTCGTCAAAATGAATTCAGTGGATCTTGAATTTGAACATGTCAAGGTCAATGGCAAGGAGGAGAAATTCGAGCTGGACAACGACAATCAGACCATGACGATCAAGCTCACCAACGCCCTCAGCGGGGGCAACAGTGCCGACATCCTCTGCACCTTCACTGGGAAGCTCCAAGAGAAGGGACAGGAATCTCTCAGTCGTGACTTCAAAAGTTCGGTTTTTCTACCTTAAGGGCCCGATTAAGTTGTTGTTCTCTCTAACAGTCACTCATAGCCTCGAGTTCTTGAGGCTCAGAGTTGACGAGGACACTTTGTGGTCAGTCACATTTCTGTATTGTTTCGTGACTTTCTGGACCATTTTGCATTGCGTTGGCCTCCTCATCGGTCATTGCTGGGCCTCACAATCTCTTATAAATTTCAGACACCTATTGACTTAGCATGACGTCCTGTGTGAGTCAAAAATAATGCCTGTTACCCCTCTCAGTTTTCTTCTGTCCGCTCTTTTGCTCTCCCCGTTTTATTCCTCTGGCACTTTTTGTGCAAGACCTTTGGACCGACTTGTCTCATTTATTCTCTCTAACGTCCACTGATCGGAATTTTTTTGCGACTCACCCTGTAAGTTTTAGGGCTTAAAACCAAGCCCAAAAGTATGGTTTGAGGGCTAAAAGTCACGACTGAGCATGCACCAATCACTGCAGATGTGGGGCTTCTACCTCACTAAAAATACCGTCAACGGCAATGTGCGTCGTGGCGCTGCGACCCAGTTTGAGGCAACAGACGCCAGACGCTGCTTCCCCTGCTGGGACGAGCCTGCCGTCAAGGCCGTCTTCGTCGTCTCCGTCATCGCTCCCGAAGACCGGACCGTGCATTCAAACATGCCGGAGGAGGATAACAAGAAGGGATCATACATGAGCAGATGGGCACGATTTAGAGGGAACGTAACACCCAGCACCCCCAAACCCTCCCCACTTGGGTTGAGCAGTGAAGTCAGAAACTCGAGACTCTCAACCTACCCAATTGTTGCAACCATGCTTAGTTCCAGGGTGGCGGTCGTATTCTCAGGAGTAAGACCGTGATGCGCTCTCTAGTTCTTACGTACCTTGGTTGAAGTATTACCCCCGCCCCCTAGCATTCTCTTCCCCAAGTTGAATCAGCCCATCTGCACAAGTATGGAATCACGATCAGGATAACATCCTGGACGAGCTGACCAAAGATGAAATCGTTGCGGGCTGGCGCTTGTGGCAGTTTCAGAAGACGCCAGTGATGAGTTCGTACTTGGTCGCCATTGTCGTGGGTGACTTTGTGCTTGTCGACGAGTACGAGGACGTAGATGGGGTCAAGGTGGGAACTTTGGTGCCTCCGGCCAAAAAGGAACAGGGCCGCTTTGCCATGGCCACCAGCGCCAAGGCTCTAAAGTATTACAGTGACTTCTTCAACGTACGGTACCCGCTGCCCAAGTATGAATCCATCGCGTTGGCCGACTTCCAATGTGGAGCCATGGAAAACTGGGGTTTGGTGACGTACAGGGAGTCCTGTGTGCTCGTGGATCCAGTCAACTCCTCCTCGGCCTCACGCCAGTGGGTCGCCATTGTCGTCAACCACGAGATGGCGCACCAGGGATGGAATTCTCAATATTCCTGACTTAAAACAGGTTGCTTCCGACCCTAAAGGAGTACATAGCTTTGCAACATTTGTGGCAGTATAAAGTGTAACTGCACCCTACGGGGTCGTCAGGCTTGAGAAGCGGATATTTTCAAGGTTCGTGAACACTTCATTTCAAGACCCACTTCTGCTTTAAACAAAGCTGGTCCTTAATTGTCCGTAAGGGCTAGCTTTTGAATGGGGAATTCTGAAGCTCTCAATTCTAAATTGTAGTATCAGTTTGGGAACTCCCCCATCGAACACGAATAAAAATAACTTGGAATTGGCAGGCTTAATGTTAAGAGTGAGAATTCCATCCCTTGTAGTGGTTCGGGGACCTTGTGACCATGGAGTGGTGGACGCACCTGTGGCTTAACGAGGGTTTTGCCTCCTTCATGGAGACCATATGCACGGACTACCTCTTCCCTGAGTTCAAGATACTATTACAGTTTTTGGTGGACACGCTGATCCCAGCCCTGGAACTCGATGCTATGGATAGCTCACATCCCATCGAGGTTGAGGTCGGACATCCAGATGAAGTTGATGAGATATTCGACAACATATCCTACAACAAAGGAGCCTCTGTCATTAGAATGCTCTATGACTACCTGGGTGCCTCCGACTTTAGAAAGGGCATGAAGACTTACCTGGAGAGGTTCAGTTATGCAAATGCTCAGACAGAGGATCTCTGGAAGGCTTTGGAGGAGGCCTCAGGTAAACCTGTGGGCAGGGTAATGGGGACCTGGACCTCTCAAATGGGCTTTCCCATGGTGTCCGTGCTCTCGACCAGACAAGAGGGAGACGAGACGGTGTTGGTCGTGGCACAGGAAAAGTTCTGCTCAAGCAGGAGCACCAAGAGCAACGCCAAGTGGTGCGTGCCAATTAAGGTGCTGACCTCTGAAGCTGGGGCTGCCCCCCAGAGTTTCCTGCTGGAGGAAGACAAAGCAGAGCTGAGAGTGGCAAACAAGAACAAGGGATGGGTGAAGCTGAACCACGAATTCTTGGGATTTTACCGGGTGCTTTACAAGGAAGAGGCTGCACTGAAGAACATAATTGGATCCTTTCCGAAGCTCAACGAGCTTGACCAAGTGAATTTGCTGGATGACGCTGTGGCCCTGGCGCAGTCGGGCAGGTGAGATAAAGTACAGCACAAAGAGAGAAAGCGAAAATTCGAAATTGCTCTCGCAACAGCATAATTCTTACACATGATGACTAGCCACTGTGGGTCACGTTAGTGTTGACTCCCCCAGTGCATTGTGGTGTGCACGCTGAGACGTTTTGGGAATGTTTCTCGTAGGCAGCCAATTGACGTGTCCCTGACGATGATCAAGAGCTACGCAGAGACGGGCGGGGAGAGCTACATTGTCTGGAGCGCCATCGACAACTGCTTCCACAAGCTGCGGGGGCTGCTAGCCGACTCAAGCTCTGGCTTGCGCCAAGCATTCAACGATTTCATCTGCGCCAGCATGGCCAAAGTTGCCGACTCCGTAGGCTGGGTGCCGCAGGGCGACGAGGATCACTTGCGCGGGCTGTTGCGGATGATGGTGCTGATGCGCCTTGGCGGACTTGGTCACCCTGTCACCTGTGCCGAGGCTAAGCGCCGGTTCGAAAACCACTTCACCAACAAGGAGAGGATCCCCGCTGACCTCCGCAGTATCATCTATCGCTCCGTGGCGGCTGCTGGAGGCGCGGATGTCTTTGAGCAACTGAAAACGCTCCACCGCCAGGGATGGGAGTCTCAATCGTGACGTGGGGGTGGTGGGAATCACATTTAAGGGGTATATTGGCTCTGAGGTAGTTCAGGAACAACAAACGCTCAAAGTAGCATGACCACCCGGTCTCTGCATCGGCCAGTTTTAGCAGTTTTTTGGTCCACCCTCGGAGTTGAATCTGCACGCATGGCTCTAGTGTAACTTGCTTGGAGTGGAGAGCAAGATAAATACACTAAATACTGCCACAGAGTAACTATACCTAGAGTGGCCCTTCCCCTCCTTCCCTTCAGCGAGTTACAGCACCCCCTTCCCTCAGAGGGATAACTCAGAGATAACATGTCTTTTATGTACTGAAAAGCCTAATGTTTGACGAGTTATATCTCATATATGTTAAAGGTGGTATGACATTGGGTCATATGACTGGGAAGCAGTGTTGTTGCATTGCAAGTTTATTTATGGGTTTTGGCAATTGCGAGAGTCATTTTTGCTTAAATCTGTGAGTAAAAATGTCAACACAATGAGGTGGGGAGGTAGCACGTAAGTGCTAGTGGTCATGCAAAATTTAGCTCACTTTTTACGTGATGGACTGGGTTTTTGAACACTGACAAGCAATTATCAAGTCTTTACTTTACTTGCAAAAGTAGTCATCAAAAAATCCCAGGTTACTGCCCAACGTCACGATAGATCACTATAATCCTGCACAGGAGGAGCTCCACGAAGAAAAGATCCGTCTTGCACGTGCCATGGGCTCGTTTGGCGAGCGCCAGCTGCTTGAGCAGGCATTGGCTTTCTCGGTCAACGAGGACGAGGTCCGTCAACAGGATGCCCCGAGCATAATTTCTGCCGTGGCTGCCAACGCGCCCATCGGCCGTGATCTCGCTTGGAAGTTCTTCATCGACAACTATGAGGAATTACGCCGCCGCTACAAAACTGGGATGCTCATGAATAGAATCATTAAGTCCGTCACAGAGAAGTTCGTCACCGAAGCCAAGGTATCAGAGATACAAAAGTTCTTCTCTGAAGTCTCGAGCAAGCCCGAGCGCACCGTGAGCCAAGGAATCGAAGCCATCAAGCTCAATGTTGATTGGATAAGCAGGGATGAAGACAAAATCAGAAAATTCTTGAGCTCTCAGTAGTTCCTGATTTGCAAAATGCAGCACAATTCTTTAATGTTTGACTTCAGGTGACTTGCATCCCTTACGGTCACTTATTGTTTCATAAATCTGCACATGCATACAGTGCTTGGCATAAATAATGTCACTTGGTACATATAGATGCAATACTCTTAGTGAGATAATTGTAAGGTTGACTTTTGCTGTGGAATGTGTGACTGAGAATGTGGGACATGAGATCCTGCAGTTTCGTCAAGTTTTGACTGTT
>JAAUXU010005878.1_pt1 | contig 37845 bp, 33 predicted proteins | sample 7278151 | NCBI WGS metagenome assembly JAAUXU01 (sample SAMN14350113, study PRJNA611818) | marine sediment metagenome | isolation source: surface marine sediment (1.8m) | place: French Polynesia: Moorea | collected 2018-08 | reverse complement strand
GGGCTGAAGTAGAGAACTGGAGCTGAAAGAGAGGACTGGGGCTGAAGTAGAGACCTGGAGCTGAAAGAGAGGACTGGGGCTGAAAGAGAGGCCTGGGGCTGAAAGAGAGGACTGGGGCTGAAAGAGAGGACTGGGGCTGAAGTCGAGGACTGGGGTTGAAGTCGAGGACTGGGGCTGAAGTAGAGAACTGGAGCTGAAAGAGAGGACTGGGGCTGAAGTAGAGAACTGGGGCTGAAAGAAAGGACTGGGGCTCTAATCGAAGAAGTATGATATTCTGTATTCAGCCCTGAGCCTTGACCTTGGAGAAAGACCATATCAGTTGTGAGGATCAGTGAAATGCTAAACTGATGGCTGCCGAATGACGCCGGAAGTTTCCAGTTTTTACAAGCGTACTAAATCTACTCCTTTGTTTGCAGGCCAGTAAGCTTATAGTTCGATTAGAGTTTCCATCCGCGTACATCTTGCTATGTGGCTCTCATGGCTTTTCTGTCTTCGTAGGTGTTTGTCTTAACCCTGGCAAGCTGTTGGTGCATCCCTCTCCACATCTTCATGGCGGGCTCAAACTGGTAGCATTCCATTCCAAACTCTCGACAGGTCTCTTGGAGTGCTGGATAGAGTTGCCACAACTTTGACTGGTCCACCGTGGGGAACAAGTGGTGCAGCAAGTGATCTCCCAGTGTGGTCGCCACCAAAAGCAGGTTGGGACTTTTTGACACGTCTCGAGTCGAGTCGAGCTGACGCAAGCCCCAGTCGTTGTTCGGGTGAGGCGTGTCGCCATCATGGTATGCTACAGGGGTGTGGTGGGTCGCGATGAGGGAAGTGAAGACCAGCCAAAATCCGCATAGGCTGTGGATTGCCAGCCATGCCAGAAAGCCTCTCCCTGGCGACAGCGGTGAGTACATCCAAAAGGCTGCCAAGTGTACGAGAGGCATGCAGTCAACTAACTCCATTCGCCCAGAGACGGCCTTGGTTGTGAACTGAATAGGGGCAATGGCGAGAAAAAGAAGATAGACGTAGAAGGTGGAGAGGTACTTATGCACCCAGTGCTTTCCCTCGTTAGACATCCAGTCGACGAAAGGAAACATTGCCGTTATCTCGACGTCCTGGTAGGTGTTCGTGTGAAGATGGTGGCTCAGCATGTGGGTCACGCGCCAGTCAGTGGAGTTGAACATAGATATGTCCCAGTAGTAGCGTCTCCAGTTGTCCTTCTGGTGGAAAAAGTTGTGAGAGCTGGTGGTGCTCATGCCCAGGTAGATGCCGGCCAGCAGAACCTGCACAGGTGAGCCCGACTTGATGGCCAGTGCCAGAGTAACATGAAAAAGCAGCACCAGACCATCTTGGACTATAAGCATCTTCTTCGTCGGACCAATCCCCGTCTCCTTCAACGCTTCTTGAGCCCTGGCCTTCAACTTTTGATAGAAGCCATCCTTGTGGAACGTGAACGGAGATCTCCGAGGGGTGTCGCATTTTCGCACGTGAAACTTCTCCAGCAGCTGGTTATTCGCTCCCTTGTTGAAGAAATGCGACACTTCATATGCTTCGGTAATATCTGTGCCCCTGGTGAGTTCGAGCAGCTGCGCACCTCCAGGATGGCGCTCCATGAAGTCGCTGAGGTCGTAGAGATCATCGTGCACGCGCCAGAGGCTGGAATCGATCTCGTCAAGTTTACGCTTCTGACTAAGCCAGTCAGCGGCTGGAGAAATCGAAAATCCCTCTGGTGTGGAAACCTTGGCTGCTGACATTTGCAGTGCAGAGTGGCCAAAAATCAAGGAGCAGGAGTTAGATAACAGCAACGAGCTTTGTGTTGAAATGACAAGCGACTGGAGATAACAAGAACGTTGTATTTAATACGTACTGGGGCTTGTTGACGAGGTTCTGTGACTAGGTCTAGGTCAAGGTCGCGTCTGGTGAGCATTCAAGGCCAAAATGTACATTTATGTCAAGAGAAAAGCACCTCCAATTGCTCAAGCAGGCGCTCAAAGTGGCCACCGTTCGTGCCAAAGCAGCATGGCGTGCTTGTCGCTGAACATCCTCGAAATCGTGTCGTCCACAACTTCCACCATGGGTTTCACATCGTTTGGGGATTCAAGCTTCCAGACTTGCCTTGGCACTACTCAGTCATGTGTATTTTCACATATTCTTTATCAAACCCACGTCAGTTTTAGCAAAACCCGCAAAGTCAGGTGCAATCTTTCCAATTCTGCTCTGAACGTATATATCACTCAGGGTCAAATTTATGTAGCAAAAATGCTGGCCCAGGATGGCCCCAAAATGCTGAGGATGGGCCAACATTTTTGCTGGCCCATCCTCAAGTACCCACCAAATATCACCCTGACCTACGGTGCGGCCAAGAGGCTTCTAAAACAAGGCCCAATGGACATGAAAGACAGTGAATGTGGCGGTGAAAACGGACCATATTGCGTGATTTTTGGACTTGCTGAGAACTAGAGTGCAAATCAAGGCTGTCGCTTCTTGAGGATGATGGAGTTCCATGGTGCAGCATTTCTTATTTTCGAAAGAACAGATTAGAATAGATTTCCTTAGACTGCAGGGCGATCCAAACAGCGGGCTACACGGCCTTTCACTAACGGATTCTACATTTTTGGGGGTGGGTGGGATGGGGTTGCACACTGTCCTGCCCCCAAAACTGTAGAATATGCTGGTGACGAACTTATCGCACGTTGCTTTACCCGTCCCCCCTGTATCTGAAGACGTGTTTTTCACGTGTTTTTCCCTGTTTTCCACCTTACTAGCTCAATTTTTGAGCTGTGATCTCCTATAATAAGATGACAGCCATTCAGTCAACACTTCTATCACCCCTTTGTGCCACAATAACAATAGGCTTAGGAGCCAAATGGGGAAAGCAGAGACAACAATGTACTTCAGTACTTGAGCTGTTTATCGTAACGTTAAATCTAGATATGAAGTTCATCTTACGCTAAGCGTTAAACCAAGTACTCGTTATTTAATGATATTGATTAAAATGTAGAATCAAAAAGCGCTTCTCCTATCAGAATGTTGATATGGAATCGGAGAAGGGGGGAAAGGCCCATCCCAGAGGTCCGATTTGTCTTTCTCCAAGCCCAAATCCAGCTTTTCTGCGTCCCCAAAGCTTGAGTTGGGCTTTTAGAGTTGAAACCCATCACTACGGAGAACCTCGTCCTTAGCAGGAGCATTTTAGGAGGCCATTTGGTAGGCATCAGCAAGGCCCACCTCATCCCTCATTTTGGGCCAAGAAAGCAAAATCTGTTTACTTGTCATGAAGAAAAAAATTACTACGAAGTATCCTGAATGTCGAAGCCTCAGGCGTCCCAATTGGAGAGGATGATGGCGTTCAAGAAAGGCTCCGAGATCATCAATCAAGAAGAATTCAAGCAACAGCAACTCCAGCGGCATCCACAGCCGATACCGCCACCGCTGCTGCTTTCTTTCGCCCGAACCCTCCAAAAGTTTCTGGCCGCTGAGCTCGTGGACGTCCGGGCTGAGTCCTTCAATTCTGGTCACTAAAGATGTATCGATCGAGCCGTTGGCCGAAGACAACTGCCACGATAGAGACGAGCCTGACGAGAGCCTATTGATACTCTGATCATGCTCAAAACTTTTCATCGGCGCAGGCCTAAGGTTAAGCGCCACTGGTTTGGAGTGGGGCAGACATGCTGGTGAATAAAATGCAGCGGCGCATCTTGCACGTGTGTTAGAAGCTATTGTTTCATCACTTCTACCATATATTCACAATCACAAGACGAAAATGTGTATTTTTTATGTAGGGCTACGTCGAATAATTATTTGTGGACAGCTGAAGCACTGACCTTGTGAGCAGCTAGAACATTTTTTCAGTCAAAAATGAAGGTTGACGCACTATGTCCGCACTGTATATGGACACTGTCAATTGCGCTAGACCAAAAACGAAATCTTGGGAATTTGGCTGAGCGGATCTTCTTCGGTTTGTGGCTTAATGCCCAAAAGTGAAGATTAAGTCTTTTACAGAGATTTTTTTGCCCTCCTCCCTTGAAATAAAGCTTTACTAAGTAAGTTCAGTTCATAACAAGGTGTTCAGATTTGGTAGGCAAAGCTAAACACACTTTGTTTTCAATTTCATTTGACTTCAATGCTACTGTTTCGAACCTGGAAAGTAACTCTGCGGGTTCATTTAAGATTTGAAACGCTGACCTCCTGGTCAGCAAAGTTCCAGCAGAAAGAACAGGATGTCTCGTGGTGCGGATGGCGTGAACGACCCGCGGCGCATGAACTGTGCGAAGTGCGTGGACAAAAGTGGATAGGAAGAATTGCTACGTGAGCAGTGCTGCATCGCCGTCCTTTCCCTTTATATAAGTTGGCACTCAATCAGATTATTCATACAGCATTTATAACATTGCTTCCTTGGCCTCCAGTCTTCAAGCTCTCACAAGAACTCGGAGCTGCAGCTCTTGGCTGCTTCTCCTACCCCATTCACACTCCCACGGGGAGCAGAGGTTGTCCTCACCACTTTCAGCATTTTGTCACTCAAGTAATCGGCCTCCGCAACCTCTGAAAGGTCTGCATGGATGCCTCAACGGTCTCAAGAATCCCGGAAAACACAGCACTTTTTCCTGCTTTCTGCAAACAATTGATAGGCCAACAAAGAATGCAACAAGAGTGCTACAGTCGAGTTGGGCGAAAGCAAATGTCAGGATAATGATTGACTCACAATAACAAGTTTTTCTCTGATGACAGAATTGTTATAAAGTAAGTTGTCTCGAGTTTACAAATCCCTAATTCAGGCTGAATCTTGCATTGACAAATTTTTGGCGGGGAAAAAGCGAAACAACACACAAACCTGACTCAAGTTTGCCCGCAGCTGCTGATCTCGTACACTGAATATACTCTCACACCCTGGCTGAAGCCAGGGTTTACATTGCCGAACACTTCTGACAGACATGATCAGCCCATCCACTCTCAGTGGGGTAATTGAGTAGAGAAAGAGAAGATCTTTGGCTTCCGAAGGCCAGACAACCTTCCAGGCACCGTCAAAGGCCAATCAATTATGAAGAGCTTGAGGAACAGCCTCACAGCTAAAGAAGCTGTTCCGGGGAGTCCTACTAAACAAACCTCTCCTGAGGAATGAAGCAGCAAAGATGGTTCAGGAGATGCAACTCAAGTCAAACCTGACCTTTCCTCATGGATGGGAGGTACGATTTAGGCAGTGGTTTGGCATCAAGCACAAGAAGTAGCATGCTGGTCGCCTTGCTTCTTCTTGTGATGCAGTCGGCTGATTTGGAATCAGCTGAGAAATGGGCCAGAGGTGTCCTACCTCTCCTTCTTGCCAAGTACAAGCCCAACGATGTCTACAATGCTGATGAAACGGCTCTTCACCGGCTTGGGATGGCCACAAGAGGTTTGCCCGAGGAGAGAAAGCATTGAGTACAATGAAAAAAATGTTGCCGTTCAGTAGCCATAGAACATTTAAAATGTGCCCCTTTTCCAGGGACTGTAAGACGGCAAAAGAGAGGCTGACGATACTTGTTTCAGTCAACATGAATGGATGTAACGCATGAAGGCATTTCAGCTGCTCATGTAGCAAAAAGGATCGCCCTTCTTGATGCAATCGACATGGCCGCCAGTGCGTGGAGGTCTGTTGAGAAGGACACCTTTGAGCAGTGCCTCCACAAGGCTTTCTCATGAGGAGAAGTGGAGGAAGCAGAGGGGATGATGACTTCTGATGTCCTTTCTGGTCTCCCTCTTCCTCCCAACACCACAAGAGAAGATTTTGAAGCGACGTCCAGGAAGGGGTGATGCTTGAGGGTGATCAGTCAGCTTCAAAAGAAGCTTAAATTAACCAGCCCAGCAGCCCTTACGTCAAAGAAATAGAAAAATGGACTCATTGGACTTGGCATGAAAGTCACTTGGACAAGGATGCCAAGGCACTGCTGAGTGAAAGGTTCTCTGCATGGCTCTTGAGCAGTTGGACAACGAGGCCATCCACTCGGACACACCAGTGCCAGAAATTTGATACTCTGAGGCAGTTCAAAAGTTTGAAGTGGTGATAAACTTTTATTTGTCAAATGCTTACAAACATTTGCACACCACCTTCATGCTCGTGTATCTACGAACACTGCATCAATGGGCCTCAATGCTTCAGTGCAAGCCCCTATTTTTTCTGATGTCTGCCCTGCACTTTCAGGTATGATCGCCACCTCAAAGTTTGAGCCAAACTGATTCCACATCTTTGACAACATGCACAGGAAAGCCCACCCTTAGTACAAGAGTCTTGACAGGTTCAATGGTGATGTCAACTACGGAAAGGATCTCCTAATTGATTCAGGTGACAACGAAGCAACTAAAGCCCTCGTCTAGAAGGCCTCATCTCACTGCACTGCTCCTGGAAAATGTCAATTGAATACTTTACGCAGACAAAGTCAAGGTCCAATCTCAGTTGTTGCACTGAAAAAATGTTTCCAGCATTACCTACGACTGTACCAAGGTAAATCCTCAGCACTAATTCGATCCTCCCAGACAGGACCTGAACGATGCCCCGCGGACCTGTTTTCCCTACACCACATGAAATCTTGGAGGCATATTAGCAAAATCTCCAGGAGCTGCAAACCAGGGCCACTCCTGAGAAGGATCCTGGGAGAAGTCAGTGTGACATCAAAAGATGTCACACTGTACTCCAGACCTAGATAGGTGCGTGGTGCAAGTCCTCCTGGGTAAAACTGCCTAGCTCATGACGGTTAAGGGTGAGTGCATGTGGCGAGTTGTGTCGGAGCACTTGACATTTTCGAATAGCACGCACTTGACCTGAACTTCACCATGCTTCCAGCACCAAATTCAACGCTCCTCGGACAAGTAACCTAACCTAATTTGACCCAAAAGATCTTGATGGAGCAGTAAGAAATAAAGCAAGTTGTGACAGAGACTACGGGTTGATTAATGCGGATAGAACAGACAGTTCAGGCAGAATCAGTGTGCGTGGCTACTGGCAAAATAGGGCTGCACGCATTAAATTTGGTACTAGAAAAATTAGTATCGGAACCATTGACTGTGGTGGCATCAAAGTGGGTTTTTCTAGTGAGAAAAAGTTGGCACTGCCACAGTTTTAGGGTTGCGTCCCAATCATGCGGGTCTTTTAATTAATGACACCTCATCCAGGGTCGAAGGACTCGTTTAAGATCTGTATTTTAAGCTCTTAAGCAACATTGTATTGCCTACAGGCATGTGAGTGGGAGGGCATTAAAAAACAATTTGGGGGCGGAGGTGTCTGTTGAGAAGCTTTACGATCCCACGATGATGTTATTGATGGGGATGTGAATGAGCTTTACGAAAAAGCCAATGAAGCCCATGATGGCGAACCCGATGGCCGTCGCCACAGCGATCTTCTGGAATTCTGGAAAGAGTAACAGAACTTACTGGAGATGCTAGACCTAACAAACTGAATCGAAAAGTAGGAGTTCTCTGTGGAACCACGGAACGGTGCGAGTCCGAAGTCTTACCTTTCCTATCAGGCTTGGTGCACCTCTTGACGAGCCTGATGGAGTCCTTAGAGAACTGCTTCATGGGCTCGACGAACTGCACGATCTGATCCATGGTGTCGGTAAGGAGAAAGTGTTGGAAGTGATGAAAACTGCCACTTGCTGTTGTGAAGCGACGCTAGCAGCCACGCACTCCTGTCCCGTGGACTCCGCCGCGCCTGCCGGCCTCGCCTCCTGCCCAGTGCTCCAACTGCTTCCACGTCAACCGGGCGAGAGACGTAAACAGGAACGGGGGCGAAACAAAACAGCGAACTGAAACTGCTACGTGTATGACGCCCTTTCTCCTCCTTCCGGACTTCCCATATCATTGCGCTGACTTTAAAAAATAATGTGGCAAATATTGAGTGCGCTGTAACTTTTGTTCAATTCGGGAGATTCGGGCGTCAGTCTCGCGTTTGTCCTTTGCTTTTGGCATGAAAAGGTCGACCTTTTTCGCTCCCCTCCTCTTCTACCATGGACGGCTTCAACCTCTCCTGCCTAGACCGCTTCGGGCAGGGCCGGAATGGCTGAAGTGGACTACGAACGGCCGACCGCGACGGCTGGGCCGGGAGCCGGACTAGTATACCGTTCAAGATCAGACGGAATACGTAAGGAAGGAGGTCACTCTCAGCTTAGTCGCCGCTCTCTTCTCCGTTTGCTCTGTGAAGAGATGCCGGCGTCCCTCCCCTGTGTCGCGGGCTAGAGAAGGCGGCATCACGACGACGGTGACCACGGCCGCCATGGCGACCGGGTCTCGTACCTCTCGACGAGCACTTCTCCTCTATGCTCTCTCCGGAGCATTCTTGTTGGTCTTGGTCCTGGTGGTCAAGGATCTTAATGACAAGCTCAACGTGATGACGCACTCGAACATGGGCTACCAACGGATGACTGACAAGCAAACTGAGAGGATAAAGAAACTGCAGGCAAGGGTTTGGAACACAGAGTAATGGATGCTACTACAATAATTGCTGATCTGCGGTTTGGAACGAGCACTGTTAAAGCCGAAATGACTCACGAGCAGCCACCTCTCATGCAGGAAGAGCTGCTAGCCGAGCAGTCGCAGTCCAAAATGAGTGCCAAGCAATTCAAGGCTTCGGAGAGCGACCTGCGCCAGAAGGACCAGCAGCTAAGTGAGGCCGAGGCGAAGGCGACGGAGCTGAAGCAGAGGCTTCAGGACGAGAGGGCACAACATGAGAGGCTGCAAGAGGAGTTTCAGAAACTCAGCAAGAGCAACATCGAGGTAGGATGTCTTCCACCAGTTATGCTGGGGACGTTGTCAAAGATTTAAATTTATGCAGACCAGCCATCATGTGAGTCGGCTTGAAAGCGAGAATGCCAAGCTTCACTCTGAGAGCGAGCGACTTCGCCAAGACGTCTTGAGCCTTCAGAGCGAGCTGTCGCGGACAGCTCAGCAGTACGAGGCCCTGTTTAAGGAACACCAGCGATCTTCCGATGCAGTCGCCAGGCTTACCAAGGACAAGTTGAGGTTGCAAGAACAGCAGAAAGCATCGTCACCAGAGTCCAAGCAGGTAATCCAGTGTGGAATTTGGTGACGTGACTGTTCTATGACATAGTCTCGGCCTCCTATCTGTCGTCTTACATTCTTAGTTGAACCAGGCCCCGAATTTGGTTCAGCCTTCATCGAGTTCTACAGTGGCGAAGCTGGAGCCGTTCCGTCCCAACCCACGCATTAGCAGCACCAGCGAACAGACCAAGGTGGTGATGCCGGCCGTCGCAGACAACGTAGCTGCAGAGCCGCCTCACGCCGTCGCTAATCCGCCACCTGCACCTCCCCCTGTAGACAGCGAGGACGTCATGGAGGCACCTCAGGATCAGCCACAAGAATTCCGACAAGTAAAGCGTCTACAACATGGTCAAGCACATTTACAACTGACGCCTCCTTTGCAGTTTCTCCATCATCCTCAACATATACGCCATGCTCCAGTTCTTGTCCAGCAGCAACAGCAGCCGATAGAACGTCCCAGCGTGCGGCGGCAGAGCAATTTTGTCTACCACCAGAAACCCCAAGAGCAGCAGCATTTTCCACAGCAGCATATCTTTGAGCAACCACCATTGCACTTCCAACGTCGTTCAGCTGCAGTTGACCTGGATCATGTCGTCGTTGGTGCCAGACATGCAGACCCTCATCTTACTGAAGAGGATGAGGAACAAGATGACGATGTAGACGATCAGAACCAGGTAACTTATCATGAATATATAACAATGAAGCCTCACCTTAAGCCAACGGAAAATGTACCCTTCTTGACAGTACTACCCTGCACGCTACAAGGTCCTAAACCAAGAGAACGGTGCCTTCGAGGAGGTCGACGACAGCGGATTCGAATACGGTGGTGCTGACAACGGCATCTTAGCCGGTCCCCATCAGCAACGTGTTATTCATCCTGAAGATCTGGGACTGATGCAAAGACACCCCCAACATCACAAGATGTTCGTACAGCCAGTCGAAGTCAACAATAGAAGAAGCTTCCAGCACAACCTCCTATAAAAAGAATCAACACTTTTCAGGGAGAAGACTTAGCAGTTGTTTTTCATAGATACTCAGTATTTTAATACGACAAAGAATACTCCTGACTCAAAAACCTGACTCCCACACAGCCAGTTTTTGCTACGAATGATAATTACCACCAACCATTCCCATTGTCGGCTGTGAAGTCGCCACATTACGATGATCCGCTCAACTGTGATTCCAACATTTGAACAACATTCGGTCATACCAATATTTCTTCAGGTCTTGTTTTCGTATAGCTGTCCTGTCTACTGTTAGTATCTTTAACGGTGTTTTTCGTTATTAATAGCCCAAGTGACGACCCATCGAGGGCGCAGTTTTTTTTTTGTAATTTATGAAGACTGTCTATTTACGTTGCTTTATTCAGAATACACAATTTAATGCAAGAAATACAGCGGCCATGAGTCTCAGTTCTCTTCTGTCATCACTCCATCCTCGTACAGGACCACGAATTGCTGTTGCTGGTCTGACCGAGTGGTATTGGCCACCTCAAAGACCACTTCCTCAGCGTGAAAAGAAGGATTCCTAGGAGATATTTTTTTTTTAGACAGATACCAAATAAGGCCCAGTGGATGAGAGACATAACACATTCGTGAAGAGGGATCGGTACGTACCTGTCCAAGTTTCTGAGCTCCGTTGCCACTGCGGAAGCTGTTGCAAGAGTGGCTGCATCCTCAACGTGCCTCTCTGTGCAGTGAACATGCAGAGCTTCGTAATCTTGAAATACGGCTTGGCAGACTGCACACTGATACAATGTATGCACGAATTGGTCATCCTCAACTCGACCCCCGTCTTTGTCATTCACGCCGCTGTCGCCGTGGGCGGAGGACACGTGCCTCCTGAGCTGATATGCATAAAGAAAAGTCTTCTCACATCTTTGGCATTTAAAAGACTTTTCCTCTCCGTGTGCACGCGCGCCATGACCACGCAAGTGGCTTAGGTGTCTGAACGCCTTCCCGCATATCCGGCACTCATAAGGACGATATCCCGCATGAATCCACTTGTGCTGTTTCAGCCTCGTCGAGTCCACGAAGCTCTTTCCGCACTCACCGCACTTGTACTCATTAACTGCAGCTACCTCGTGCGCCGATCGACAGTGGCGCACTAAATTGTGCCGGTTGCTAAATCTCTTAGAGCAGACTGAGCAGGTCAGAGCCTTTGATGCGGCTGCCTCTTCACCACTGTTGTGGCGCAGTTCGTGGGCAGTCCAGAAGCGTTCGCTTTTAAAAGTCTTTGGACAGTGTCGACAGCGCCAGGTCCGCGTTCTTGCCCTTTGGCTATGCTTCTGGCGTCGGTGTTGCTCCATGGCGTGTGCCGACAGAAAGCGCTCGTCGCAGTCGGCGCAACGCGGAATGAAGGTGACGTTCTTGTGAGCTTGGCGCACATGATCCAACATTTGTTCTCGGGTCCGTTGGTCATCACCACAGACAAGACAGAAGGACTGCTCCTTCTCGGGATGCTCCTCCCGAATGTGTGATCTCAACTGTCTCAGATCGGATACGATTATGGGACTGCTGTGCTCAAAGGGGCAACAAATCTGTTCACCGTCGTCTTCTCCACTGTCTTCTGAGGTACCCTCGCTCTTGTCCGTTTTGCCACCGTGAACCCTTTGGCAGTGTTTGTCCCTGCCCTTGGCCGAGGTGAACACACAGCCGCACTTCTTACACCGGTGATGCCATCCACGGGATTGACACTCGGACAGGTGCTCTGACAACATGTGCTTGTTCACCGCCTTTGAGTGCTGATAGCGACGGTCACAGAAACAGCACTCCAGATGACTTCGCGGCTTTTCTGCAACCTCGTCAGGGGGAGCAAAAGTCTCATCTTCGCTATCATTGCTACTCTCGCCACCTTCCGATTGTCCGACTCTCTGAGCTTTCTCGTTCTCTTGGACAAGTCCCACTTGAGAAAACATGACGCCGAGAAGGTCGAAAGTCTCTCTCAACCGCTCGACGTTTTCAGGTGGATCCTTACCCAAGAGAGCATCGTTGAGGTTTGCCCAGTCTTGCACGGACAAGTCTGGCACGAGCAACATCGCCGAGGGCTCCTCTGATGAAGACTCAGCCAGGCATCTCCTCAGCAGTGGCGACAGCGAGGCCAGTATGAGCGAGTGCGAGTGGGAGGTGGAACCGTCCTTAAGTCTGACGGTGACATCAAGGAGATGACTGCCTTCATCCGGAGCCAAGAGGTTGCGCAGGCTGCTCAGCATGTGAAGGGCGTGACGCCGCCTCGTCTCCAGGTTGGCGGAGACCATCGTCTGTAGGCTGCGGTGCTACTACCAGCAACAGGGATCTCCAGAGACGACGGGAGCTCTCAATGGTCCGAGACGAAACCAACGCGCTGTTTTGCCTTTGTTTACATGACGTTATTTACTTGGTACAGCGTTGCCACGTAGCGAGAGTTCAATACTGAAGGAGAGTAGAGTTCGACCATAACCGAGTGAAACTCATTTCTACCCCAAGAACGCTCATTTGAAGCTCGAATGCGCTCATTTTGCGACTCGAAATGAAGCTCAAGTCGGCTCCACAGGAACAGGGTGACTAACGTTGCAACTGAAAGAGGTAGGTTTATCTCATCTGGCCTCATGGTTTGTACAGTCAAGGAGGGGCTAGAAGACAGAAAGATGGTTTCTGTCACAGACAGCCTATCCCACCCCCCGAATAACATCTACTGGTTGCAGAAGAGAGGTGCAGACAGATAAGCAGTCCATGACAGGATCACGTGCTTTCTTGAGTAATCACCAATCAGTAGGCTTGGTGTCACAGTTTTTCCTGACTTTTGGACCATGTACGGAATTGGCCTTTACAAAATTTCATGTATGGGTAGTAAACTACAAGGTAAGTCATCCATGAAGCTTGAGCCTCATTGTGTTTTCACTCCAGAGCTGTATCAAGTCAGGTTTTTTGAGTTTGGTGGATTTAATTTCGGGACTTCAAGCCCAGCCCGGCTGTCGCTTTTTCTTCGCTTCGCTTCCCCTGTGCTGTGAGTAAATCTTTTGACCTCGATTTTGGTCTCAAAACGGCCTCAAAATCTGCCTTTAACCTCCGCATGTCACTCCCCAGATAAAGACGGTTCTCCGCTCTAGATTTAGTCTTGATCTGTCCGGCAGTTCGGGTGCTGATGGGGAACAAACAATCAGACACCACTGGAAAAGTACGTAAGATAGTATAGGAAATATACTTTAAACAGCACTATGTACTTTCAGTCTAGGTGCCATAGTAGATAAGTGCATCCAGAATATATGGGATAGTAGTGCCCATTCTTAGAGTAGCGAGATCACCAGAGCAAAAAGAGCCCATATTTGTATTGATGCACCTAACCATTAAGCTCCGCTCTGCACGTGTCCATATGGACATTCAGTTGCAATTCTCCAAGATATGCAGCCTGCATTGCGAGAGTGAGCAAATGCGCACCATGTAGCGAAAGGGACAGGATGCACTGCAGGTCTTGCTGATAATGGCGGCATGTCTTGAATGCCGTTAACGCGCTGTACAGTAGCAACCGAATTCAACGCCTCCTACTTTGACCATCAAGCTCTGCGTGCACATTGCAAGTGTCGCCACTATTGGTAGCCGGTGGGGGTGGTGCTTAGGTGTGGAGGAGTCTAGACCCCCTTGGGGCAGTTGCGGTCTTGGGGCAGTTGCGGTGGACGCCCCTGGGAGTAGTAGAAAGGTGGCTTCAGAAGCGGTGTCAAAATCCAGTCAATACTATGGATGTCTGGCTTTGGCTATTTTTATCGCATGAGCTGTTCGTCACGTGCTGCGTGCGCCCCGCCAGCTTCGGCCTACCGCCCTAATAAGTAAAATTTTTAAGATACATGTAAACGTACATATTTTTGAGCTTTTGTGTTCTTGGCAAAATGCTGTGGCATCAGCTCTGCTTTTGAGAATATCAATATTCTCAATATTTGTACTGAGTACAATATTTGCATCGAGTTTACATAGTTACATACTTGATGGTCACAGAAGGACGCGTTTAATTTGGCTGGTACTGTACGCATTACAAGGATGTGCGTACGTAGGTAAGAGTTGTAATGTACAATTTTTATCCAATTTGTGCTCAGTCTGGATGATCACTCAGGTTTCGGATAAAAACTGGGTGAGTCAAGAGTGAATAAATCAACTCACCCAGAATACAGATTTGTTGGGGAACAGAATCCATTATGACGGGTTTTTTTGCTAGTTGTTTTGTATGTTGCTGCTGAAAGCGAAGAAGGCTGTAGGGGCTTTGTAGGGTACGCAAGTGACCGGTATACGTACAGAAAACGATTATGCCTTCTACGAAATTCTCTAGTGAACCTAGGATTTCTTCTTAGCAGATGATTCAGCCCTAAAAAGCTGAACTATTCTTGAGGTTTTGGCGACAAAACCGAAGCGTAAGAACTTCGCGCGCCCGCAAGCGCCCGCCCGCAACTAGGAAAGGGTGATCTTCGGGAAAAAAAACTGCAAGCCATGTCCAAGGACCACCCAATCGTAGTCAAGATGACACTGAAAGCACTCGTCATAACAGCGTCGTCCATCGCTGTTCTCCTCGGAGTTCACTTAGTCAAATGTCAACAATTGGAGCCTTGCACTACTGTCTCTTCATGTGACTCGGTCGCCTACCTGATCAGTCTCTTGGATTCCGACGATGCCGACGACAACTTGCCCATGGGGATGACCAGGGCCAATGTCATTCGGACGTTGAAAAGCGTCGTGTGCAGACGTGAGAGGGATGAAGATGGACGACTCAAGGTCAGGTTTCCCGTCAAGTCTGCAATCAAGCGCGTTCAGCACGATCAGCACTACTTTCTTCTAGGTGTTCGTGCGATGCCCGAGTGCGGATACTCTCCAGCAGGCCGTCTTACGCCAGGGAGTGACGGAGACTTTGATCAGGGATAACGGGGGGTGCGAGGGATCGCTCAGGATTCATGTAGTCAGTGTTCCGGAGGAAAATGGGATCAGAGTTCACAACTTCAGGGGGAGGAGAAACGATCTTGTCCGTGTTCGAGGGTAATGGAATGTGGTGATATCTGTAGCAGGCGAACTCTGTTAGCTACGTGCAGTCCAAGAGTGCAAGCTTGGATGTGCGGCATCTATGTCCTCTCCATAGATACGACCCGACTGGCGTGTTCAGGGTGGAAGTGTTCGGCACCTGCTGCTGGAAGCTGTTCCCCAACCCCTTCAGACGCGGCTCCCCGGAAACCTTGGGAATCGGTTTCGACGGTCCCGTGGAGAGGATGTTCAGATCAATCACGAAAACAGACTGCAGTTAGACGTCGTGGTACATGTTAATAATAATGATAGCAGCAACAACAGTAACAAACAGACTTACTGTGACGTACAAGCCATACGAAAGTGCTGTGTACACATGGGCATGTATGCATATACCAGTACATAAAGCCCGTCCTCAGATGGCATGCACACTTGCATGTTTAGCAAGTTTCGTCGTTGATGTCGAACGGAAGCAGCACTTCAATGTTGATAAGTGTCTTTTGTCTACATTCATGTACTGGCTTCGTGCAGACGTCATTTGCTCATCACTTCATTTCCTTCTGATGCACAAAGTGCACGTATTGTCCGTCTACGAGGCACACGACGCATATATGGATGACATATTTGAATGTCTCAGGAATTTTAGACCAACAGAGGTACATGAGAAAAGAAGGGAATTCTTCCTGAAGCTCCGAAGCTCTTAATTGTACACCTTGCGTTGTCCGCATGACGTCACATCTGACCACTGCACTGTACGTTGATGTTGAGGGGGAAACTGTGACTAACGCAGGTCTCCTTGAAGCTACTCAAAATGAGAGGAAAGAAACCAGTTTACGGGAGCGAGGAATTGAGCGCAGACTAACACACATGCGGTGTCCATTGTCAATTGAGAAAATTGACTGGGTGCGCATTAGTCAGTTATTGTTAATTTAAAGTGTGAAGACACAGAAGGAGAGTGATTCTCTATCAGAAAACATGAAGACTTTTGTCCTCTACTTCTTGTCTCTCTTGGGACTTGTAAGATGTGGACTTTTTGACAATGTAGAAGATGAGGAAGTCGAGGGACTGCTGGCTCGTCCATGCCTTCCACTGCCCGAGTGTGAGCCGCTCATGTACATGATCAGGAACAAAGATAGCATTCCGGGATTGTCGAGAGAGGACGTATTCAGGTTAGAGATTGACGCCAAGCTTTTGCTGCACGGGTAATGAGTGACCTGTCAGCTGTCCCTGTCATTGTTCGTGCGTAGCCGTACTACAACGTGCGTACGGTACAGTTGGACAGAATTCTCCAAGACCACACTGTCTTTTTCCCTAGTCTCTTTACTCCCCAGGTCAGTTCGCAATGTCATGTGTGGCTTTGAAGATGCTACGCCCAAGGTATTTTGCAATTTGCCGGAGGAGGAGGAGGACAATGAGGAGTACGTGGCACCTAGGCGCGGAGGAATCATCGACGTCCTTGATTTTGGAGAAGAATGCGCCGGAGCCTTAAAGGTGCGTGTTCGACACCAATCACTGGCAGCGTGGCTGAACATAAGCTACGACTTTCGTTGCCTTTAGCTTTTTCACTTTAAACCCGGTGGTGACGACGCTCGACTCAGCGTACTTCGCCGGCCCGCCTACTTGCATCTACGTCGTCTCAAGTCGAGACTGGTGTACACCTCGCAGGTAAGACGATCAACAACGGTTCACTGCAGAAAGAACAGTCAAGCATTCCCCATTGAGTCAATTTTTCTCTGCGTACCTGTAACCCCGATTTAGTCAGATTGGCCAGCTGGCAACTTTGACATAGTCAGGTAGTCCTGTCAAATTCGGGACCCAATCAAACCTATTGAGTGTTTGGAGGCCGCCCCAATAAGGGTCCGTCCGTTTTGCCAATTCAATCGGCGACAAAGGAGATTTGCGCACAACTCTTTTTCGCATTGAGTCAGAATATCTTAAAGTGATATTTGAGGGTCCAAACTGATGGATTTATGCCTCTTAACAAAGACCCCTCTTGATTGCCCCTCCTTGTCATAGTCAAAACTTTGCCATCGTCAAATTTGACACGCTGGCGGAGGACTTTACTCTATCAAGTCTTGTTGTACCTTGCGGATCCGTAACAAGTTGAACTTTTTGCAGGTGAACGGAAACTGCTGCTGGCGAATCAACGAGAATACCAATTTCAACGGGAGGGACCAGACGCTGCCATTGGGAGCGAGTGTTGTGCCTGATGTGCAGCCCAAGTCCGCAAGAGTCGTACCATGCTGAAAGCAGACCTTGAATCAAAGTAATGAAGTTTAAAAAGCTACAAGAACATTGGTGTACAGCCTTGAATTATAATTGTACGAACGTTTTCTTATAAAGTGGGGTACTTCCTCTTGCTCAAACTGAGCTCGTCAGGGCAGAAGGAAAACGCCATGAGTTAACATACCGTACAAAACACCGTGCAAAATAAATGTTGTGGGTGTATACATGTTCCGATACAAAAAAAGACCATTGCAGGATGCTACCAGCCAGGATCATCCAAGGACTTTTCTGTGTTCCATTGTATTGACAACAATACTAATAGCAGATTCGGACGGACGAATCGGTGGGGACAACAGGGTCAAAATAAGCTGACCGGGATAAATTGTGAATAAGGTGTCATAACCAACGACTCCTTGGGAAAAAGGGGTAGGACACGCACGCATTGGTGTTGACAGGCCGCAAAAACGGGCTTTCCGCCCCGAGTGAATAAGCGTGCGTGTAAAGGAGTCCAACTTAATTTTTTTCTTTTGGAAGATATTTTTTTGAAGAGTCCACTTTTTTGACCGCGGCAATTTGAATGTCGTATGCTATAGTGACATCAGCAATCTAAAATGAGAGAACAGAGTGCCAAAGTGCGTTTAAAAAGTAACTTCTTTTCAAGATGAGTTTGGGTTTTTATGCTCTTCTGAGTTAAAAAAAGAGGATTCCCAAAAGTAACATTCTTTGTTTCGATGGAAAAAAGCTACCTGGCAGCTTGCAAACCAGTCTTTTTTCGCCGTTCATGCGATCGTGGTTCTTCAGTCTTGGCTGATAAGGGGCGCACAATTCTCAGTTGAGCGAAAGACCAAGACTCGCGCAGCACTTGCATCCTTGAGAGAATGAAGACGTCGATTTCTGAGACCCTAAGTATCATATGCACGTTCGGTCTTGCTGTTGCCTTTGAAGACGGAGATAACGCGGATATAATTTTCTTTCATCAAGAACACGAGGAGGGCGCCAAACCAAGCAGTCAAGTTCAAGGCGATGAGAATCTTGCAGAGGCTGCATTAAGCGCCTGCCTCGTGACCGAGGACTGCGCCCATCTCACTTGGATTAAACAGAACCCCGTTGACAACTTGCCCACCGACGTCGACATTGCTACGATCCTCGAGTAGGCTCTGCTTCCCCGCGCCAAGTTTTGGACTTGTTGCAGTTCTCTTAGTAAGTAAGCAAGCTTCGTGTGTCACCTGTTGCAGATCGTTGAAATGTGGCACGGACAGACACGTCTGTCTGAGGGAGACCGACGACATATTCCTGTCCAACGTCAGCAGAGAGGAGGGAGATCGGTTACTGAGAAGCTTCTTGCCGGGACTTAATGACGACCTGAGTTGTCACTTGGAGCTGGTGTTTGTGACCAGGGAACTGGCAGCGGCGGTCCTGTTCAGGGGTCTCGGCATAGCCAACTTTGAGTAAGACAAGAATGACTCAGCACCAAATGCTTCCTACATTTTTGCTTTTAAGCAGACGACGACTGGCTGTACCAAGCGGAGAGGCTGCACTGACGGGAGTGAGATCCACCTCGTCGGGATGCTGCTGGACAGCCTTCGATTCCACGCACTTCAGAGGCAGGAGGTTCGAGTTAGAACGCGCTGACGACTATCAACATCCCCCCTTCATGATGAAGTCGGTCATCAGGAAAAAGTGTTCGGAAGCTCTGACAAGGAGTGGGACCAACTAACGTTAGCCTTGCTCAGTTTTTAGCAGCAATGTTATTGCTTTCTTTATTGTGTCTTGGCGTACCCGTGACAGCATCGTAGACCAGTTATGTTTCCTTATGTCAAGGACACACACAAAGGCCACATTGCACAGCAGTAGACAAAGTACGGGTGATGTATGAAACAGCACCACAACCCGATCTTTAGACTCGCCAGCCTTCATGCCCGATGCAGAGAGGACTTTTTTCTCATATCAAGGGTGACAAAGGGTCTCCAGAGCTCCCATTGCCTCAGCTTTTCCAAGATGACGGATTGATCAATTACAATGACTTGGCTTTTGCCATCCTCATAGCGTCGGTCAGTATTTCCGTAGGTGCAGACGTCTCTGGCAATGGTACGAATGAGTCACGATATGCTGAAACAATTTGGAGAATCTTTTCTCCACCTTTGGTCTGATGCAACAAAATTGTGCCTCACGTTCGCGTTCAGCTGTAGACCGAATTCCGAAAATACGGTACTTTTTTTTCACTCACTCAATTCAGTCTTGTTTTGCAAATTTGATATTACTTACGAAACAAAGTCTCCTGGAAAGTCGCTTTTCCCCTGCCACCGGCATCCGCGGCAATACCGGGTTAGGGAGTGGCGCTGTGCCAGGCCTTGGGGATTTACGGACCGATAGACTGTAAGTTGCAGTCATCTTTTCCTCCTGAATTGAGCTCGATGTTCTCCGGTTCGATGACTTACCGCTAGCTCACTAGAGCATCAAAGCTCACTGAATGGTCACTCTCGTTACAGTCAAAAGCACTACAGAGATCGCCCAAGGTCTGACCAACAGGGGCCTTTTTATACTCAAGATGACATTCCAGAAGCTTGGGCAGTGTTTTCGTGTGTGCTGTAAACCCTCTGGAAGTAATATTTGTTGAGCTTGAATTCTAGTACTTTGTCAATGTAATAATGCATATTAATACTGTATTCCACTTTTCAAGCTTTATTCAATTTTTCTAAATTTCTGTTCCATGCAGCTGGAATGTCTACAAAGCTAGTCATGTAATCTTTTTCCGATCTGGATTGAATCCGAGCCGGACCGAAAGTTTTCTCAGCAGGAAAGTTGGAAAACCGAAGTTTGTCAGAACAGAGCTTACGAGCTGCACAGCCAGTGCAGGTCTCCCAAGAGAGCGACCAACTCTCTAGACCAGGCGCGTGCACATGCTAGCATTGTCCGTGCAGGTGCACGTGGCAGAGTACCTCTGGGGTCGGTCCAGGTCGAAGACCAGACCGGACCAACATTTCCGACACCTACTACCTCACCAAATGATACTGCAAAACGAAGGTTTTATGCTTGATTTGTCAGCAAAACTTGTATAAAAAGAGTTGGAATGTTTAAAATGGCGAACTTTAAAATGCTGGTAACTTAGTGGTTTGTAGCAAGTGCACGAATTTTTTCCAACCCATCCTGGCTCTGAGAAAGTGTTCTTCTGGCAAGTTACATCATGGTTTGGAAAGATGCAAGCTTTATGCAGCGGTGACATTGGGTTTTCTATGTCTATTTGTTGCTCTAAATTCCGCAGTAAATATAGAAATGACTCTCAAAATGTCATCAGTTGACCTAGCATCTATTTGCGGTGTGAGCAGCTGGACCAGACAGCAATTTGGGGCATCAAATCAAGGAAGTGCACAAAAAGGCCTCCGAAAGTTCCCTTCGTCTAGAATAAAACGCTGCAGTAGTTAAGTAAGTGTCATGTCACATTTGCGGTTATTGCACTTTCATTACTCCAGATTTTCTCTTTCACCACCTCGTTCTCCCCTCAGCGGGCTTGATCGTGACTGGCTCCATGCTGGGACCATCACAGTCGTCCCGAGGAAGGTCATCAAGATCTTGACGTGTCGTCGAGCACCAACAGGAGGGGGTAGGAGGAGGACATCAAGCCTATCTAAGTTACTAGTTGCCGTTCCAATCCATTGCAAAGTCCCACGTCGACGAGGCGTCGTCCACAATCATGTTCGGATACTTCCGCGAAACGATTCGAACGTGGATTCTCCCAACCTCTCGACCCATCGTGACAACCGACTTTGGCTTGAGCGTGAATAGCGTAAGGGCTTGAGGCTTCTCTGTGGTAGCCTCCGTCTCACGCATTGACAACAAGCTGAGCAAGGACAGCAGGGTCGAGGGTGTGTCAGTGTTCGAAATTGGCAAAGTTCAGGTGGTCCAGCGAGTGGTCCAGCCCGCCGCCAGCTGCTAGTGCGCCCATGGACTACACGTACCGGTACATTCAGGGTGCGTACGAATCGGCCTCTGCCAAGCTGGGCGTCACTCTTCTACGGTAGTGACAGAATTCAGTTCTTTACGTGCGTCTCGGACGCTTGATTCTGAGTCCCTTCAAACGTGAACTTCTCAGCTGTTCTTTTGGTAGTACAGATGAAAACGTGACATCAAATTGTCTGAAGTTTCAATCAATACCTAATTTTGACGGTGATTTTTCACCTCATTCGCTCTACTTTTTTTCTACAACCAAAATATGATTCGCCCATTCGTACGCACTCTGAACGTCATCGCAGCAAAAATGCAAAAAGAAGACGCTCGCATACGCATGAACCTCCTCCTCTCTTCTTTCTCTTTCTCTCTCTTCTAAGGCTTCCGCCTTAGCTAGCCTGTGACACGCTGGTGGCTCTGGTGACGTTGTCATGAAGCCACTTGATGGAACGAGAGATTGGACACATTTTCCCCATTCCCCTTGGCCAGAAGCAAGTTTACCCTGCAGGGATTTCACTCCTCTACCGGCGAAGTCCCGCTGTCAGACGTCGGTGGCCTCCTCTGCCAAGGACGCTGTGGGTGTGCTTCATCGTTGACTTCTGGCCGTTTGAACCTGAGGAGCCGCATCAAGAGCAGCAGGATTCATTTGATTAACGAGGAAAGTTTCAGCGAGGAGAAAAATAGTGAACGGCGCCAGCCAAAGCTTTCTAATTACATACCGAATGCGAAGCAGAGAAGACTTTGAATAGCTTTTCTTTGATGACACAAGGGGTGACAATAGTACGGTATGCAAATGAGTACTTGTGGAAGACTTACAAGTACAAGGCTTCCGTCTAAGTATAGGGAAGGAGGAGCGCACATTTCGACACGGACACAAGTGCACAGCTTACTTATAACTCAGAGCATCTTGTACTTTTAGCGCGTACTCGATCATTTATATCGCTTTATTATAGTCATGGAAATCAGGTTGGAGGATGTTAACAAATGAAATGCTCACGGTTTGTATCGTGCAGTGCTACTTTTACCGTACGTCTTAATGTGTATGAGGGAGTAAAATAAATCCACATTCTGCCTAGCTTAGTACACGCACAGTACTATAGCACGAGTACTCTGTACTGTGAGAGTAGAATGAATGAATCTTCACTGCATTAAATGCCTTTGGAAGCTGTTGCCTTTCACCTCTTGCTCAGTACCTTTTCTGAATGAGTTGAACGAATTCGTCAAAGTCCAACCTGCCGTCGCCGTCATCCACTGCCTTGATCATCTCCTCCACGTCTTTGGCATCAACTATCCTGCGGCCACTGATGTTCAGACTACTCATTACAAACCTAGAAGGGCGGCAAGATGAGGTTTTTTTTCTGCGATTAAAGATGCTACGGTCACCTGAACTCGTCAATGGGCAATTCTCGCTTGACGATGCACTTTTCTTCCTCCACCTCCGACGATGACTCTGTAGTGAAGACTCTGAAGGTCTCTTGCCAATGAAGATGCTCCTTGGCATATTGCTCCTTGGCCTTGCGAGCCATCATCACCACAAACTCGGGAAATTCAATCGTGCCATTACCGTCTTCATCAAACTCGTTGATCATTGCCTAAGGAGAAAGTATCCTCATGATGCCATATGTTTGAGTGGAGCACATTTGAAAATGCTAACAGAGCTGACTCTTACTGGACGGGAATAATAACTGTGCTGACGCATGCGTATAGCACGTACAGTATAGTAAAGAAAAAAGAGTGCACGCAGAGCAAGTCAGTTGCAGCCAGTGTTGATTACTGTAAGTCCTTATAAACGCAGGGGTGTGTGAGGCCTTCCTCACTCTGTTTTGCTCTTCGTGTTTTGCTGCAGTGGAAGCGTGCTCTTTGCCGAATGTCCTAATGGCATATGTAAAACTGTAGTCTCTTCCATTCATTATAGCTACTCTTTTATCATAAGGGGGCCGCATTTTTTGCAAACCATACTTTTTTGCATATTTTGGGGGGCTGTGGGGGGGGGGGGGAAGGGGGAGCATACGATGCAATTTTGTTTAAGAAAAACCCTTTCGTATTTACATGTAATAAACAACGTGGATCCTTAATCCTTGTCTATAATGTGGATCCCTACAAGTAATAAACAATGTGGATCCCTGTATGTAAAACACAATGTGAATCCCTATATGTAAAACACAATGTGGATCCCTATATGTAAAACACAATGTGGATCCCAACTTAATTTTTTACATATTTCGACAATTCAATTACACATTCTGACATTGTTCTTTACCATTTTTATATACACACACTCAGCTGAATTTTTTTACATAACTTACAAAATTCTATTCATCCTATTGGTCCGGCTCCTACCTTTTAACATTACCTGATTAAATGCACACAGTAGCAAGTTTTGTCTGAATGCACCCCACTAAAGACGAAAGGTGCATCAACTGTGGCATCGCATACGGTACGAAGGATCTCGGAATCCTTCACGGAGGCTCAGTGCCACCATCTTCTTTTAACTTGCTTTTCAAGTTTACACCCTTATTTTGACTTTCAGTCAGTTAATTCTGCCGAATCGGTATGAGTAGCTCTACTGAAACGTTGAGTGCTGTCAGCAATGCGTGAGCGTCCCGCTTTGCAAGGCTGCATACGAGTACTTGTCCGTCGCTGTCCAGCAGAGCAGTAGTGTGGTCCTGACGTCACTCTAAAGGGAAAGAGAAAGTGATGGCAGCACTGATCGTTGAGTCAAATCCGCAGGGTGAACGAACGCATTCCTTTCCCATAGGCAACACCTAAGACCAGAGTCGTCCGGGCCCAACGTTGTCCGACAATGCGAAGTACGGACATTTTGCTCAATCGCCTCCTCCCGTTCCACAAGAGTAAGGTCCAAACGCTTTGCTCTTTCTTTCATTCCTCTCTGATAAATTTTCAGACGGTTCATTGAGTACTTTCACCGCTTTCTCCAAATATAGAGGAATAGGAAGGATCTTTTATCTTGCTACTCTCTACGTACTGTGCCTATATATTTGGAAGCTTTGCTCAGATTGGACTTGTCGTTCTCGTCGAGGTTTTTCTGGCGTCGCTGCCAATGCTTGTTCGCGTAATCAAAATTTACGACGATCTCTGATTTCTGCAGTAGGAGAGTGAGCAAGAAATCTCGAGGAACGGAGAGACCTGTTGGGACTTTTTCCTTATGTGACCTCCGACTGCATCCTCGCGGGGTCCTCGCTTTTGAGAGATGGGTCGACCATGTGTCCGTGAAAGTCGTTTGGAGGAGCAGGAGGACGCGGAAGGTTTCTCCGAAGTTGCCAAACTTATGTATCGAGGCGTGCATGCCAATATTGACTTCCAATGCCAAAAGGTTAGATTGGCTTGATATGGGCATGCATCACAGTCGGCAAACTTTGGCGGTCATGAGGGGCGCAGGAGAGGAGAGCAGTGTGAACGCTACTTTCGTTGGTTTCCTCCGTGGATCCTTCTCTGACACTTTCGTGCTGTTCCATCATCCTTGGTGTGGCTTGAAGATGACACGTCTGGCCTCTCACCGAGTCAGTGATACTGTGCGTATGACTCTCGGTGCCAGCCCCCCCCCCCCCCTCCCAGTACAGCACGTCATGCACTGCTGAAGCATCTCCTCCTTGTCACGCACTTGCGCGCCACAAGCTGCATTACATTACAGTCCAGAACGCAGACCCACTGGGTCTAACACACACGAAGCCGGCATCAAAGAGCAAATTTGGCTTCTTCTTCGGCGCACCGCATTTCCATATCCGCGCCAGAATAATTGTGAAGGAAAAGAGAGAAGATAGAGAGCAGCTCTGGTCGTATCGGGCGCTGCTTTTTCTTCTTGTCTTCCCCCTCCTCCCCCAGCGACAACCATCATCCATTTTCCATATTTCCTCGAGCGTTAAGGAGCTCGAATAAAAAAGAAGGGCTTTGCTCTGGTGCCAAGAAGAAATGTGGCGAGCGCGACAACAAAAATGGCTCAAACTCTCTTTCTTTTTCTCTCTCTCTCTTTCCCCTTGGCGCTACAGAACGTGTAGTTGGATCTCTGATCTGACGAAGGCAAAAAGGCCTCCTCGTCTCATGTCATTAATCTGCGCGATCGGCAGATGGAAGAAAAAGAGCTTTCCAACATAGCAGAGGAGAAGATGAGATAGTCTCGCAAAACCTTGAACAACATCTGACGACTTTCGTACCTCCAACTCCATGCTGGTGGGATTCTCTCCCAGCGATCTCATGACTTGACCCAGCTCAGAGGTCGAGATGTTCCTGCTATTGTCTCGGTCGAACTCGGCAAAGGCGGCGTAGTAGTCATAGACGTCGGAGGAAGAGACCTGCGGGGCGCCAGGCGCCATAGAAAAGCATAGCAGTGGATGCACTGGCGCAAGCCTGGTTAGCTCCCACACAAGGGGGAGGGGGGTGTTGATTTACCCGAATGCTGCACTCGTTGTAGCATCGGTGAATGATGTGATCAATGTCCGCGTCGGACAACATGTCGCGGGGAGTCTCGCCTGTGTCCGCGGCGTCGGCAGACGGAGGGACCGAAGATGAGGATTTGCCGCTGAAAGCAAGAGAAAACCCGGATACTTTACGCACTGCGTTGCTTACGTAAGAATCAGGTTCAAGCATAAATGATGCATCGAAAGTGAGGACTATCCCCATTGCGTAGTTTCCCCCGCAATAAACTTGCGTAAAGGGCCAGAATGCGACGACGAAATTGAACATTCGTCTGCGTGCAGTCATAAATGTCGTGCAGGGCGAAAAACAAAAGGTGCTCCCAGAGTTGAACCTTGCAAGTTGCACAGTTTCACTTTAGTTATAAGCCTGTACTCATTGTTGAAGAGATTTAACCAGCAGAGGAGTCAAAACACTACCGAACTGTTCTCCACGACCTGTTCTTGTGCACGAGTAGAACAAAGGACGTCGAGCGCACCGTATTTGACGGATTATGTGTGAAACGCACTTAGAAAAAGGCCCCAAAAGTCAAAGTCCCGTTCGTTGCATGCGAAGCGCCCGAGGTCGCACTCACTGTGTTTTAGTCAGTGTTCAACTGCACTGGTAGGTTGCTCTTCTGGTATAATAAAGTGATGTTTTTCCTAGCGCTATAGCTAAAATGCCTTTGCTGTGTTACCATTGTTCAGATGTTATCCTTGCTTTTACTCATTACGCGTCTGCGTAAAGGAAACGCTTTTCCCTGAGTAAGATCTGATTAAACGGGGTCGTCTAATTTGCCCGTATGTCTTAACGGCTGTCAAACGTGCCATTTCCAAGTGACCCGATATGTTTGGGCTTTAGACGACTGTGGTTATGCGACTTCCGGAAGTCACGGTGAACTGTACCGATATTCAGCGGTCTACAACTTGTCGACGTCTGTGTGCATGTACGAAAGCTTGTGGAAGCAAGCATCTTATAACCAACAAATAGGCATGTTCAAGGCCTAACCTTCTCATTCAAATTATGTGATGTAAACAACCTCCTCTGCGAACAAGACCTACCTACTTGTACTATCGAGTTGGCCGATTAACCGCTTGACCAACGAGAACATTTTCATTAGTTTCCTCTCATAACTTTTGGACTAATCTAACACTCCTATTGGGGTATGTACCGATGCGTGCACCAAGTTATGGCCTTTTACAAGGTCCCAATGTGCATCTGATGAGAGATGACGGTCGGCAACGTCGTATTGCAAGGAGAACCGGATTTCGCGATCCCACTAGCTGAACTTTATCCTCAACTTTTTGTTTTCACTGTAGAGGTGTCTACGAGTGCATGTGAGCAAAGTGGGTTGGCTCAGGGAAAAGCCCATTGTTAAAACCAGGAGGGGGGGAGGGAACGAAAGAGCCATTGTTAGGCTGGAGGCTATTCATGGGCACCTCCTTTTTTCCGGTGGGACAATGCTAGTGCTGTCACATTGGTTATGCATGCGTTTCCCAGTCTCACCATTATCGATGAACATGTGAATGAGGGAAGAGCAGCTGGAGGGGAGGAACTCTTCAAAAAAAGGCCATCATGCCTTTCTTGTGCACTGGCCATGCACATGAGCAGGTGCGTACGTACGTACGTCAGTGTGTAGATGAGTCCTTTGACGTGCTACGGTACATCTTGTCGTACGTACGCTGAAGCCATAGGGGAGAGCTAAGAAAAATTGGCCTTTTTTGCTGCTCTGCGTAGGCATTGCACCGACGTTGCTTCATGCGATTTCCAGCGCTTGAGAAACTGGTCTTCCACACCTTCTGCTGTGTGAGACAGAGCACGACAAGTCAGATAGGCTTCTTCGTTGCGTTATCACCGGCAACGCGTGCTTGGCACTGTATGCGTGCTTGGCACCATATATCACCTGTACCTTACTTAGACTGGCTTAAGTAGTGCAAGGCGAGCTCCATCACTTCCGAGCCATAAACCAAGCGACGAACGAACATTTGTGGAGCCTTACGCACTATTCATGGCCAAGCGTGCGCCGAAGAATGAGGCTCCATCAATCCTGGAGCTAGGTGAGTCACTTCACGCCCAAAAGTGTACCAAAACTGTGCACCAGCTTCAAGCCACGCTCTCATCACACCACTTTTGGGTCGCATACGCGTCATGGCGCGTGCTACATACGTATGTAAGCAATGCAGGGGTGGGGATGGGGATGGGGAGATCGAGCTCTTGCAAAATTACACTCACCTTCTTCGAAACGCCATTTCTGTGACGAAGGAAATGAAAATAAATCAGCGAAAACTTTTTCCGTGTCGGTTCCTCCAGCCTCGTGCGCGCGAACAAACAAATTGAAGGCAGAGCGCGCAAGGAAAAACGGGGAGGAGGGGAAAAAAATTGGCGACAACGCGCGCGTCCACGCGCGCAAGCACGCTTGCTACACACAGGCCTCCTCCTCCGTCCCCTCCCCCTCCACCAAAGAAGGCCCACTCCTTTTATCCTGACGATTCAGAGAAAGAGGAGAGAGCTTTTTCCTTTTTCTCTTTTCCTATATACGTGTGCTACATAGAAAGATCTCTACCTAGATGGTCTTGGAGGGGAGGGGGAAAGGGGGCGAAAGCGACGAGTGAATCCGGACGATTCGGTGAGCGCCCCCTTCTTGCTCATGTCCCGGAAGCGTCTGAGCCGCAAAGAAGATCAGCCATGAGAAAGCAGGGATCCTTTGTGCATGTACACATGCGCACGCTCTGGCGGAGGTATATTTGTTAGGGATTGCTTTATACGTCGGGCAAAGCGAAAAACTTTCTTTTCCATTCCACCACACAAACACTCTGTTAGGAAGCCTTATTCTCTTTCCCCTTGCAAACCAAACTGCATGAACACGGAGAGAGAGAAGAGGGCCTTAGGTACCTTATACTACATGCACACACACACGCTGTTAGTTCTTGCTGCGTCTAGGAAGGATAACGGAGCAATGGCTTTGGCCTCGTTCCTTTCCTTTTTGGGATTTGTGTTGTTCGTCGTTTACATACGTACTTTCTTCTATTTGTGGCACCCCCGACGGTGGAACGAACGTAGACGAAAGGAGCGGAAACGCCTTTAAATGGATGGGAGGCTACGAAAGAGCAAGGGCAGCAGCAAAAACGATTGTTTCAGTAGTGATGCCGACTTTCTCCGTTTGTAAGAGATTGTCCGTGTAATTTACGTTTAGTGCCCAAGTTGCCCGGCCGAGTCTGTGTACACTTGCACCCAGAAGTATAACAGTAGGCAGTCGCTAAGTATTGCGAGAGGGGCGCGCAGAGATAGCAAGATTGATGGAGGAAGTCCCCTATTATCAGCATGCTCAAACCGTCGTTAACGAGAATGTTTTTGGTCTCGCTTCTTCTCTTTCTTGTTGTTCTCTTGCGTGTTTTACCAACTCAGTCTCGGATTTCCAAGGTCCCAAGGGGGAAAAACGAGGTTTGTGTGGATGAAGGGGGCAAACTCAAAGAAAGTCAATTAATCTAGACAGTCTCCCCCCCCCCTCCGTCTTCCGTAAGGAACTAAGGATGTAGTAGCAGCCGTAGTTCCAACAGAAGCAAAGAGTGTTGGCTTTGGTGGAGGGATTTCAAACACGAAGACGGAGAAGGTATTAATGTTTCATGACTCTGTCAAACACAGGACGAATTTGACGTCGAGGGGATAGCCGACAGTGACCTTAAACACTGATCCGGACTTGAGACTACTCGTCGACAACTAATCATCTGCGCAGGATTTGATCGAGCGGCGCGCACGCACGCACGTAGCACAAGACCAAGGCCCTGGTCACGCTATAGGATGGAGGAAAGGTTTTCGGAGCTTGCTCGCAGTTTGCAAGTGTGTTTTCTGCAACAAAACAGCTGCCTCCCAAGCTCAAAAGCCCCCATATTGATAGTCCCGCAGAACGTACAACCAACCCTATCGGATCATTTTGCCGGTCCAAAATGGCCTCTATCTCGAGAGTAGAATCTTCCCAAGGGATTGCCATGAGTAATTTGCACTGTGCCTTGTACTACGGCAGTAGCAGTAGTTCTAGAAGTACGAGGAGCAGCAGTAGTAGTTCTGGAGGTATCTGGAGCACCAGTAGTAGTTCCAGAAGTATGAGGAGCACCAGTAGTAGTTCTAGAAGTTTCAGGAGCAGTAGTAATAGTAGTTCTAGAAGTTATGAGGAGCACCAGCAGTAGCACTAGAAGTATAAGGAGCAGCAGTAGTAATAGTTTTAGAAGTATCTGGAGCAGCAATAGTAGTTCTAGAAGTTTCAGGAAAAGCAGGAGTAGTTCTAGAAGTTTCAGGAAAAGCAGGAGTAGTTCTAGAAGTTTCAGGAAAAGCAGGAGTAGTTCTAGAAGTATCTGGAGCAGCAGCAGGAGGAGGAGAAGGAGTCCAGTACTAGTAGTGGGACGCTCTCTAATCCGATGACCTTTGGACGGTGCGTTTGCCTCTTCTCTCTCCACCCTACGCGGGTTAGCAGTGCCATATATGTACAGTACGACTGACTACAGATGGGGATGGAGCAACTATGTCTCCTGCCAAATGGATGACGCTGCTGCGTGGGCTCTTGTCAAGTGCAACCCATCATTCGCGGTGCAGAGGTACGTGGAGGATCTCTGAAAATGGTATTCCCGTACAATACTGCATGTGGTCTTCTTGTTTTTCTTTTCGTGACGAGTAGCCGAGGTCTTGGAAGCGTCATTTCCATCGTCGCGGTCCATCGGACACCGTAATAACGACAACAAGAACAGAGAATGGTGGTACGAGTGAACATCTATATTACGGCGCAAGCCCTATTGGGCGGGCAAGACGTGCATGTCTTACGGAGTCAGCAAATAAAGATAATCCTGAAAAAAAGTTTCGACTAAGAGTGGAGAAGACGCTTGAGAACTGGTTATGCACAACCGAAAGACGTCACAAATTTTCACCACAAGCTCACATTCAGAACGATAACCCGCTGACATCCGTCCACAAGTTGTGTAACTCGTGTGACGAATCACTCTTCAAGTATGCTCAGGGCATGGGTATGCTGTAAACACTCCACAGTAACTTATATGTCAACATGATCAGTGTCATCATTCATGTACGACGTCGCACTTCACTTCAGCACTTTTCAATCAATTGCCACTAGGACAGCAAGCAATTTTCCCAGCCGTGACAGTCTGACGTGCACTACGTTGACCCTGCTTCTACTTCTACAGCATAAGTCAGCCTGAGTAGCATTTACATCGTTTCACCGGTATCTAACGTCAGCCAGTAGTGTGTTAAATAGTGTAAGTACTGGGTGCCTCACATGTCTGTGTGCATATTTCGCTAATCATTTCCGCACCCTGCGCAGGCACGGAGACAAATTCTCAAGATTGAGTGGAGTCTCAGCTTTAATTTGTGCTGTAGTATAGCTTTGTAGTGTACGTAAGTATAAACAAAGTTAAAGCAAGGAGTCTGGGCTGTGGTAAAAAGTTGTCGTGCTCACTTTGGTGGACTGTGTACAGTAGGGTGACGCAGTTTCTGGCACAATTTTTGTTATTAAAGTCACGTTAAAATTCATCATAATCCATACCAATTAATGTTGGCTCGTTTTTTACCTAAAAAACATGAGCAAAATTGACGTCTACTGTCTGTGCGCACCTCCAAAGGCTATGTCCATGTTTTTACGGCTGCCTGATGAATGACAGCATTCACAAGATCGGCAATACAAGCAGGAGCACAACCACCCGCACAAGGCCACGGATGATGCCGTGTTCATGGTGGAAAGTTAAATTTGGTATTTGATTACGCAATTCCCCAAGGATAATTTGATATTTAAATTATCCGAGTCTAACTTCGACCAGAACACCCCCTCTAGCCTTTTCTGACCGGCAAAAAAGTGCGCAAGAGTATTTCACGTGCAACAAATGCCGGACGACATATAAAACTTGAAGTTTTCTCGCGGTGTCCACTCGTCTGTGAAGCCAGACTGATTTTCACGCCTTCTCCGTCGTAACCCAAGTGAGGGTCATATGTAATGAAACATTTGCGATCGCTCGTTTGACGAGTACTTGTACAGTTGTTGCATAACGTAGCAGCGATCAAATTCCGCGAGAACGTGAACCGAGCGAGCGTGAACCACCACTTTGTCAGCCACCGTGGCGCAACTACAAGAATATTCTATGAAATTGACCCTAGGTCGATGGAGCCGAGAAAGAAAAACAAATCCTTCATGGGCTGAAAGCGGACTCCTTAGCATGACACGCTGGACCGCCGTGACCAGTAGAATAAGGTTGTCCACATTTACATGACGTAGGAGAAATACTGTGCCCTTGAGTGACTAGACGTCTGTGTGACAAGACGTTTTAGTGACAGTAATAGTACAGTGGAACAGGGATATGTCACATAACGTTTTACAGTGACGGCATCGAATATATCGCCAGAAATCGCTCGGACAGATTTTTCGAATCGGCAACTTTTATCGCTTCGACGCTTCTACGGCATTTCTTACTGGGTCACTTCACCCTACTTACTGGGTCAATATCATTTTACAATACAAGCACAGTGATACCATATCTGCTACCTCAAAAACTTAGGGGGTAAACGAAAAAACTTAGCATTTTTCGTCCCACGTTGAAAGGTTCTTAATTCAAGACGAGCTTTAGAATTTCGTGGGAAATATTGTGTGATCAAATGCACCAACCATGAGCCAGAATATGACCTTTGTGGAGAAGGAACTCGTCTGCGGAGGACCTCCAGGAGGGCAAGATACCGAAGGCCATCACAGCCATCATCTTAGACCTGGCGAACGGGGACAAGGAGTGTGACAGGAGCACAGCTACTAGTGAACTGACCCTAGAAGAGGGGCAACGAGGACGAGGTCAACATTTGAGCGGACACGAAGTTGTTCTTGGTTAATCAGGATGTGAACTGGCACAAAACTGGGGTTCTTGTGTTCTGGGGTATACGTGAGGTGCAACGTCACCAATGTACTCATCGTCGAGAAGTCCAAGCCCCGTGAAAGTGATAGTCTCCGGCACAGCAGCCTCTGACAACAAGGTGATGCTGTCCACCAGTTATAATGTCATTGACAGTGTGACCTCCGCTTTCTGCGGGATAGTGGTATTGACAAAGACAACATGTAGTTAATTGCCGGGCACTGCCATCTTGCAGGGAAATTCCGTACATTCATCTTGTGCCACACAGAACTTCACCAAGGACAGCGTGGGCAACAGGTTCTGGTACAAGGTAATGCAGCCACCTTCGTCTCCTGACAGCGATCCTGACCTTTGGACTTTGCAGCCTTGGGTTGCCCCAGACACTGCTATATCTTGATTTTTTGTTAATACTATGCTCTGCCCTATAGTTAGCACGAGCAACTGTGCCACGTCCACAACAATATTCCGGTCAATTGTGACAGTCCCTGAACATGCAAGGGGGGCCTCAGATAAGGGATGCCCCACTTTTACAGCTCTAGCTTGCTCTTAGATAACGCTAGGAGTATGTATAATACTGGAATTTTAAAGTTGAAGCAACATGAGAAAAGTTTTATTTACTGCTTAATAGCGAAAGTGAAGTGTTAACAAAGAAGTTAGGCACTTTTATTGATTGTGGCGACCCTTTTCTTTCCAGGGTTACCCGGGATCTGATTGCAGACTCCACAGAAAAAAGACGAAACCTTTATTTAACTGTACGTTTTATTGCATACGTAGATGCGAGCGCTGACAGCTCGTACGCTGATCGCCATGTAAAAGTTGAGATTCAAACGAAACTTGCTTCATTCTCCTCCCACTCCGCTAACGAACGAGTTGTGCGTGTACGCCTTACAAATTTGAAAGATGTCCAGTCTGAACCTCTCGCACTGCTTGAACATTCCCGACGACTTTGACGGCTACGACAAGAACCTCTTCTGCCTCCCAAGCCACTACAGAGATGCGGTGGAAAGCGTACTAATTCCTTATGGACTCGTGAAGGTGCTATGCGTGTCAAAGTGTGTCGACGTCGACATCAAGAGCTTTGTTGTTGCAGGATAGAGTGGAGAAGTTGGCCGTGGACATATTCAACTTGTACAATAACTACAACACTAGAGAACCTCTCATCATGCTCTGCGTTCTCAAGGGTGCTCATCCTTTCTATTCAATTCTGCAGGTTCGACTGTCATATCCACTCATTCATAGGAAATTTTCTTTATTCCTTCTTTCTTTTAGGAGAAACTGACCACTCTCAACAGCCAGTCAACGACAGGCAGCATACAGATGTCCATGGAATTTATTCGTGTCAAGTCTTACGTCAACACGTCTTCCACCAACGAGATCACGATCACTGGGTTCAGCAACATCGAATCCATCAGAGGAAAGAACGTCCTCATTGTGGAAGACATCATTGACACTGGAAGAACCATGAAGGTGTGTACACAAGCATCGAACAAGTAACGGCAAGGACATCTTTTTCTCATGAGCGTCTAATTTCTCGACAGAAACTACTTTCCCACCTGCACCAGTACAATCCCAAACGCTTGAGCGTGGCGTGCCTGGTGCGGAAAAGAGCCATCCTCAGTAACAAGTTCGTGCCTGATCACGTCGGGTTCGAGGTGCCCGACCGCTTCATTATCGGGTTTGGATTCGACTACAACGAGTGCTTCAGGGACATGAACCATATCTGCGTCATCAACGAATATGGGATTAGAAAATACCAACAGTAGCAGTATCGATACTGATTTGTAACTATGGATTCATGCACATACTCAATTGTACGCGCACAAGGAGATCTTATGAAAATAAACCCAGACTGAGCATGAAACAGATATAACGTTACATACATTCTGGTACATTTCAGTGATCTTCATAATTTCAGATATCTTTTAGGCTGTGTCGGAAAAGTGGTGAGACATCCTATGCCTGAGGGGTTAGCATTCCTGGATGGTCCGGTCCAGCCCATCTGGAAGCAAAGCTGAAAGGAATGAGGGCCTGAGTGCCGTGAAGAGTTGATCAGTTACTGTCACTTCGGAAGTTTCGCATGTCTCGCCATTTTCGACTTCTTTTCCGCTGTTTTTTTGCCGGATTTTTTACTAACCGCACTATGACATTGCAAACAAGTGCAACTGAGCAGATTACGATGCCGAATCTCTTGAAATCTGCGTCAGAGAGCAGGACATCCACATCTTGCTCTCAACCATGCCTCTCCATATCAGCCCAGTGTCGTACCACGCCAAGTTTTTCTCAACTGTTGAGAACAAGCCTTTGTTGGTTTCGTCAGTCATCTCCTGCTCCTCTGGAGTAGTTTCCTCCTGAGCTGCTTTTATATTCTCTTGGAGCTCACTCAGTCTTGGGAGAGCTGAGTAAAACCGCGTAGGTTTCTTGATGCAGGCCCATTTTCAGAGCCAACTGAGCTGCAGTCTGAAGTGTATCCAGCTGGTTAGCTGCCCTGAAGTACCGTTTGATCCATATTTGATGACGTTCAAGTTAAAAAAGAATGACTCTTAATGGACAAAAGGCATTATTGACCTTTGCTTTTAGACTTTACAACTAGTGGATATCACCTACCTTTTGACCAGACAGCATTTTATATTCCACTCGTACCCCCTCCACTGATACCATTTTTATATGGCAACCTCTTTCCTGGGGGAAACATTCATTATTTATTCACAATTCTCAAGAGCCGTCAGACCATAAAAAATGACTGCACTCTGGATTTGGGCTTATCTTAAGCTATATGGTTGGGGATCTTTTGTGCAAAAAATGAAAGTATGTGTGTGTCCCTTTACTTTTCATAAACACAATTCAATATTTTCATAATTAATAGTGCCATTCATTGTTAAATGAAGTGTTTCTTACTTGAGATATTAGAAAAAAAATTTTTAGCAAGCACCACCAGTCTTGGATTAGGCTGGGAGGGCCCAGGATCCAAGAGAACATGTAAGCCACTACAGCCCAGTGAGATGAAGTGCACTTTATGTTACTCACAAGTGCTGCACATAGCCCTCCCCAGCCTCATTTTAAAGCTGAGTCTCATTCAACAAGGGTCATACGATGCTTGACGTACAACGTTCTATGCAGAACTTACGCAACACCAATCACCATTCTCGACACATTCAGCTGAGGCTTTGACCGAATCTCTGGTGGTTGAGGTGCCTGATGCCAGGAAAGGCACTTTAGCCAACAGATCCATTCCCATGGGGGAAGCATTGATGAGGCCGATGCCCCGTTCGCCAAAGAAAGGAGCTATTGTGGCGAAATCTGAGCGATAACACTACTGTGCGTTCACTGAGTGGCAGAATGATTCGGAAGGTCAGAGAAAATGCTGCTTTTTCGTCCAAGTAGCGGGTGCTTCGGAATGAGCGGAAAGTGCCAAGAAGAAATACTTCCATATTTTTTCAGAACATCTGTGCCAAACTCCCCATGGAAACTGTCATTATTGAAAAAAAGTAAGGAAACGATGAACAAGAAGTGACTGCGACAAAATTATTGATATAGTCTACGCAAACGCGTACATTTTCATTTTGTAAAGCATAGCATGACTTGTCAATATGTGTTGCATAACCGATAGCAATTACATAACCGATAGGAATGGAAAAAATAGTTGAAGCCACAGAATAACTGAGGTTCGAAGACATCAGATACTGCTAGAACTAGACCCATGAACTGTTAAGAACCAGTGCGTCAACATCGGCAACTCTGTCTGCTCTTGACGGTGTACTGAACGAGTAACTGCACTGTTCTTCAGCACAGTACAATCTGACCAGCACAGTACGGGCTGTGCAGAACTTTACTGCGCTGAACTGGTGCAAGGAACTCTTTTCCACCGCTGCGTGGCGTATACATGTAGTACATAGTACAGGCTGTACAGTACGAACTGTATATTGCATCCATGGGCAGAATTGGCAGAGGGAAATATAGTACAGGCAGGTGGTGAGAAGAGTGCCCTGTTCTTTGCGTCAAGTATGTGAATATATGCACATATGCTTGTACATCTTCCACAAAGCTTTGTCACAGCCATTTTGGCTTAATGTTCAGCAACTTTCTCGATAGCGACATTTGCCTTGTGAAATTTTGCATGGCTCTTCTGGAGTGAGTAAGCATGAATTTCTTCTTTTTGTACTTCTTACTCATTTCAAGGGATCCCTGATTTGTAAAAGTAGTATTTTTCTTTGATCATCCGAATAATTCAGCCACTCACTGTACAATGATCATGCTTGTGCGCAAGGAGAACCGCCTAAAGAACAGGATACTTCTGCTCATGGCATCCGCATGCTACATAATGTATGTGTGCGTACTGCTATACTATACGTATCACCTATACACGACTTTTGTAGGGGAAGAACACCGCATTTCTTCGAATAGTACCCCAGGGCAACTATCACACAGATGTTCTCTGAGAGGGAGCTACTATTTGACGGGTTTACTTATTTTCATCCGGAATGTAACCTCAGGGAGGGCAACTGTCACATTTCGTCAAGCACATATTAGGCCTGAGGTCAATTCCAACTCTATGTTCATCATTTCTGTTTTTGTATGGTGTTTCTCAGCAGAAAGAACTCCTGGACTCGTGACACCATGAATTGTTTAGTTTGAGAGCGTGCCAACCATTTGCTATGGTGTATGTGTGAGTGGGTTACCAGCAATTATGGAGGGGCTACTAATTTAAAAAATTCACTATGATTGGGCATCGCATGGAGTTGATTTGATCATTGCTGATCAAGTGTGATTGGCTGATTGAGCATTCAATTGATGCTGCAGGAACCATCAAATTGACTGTCTGTCTGTTCACACTCAGTGCAATAAAGCAAAATTTTGGTGTTCCTGTAACGAATGTGAACCAGATAGGCGGACAAACTGTCCGTGGCGCGCCAGCGAATGTCCCAAGTGCATACACTTCTTCATCAATTCAAAGAACTCAGCCAATTCATTGAATGCAATAAGCAACTAATTTTACGCACGAAACCTATCAGAATAGTTGACACTACATTTGTTCGGTCCCCGAAATGTGTTGCGCAATGAGGGAGCTAAAAAAAAAGAGAGGTTTCGTGAATCTCGTATTGAGCATACTCGTCCATGCAGGCATGAAATTGAAAGATGCAGACGTGCTTTGTATCTGATACCCTTGATAGAGTTGCAGGACGCGATGTATTCGTTTGCACTGAAGACTCTGGAGAGTACCTTGTTGTGTGGGACCACCCAGTGATTGCCCACCTCCATCTCTTGACCTCGTACCTGGAACTTGTTGACTTCGCCAGTGTTGATTTTGGGATCCAAGGCATATTGTTTTGCTGGACCGTCATGAAGAGCAGCCTGATGCACGGTGATTTCGTTTTGTTGTCGAACTG
>JAAUXU010044770.1_pt1 | contig 37883 bp, 47 predicted proteins | sample 7278151 | NCBI WGS metagenome assembly JAAUXU01 (sample SAMN14350113, study PRJNA611818) | marine sediment metagenome | isolation source: surface marine sediment (1.8m) | place: French Polynesia: Moorea | collected 2018-08 | reverse complement strand
CTCGAGGGTGACTTCGAGTACCGCCCAGGTGTACTTCATGAAGCCCTCCTTGTCTGCAGATTTCCGAATGCACAGAAAGCAGCATCCGTGGAGCGCTGGCTTCGCTGCCGGCAGTGTTCATGGCCTTGGGCGCCCTCGTCGCGTACGTGGTGGGGGCGTTCCTCCCCTGGCCACTCCTGTCATACTTTTGCGTCGCATTCCCCGTCCTCATGCTCGTGACAGTGATGTTCCTCCCGGAGAGTCCGGTGTGGCTGCTGACCAACGACAGGGAGGGGGATGCCAGGACTGCCCTCAAGTGGCTCAGGAGTGGAAAAGAAGTCGAGTAAGTATTCAGTGTGATTTTTGTATACTCCCTACGGAAACTGACTAGTAACGTCACCATTCGGGAATCGTAAGCAGATAGATTGGTGTCCATGGAGAGGGAGTTTTGCGCGACCAAAGTGTATAACTCTAATTCAAGCAAAAAACATACATTGATGGCAGAATAAGCAGAAACCAAAGGCAAATCAACAATCAGAAGGCGACGACTCCTGCGATATAGATGAGGTTGCGAGACGAGAAGAAGTCATTGCACTATGATGTTCCAGTGGAACAAGCACACAGCGTAAGAGTAGAGGTTGATGTCACAAACATTTCAGCTTTAACTTGCACTTTTGGTAAGCATTTCCCCGAAGGCTACGACTTGGGAAGAGAATTTACCCTAGCACACATGAATTAGGCCTCCACTTGCTACTGAAGTTGGTCTCGGTCCAGTAGCACGAGTCTCGTCAGTGCTAGAAACAGTTAAAGTAGCCTGCGTCGAAAAGATGCATCTTGTATTAACAATGACAATAAGGTGGTCTGGACAGACGTTTTTTTGGCACTTTGGTCTCATAAAGACATGCACAAAATTACACGTGCAGCTCACACGCAGCTACAATAATTTAAGACATGTAAGCTTCTTGTGGGAAGCAGTCTTTGCTCCAGGAGCAACGTCTCCAAGTCAGGGTCACGTTTGACGATCAGGGTCTCGCTGGTCTTCATTATCCCCCAGTGACTCATGATCAGTAGTTGCTGAGAGGCTGACCACGAGCGTTGGTGCGGACGCTGGAACGTAAACGCCATCCTGCCCATCGATTGACCACGGGTTTCACGTGCGTGATATTCGATGTCCACCTGGCCTCCACATATGCCTGAGGCCTAACAAGGGCCTAACGCTACTGATCTCATGCACTATGACTGAAAGCCTGGCAAAGTTGCTGAAATCAGCTGATCAGTACTGTGTCCTCACTCTTCGGAGGCACCAGTCCAGCTGGACGCGTTCAAAGTTACGAAGGGGTCTTCATCGGAGAGATAAACGCACGTGAAAGCGACGAACAGCCAGGCTGTCCAGTCACCATGCGGAACATGAGTACTGTAAGTACCTACGAGTGCATACACACACTCTCCTCCTCCTTTGGCGGTGCAACTTCAGCTCTTGCTTGGTCGGTCTTCATTCCTTCATTGGAAGAATGACTTTGTGTCGTTGAAGAATATGCATAGACATAGTGGACAGGTGAGAATAAAGACTGAAATGTCTACTGTTGTGGTGGCCTCGGTTGACACGACCTTGGAAGTGAGGAGAGCAACGAGAGAGGTCAAAGGTTCGTGACAAAGGAGGCGGATTTTTGCACACTTTGCTCCTACGACACCGCAAAAAATGCAAATTTACAACATACGTTCCTTCCCTTTTTCGTTGCTACTTTGGCTGGAGAGTTTTTTAAGACTGACATTTTTCGTTTTAAATAGAACTCTTTTTGTTTCTAATTTTCAGAAATGAGTTGTCTGTAATTCGTGAAAACCTCGAGCGGTCTCAAAAACAGCAGCAAGAACACTCCGGACCCTCACTTGCACCACTGCTTCGTCGTCCGACCCTTCTGCCCCTCTTCCTCTCTATGAGCCTCATGTTCTTCCAGCAGTGGTGCGGCGTCAACGCAGTCATCTTCTACACTGTTTCCATCTTCGCTGAAGTGGGTTCCAACATCATCAGCAACAACCTGGCCACCATCATCGTCGGCATCGTGCAATTCGTCGCTACCTTTGGTGAGAACTATAGCATAGGAATTCACCCGAACTTGGTGGGTTGATCGATTCAGGTTCAAGGTTGCTGTAAATTTTTTTTCGAAATGTCCTCTTTGGGCCTGAACTACGTACGACCTCCAGATAGCCTCGGGAGGCACAACTTGCACAATCTTCTAGGGGATCTTTTCCCACTCCTTCTCTAGAAACACCTTAGGGACTTCACGTTGCCACAAGGCTTCTTTTTTCTCACAGTGTCTATGTCTCCTCGGTTTTCGATGGTGTCAATGGTTCGTACGTGGACTTTATCACTGAATCTCGAATCGAGAAGTGATGGTGGGAGAGAGCCTCAACTTTCTCTCCTGTTTTTCCGGAGTTTTGCTCGGGGTCATGAAGTTTTCTCAGAGTCCTCAGAGCTCTCTTCAACACCATTTTGCTCTTGCCTAAAAGAAAACGGCAGCCTTTTTTTAACAACTTGTGGAAATGCATATTTTCGCAAATATGTGGCCACTTCACTAGCTAGCATGCATAGAAAACCTAAGAGTCTGTAAATACTGAGAGGAAAAAGAATTGCTTAAGTCCATGCGGTATAAGATATATAGTGCGGCTTTCAATATTTGCAATATCCCTAGGACACCCCGTGTATTTAAAGTAACTTACTTGCACGGACGCTCAACGCGTGCATTTGCGGTACAGGCTGTCCCATATTTAGCATACGAACGACAAGAGCTTCTTCAACCACTTTTTTTTGACATTTAAGAAACATGTACTACTGCAGTGAGATCAACTTCTGTGGCAATTAGAGGCTTCATATATGATCCTGTAGTAGATTTCTCTTCAAAAGTAATGTGTAATATGCTATGTTGTGGATGCCTTTAAAAAAAACACTGGATGACGCTGAACTGGCATCTCTGACCGCTGCTTTAATACCCAGTAAGTTCAGTTGCACGGAAAAAAGTAAGTGAAAAGTGGAGAGTCGAAAACTTCACTTACTTAAGTCATTGACTAAAAATCAAGTCATTTTAAAAAGGCGGTGCGGTCAACTTCTTTATTTGGGAGCTCTCAGCCCCTCAGTAGTACTCCCGACGCAATGATGCTTCAACTTACAGCAAAACCTACCACCCCTCATATGTATGAACCTTTAGAGATGAATGCACACTTCCAAGGAAAGCTAAACATGGGCACCTTGTACACCTGACGCACATGTTCACTGAGATGCTTTCTTGATAACTCCAGGATCGATCTTCCTCGTGGACAAGGCTGGACGACGTCTCCTGCTCACCATCTCTGGCGTGCTCATGTGCGTCTCTCTGGCTGGAGTATCTGTCTTCTTCTACCTGCAGTCCATCGACTCGCACGGTGGCCTCGAGCTGTTGCCTCTGGTTGGACTCACTCTCTTCATGGTCGGATACTCTGCCGGCTTCGCCTCTGTCCCCTTCGTGCTCATGGGCGAGCTCTTCCCCAGCAGGTATCGCAATCTCCTGGGTGCCATATCCTCTGGCTTCAACCTTGCCCACACCTTCCTCGTCATCAAGTTGTTCACCAATCTACGAACTCTTCTCGGGATGACCGGTGTCTTTGCCCTCTACTCAGTGGTCTCGCTCATCGGAGCGGTCTTCGTCCTCATATTCTTGCCCGAGACCAAGGGCAAAACTCTGGAAGAAATTGAGGCTTACTTCAGAAAAGAAGAACAGGTAGAGTGAGTGGGGGACAAGCGCAACTGTGATAAAAAATAATGTCTTTTCTACATGTTCATACGTAAATGAGGTCGTCTGGGTCATGGGATACACTCCCTTTTCTGCATTAGTCCCAGCCACCAGTAACATCCTATTAGTGTTGCTCTGAGAGGTGTAATGAAGTGAGTTTTTATGAAGCGAATGGCCTGTGGGAACACGTGATAAGGTAATAGTATTTTTCGGGGGGGGATTGGCTCACATTTTCATCAAGACAAAAAAGTAAAAAAGTTGCCGAACAAATATCCAAGTTCCAAGATAGGCTACACATGTTTAAAGCATTAAGAGTCGCTCATATTCGATCGTTTGACATGTACGTTCTTATAAAAAGTTCGTGGTTGTATCAGCTTTTCATTGCACCTCTAGACAACAAAACGTTCTTGTAACTATCTGTGCGACGTCGACAATGGCGAAACTACGTGCAAAATTAATCGCCTGACTTTGCTACAGGTGACACACCAATTGTGGCCAACACCACACAAAGTAGTCTTTTTGGCATTTTGAATATGAGCGAACTTTTTCCGAATGAGCAATGACTTACAAAAAACGAGAAATTCAAGCGAAATAAGCTTTTTATTAATCTATTCGGCCTTTTAAAGGCCGTGTATCACAGTCGATACTGAGTTTAACCGCACATATTTGACATCCAGTATGTTTTCTGTTCCCTACGAGCCACTTGCAACAGTACACTTTAACACTGCACGTGTGTGCATACTGAGCCTTCGCGAGCAACTGATCGCTGATACTGTTTCGAAAACTTAAGTATAACTTGTAAAGAAAGACTAAGTCTGCTCTAACGCAGCGGGTAACGTAGTACAGTAAGCAACTGTGTAGTTATAAAAATACCTTATGTGGAATGACCGTGCTTGCCTTGCTTTAGACAAATAAGCAGGGTGCTCGTTTAAAATCCGATACCTTGATCCATCCGTGTACCTTGTGTTGAGTAAGAGTAAAAGACCCGTCTGTGGGACGGCATAACCGAATGCAACTTTTCCTGGTCTCCCTGTACCTTTTTGCACAATTTGTTATGAGTATTCACAACAGCGTTGTTAACAGAATTAAGCAACTGCTATTTACGGTTTCGAGTGTACGAACACATACGCATATTGAATGTTTGTCACTCGTCCTTAAAATATATCGGTACGTATTGTGTTGTGGAACACTGTTATTCACTGTACGTCGTCTCTTATAAAGGGCAACTTTACACAGACCCAAGATAAATCGCTATTGAAGTGTGTGGCCGAGAAGGTGTCAATGGCGAGCGATACTTCCTTGGTGTCCAGTCTGGCCAGGGGACCCGTATAAGCTCTAAAGGTCTCAGAAGGACACGCACTATCGGCGTTGACAGGTTATGCACGCACGCGCACTTCCCAACGGCCAAATTCCTGAAGGCGAGTGGGAATTTTATCTGGCTGTTCCATCTGACGTCATGATAAATGCTCTCATCTTCCCCCCTTTGTCATGCTTTAAGTTTAATCATTGCTGGCACCGCCTGGAAAAAACATCTCTGCTTTTTTTGTTGTCGTGGCCTCCGGACTGAGTCAGACTTATGGAGCAAATGCCCACCTTACACGTTCGCATGCATACAACTGTTATGTACGAGCACGCGCTGCCAAGTGCGGATCACGCCCAAGTGTCTGGCCATAACATTATGCAAACCACCGGGGCAGTGATTGAGCGCATACCGAGAGATGAAATCCAGACCGGCGCTACCGAATCTACCTGAGCACAAAAATTGAATCTCTGTCCCGCCGCTGCCGCCGCCGGTTGAATTCGGTTCCCCCCTCCTCAACCTTCTACCTGTAGCGCTCGACTCTCCTTACCTGGCAGCTCTCCTGTTTCCTCTTCAAGCCAATCTGGGGGAAGAAGAAGGAGAAGGAGGAGGAGGAGGAGGATGTGTCCTGAGTCTGCCACGAAATGGGCAACGACCATGGACTGCCAAATACCAGAACGAACGCCTCCTCCAGCCATATGGATGCATTGCTGCTCTGGAACATGCGTTCGGCGTCGCAGGGTGCACTCTACAGTTCGGGTGGTGTCAGTCAACCATGGGACGCCACGCGTCTCCCCCGGAGTTCGTTCTTAGGTGTCCATGACTTCCAGGTACTCGGCACAAAGGCAGTAACGATTTGAGCTGAGAGAGCGCCTGCTTTTCCTAAAGCATAACCTGTCAAGATCACACGCTCACAAGAAGAACGACCCTGACGGGAAAACAGTGCGGACGCGTGAGCCAAGAAATACCGTGGTATTCGTATATACAGAACACCGTATGCTGCATGTGTGACTACATCTAAATGATATCTATTGCACGACGTTGTGCATGGGCCGGGCAAACCTTGCTGTGCATCCGAACAAAAACATCAACAAATCGCTCGCTTCTGAGAGAGATCCGATGAGCATATTTCCGATTATTTCTTCTCTTTGTCTATATTTTCTGAACGAAATTGAGACAACATTCTTTGGGGATAAGAGTGGAATTAAATTTTTGTTGAGCTCGCACGGTAGATTGACTAAGGAATGCAGGCAGTGTTGAGAGGAGAGAGACCGTTGGCTAGAAGGAAGAAGAGGAGCCTGTGGTTACTAACTCCATATACTCTTGTACGTACATTCGTACGCAGTCCTACGGTTTTCTTAAAAATGTGTTCTGTTGTATGTTAGTGTGACGTCGCGTTGCCCAGGATGATTTGGTCTAAATTTCTCCACGAGTGCATTCGGTTGCTGATAGCAAGACCTCTTAGGGTCACACTGATGTTGCTGCCAGCTTCTTCAAAACTGCCTCCAGACTCCAGGGAATATTGGCTCTCCATCAACGCCCGAACTGGTTGCTTATCTGTAATTTTTCACGTTCACGAGGGAGTGACAACTGACAATGATTCTGCTCATTTTAGAGCTATCCAACATGTGATCTTTCCCCCCTCGACAACATCCGCCCATTCTGTGGCAGCAACGGTCCCTGGCCGGGCCAGCATGGTACGCCCTTCTTCTCGTTCTCTTCATCAGTCGCCTCCAAGACGTTGCACAGATTAGATCTCCTCGTCTCCTCGGAGGCCTTCAGCCTGCGGCGAGCTCGTGCCTTCTTATTTCTGCTAATTTTCGGGTTTTTTTTGCGAAGAAAAAGAAGCGAAGACGATAATTACCATGCAGTTAGAGTGGAGCCGCCACCCTATTGAACTGGCTGACGGCATCTCGAGACTTTTGGAGTCCAGGCAGCTCCTGGACGTCACCCTGTCAGCCGAAGGAAAGCAGATCAAAGCCCACAGGATCGTCTTGGCAGCTGCATCAGAGTATTTCAAGGTACGGACACGAGACATATTGGTAAATGGGTGCAGCAGTTATGCGTGCGAGTACACGTATTAAGGTTGCACCATGGGCGCAGAATAATAAAGTGCCTTGTACTGTATGTACAGTCGATGCTAACGGACGACGATATGGACCGTTTGCCCATTGTCTACTTCCGGGAGACCCCTTTCACTCAGTTGGAGTCGTTGCTGCAGTTCATCTACTCGGGCAGGACGCAGGTTACGACGTCAGACCTCAATTCATTCATGCAGCTCGCTTACGGCTTGGGGATCAAAGGATTTGCAGACAAGCAGGTAGTCAGTATAAGTATAGTGAAAGTTTGCGCGTAAACTTTTCCACTTACTAACGGTCTATCACTTAGTACTCATTCATTTTTAAAGCATTCTTGAAGGCTACAAACCCTGAATTTTTAACTTTTGAGTACTTAAAAGTTCTATAGTGGCTTCTACTGATGTCACACCAGCCCAGAGCAGAACATTGATACAGCTAAAAAGTTTGACTCCAAGACTTTCAAGGGTCGGCACAAATGCGAATCGACTCCATACAATACATCGAGTTAAATCTGCGAAAAGTTTCCAATTATCAGTACGGCTGCTTGGGCCACAGTTTAGATGCACACGCTCTTAAATTGACAAATACAGAGTTAAGCAAAACTTCCACTTTTCCATTTAAGGCCAGCTGCTGATCAAATGCAATAGAACTCATCCAAGATACTTACTTCTAACGTATCAAAGTGGTCCCCCTTCATTCAATCCTGCCCCTTCTCGGGCTCAAGGTCCCAACAACATTTTTCGGAGGTCTCGATGATACTTATACTTCAACGAACGCATCCTACACTTAGGTTACGAATCAAACAGTGTCAGAGTCAGTTACAAGCGCCACGAGACCTCCTTCGTCTCAGCCTAGAACTCCCACGAAAAGGAAAGTCGACGAGAGCAACAAGGAGAACTTGTACGCCAACCTGCCTCCACCTAAAGACGAGTCATGTCTGCCCCCTCCGATGAGACACACGAGCGAGCCAACCAACCTCTTCCCATCGTGGGCCACCGAGCAAGACATGAAGAAGCGGCGAAAGAAATTCCACGCCAGGAGTTTGGATGAGATGTCCTCGCCAAAGAAAGGCGATAACTGGACGGACGCAACAGTTGCCGCTGCTAGAGAATCGTCACCATCGGGGAAGTCGTACGAGTCGTCCTCGTCATTGTCCTCGTCAGGTAGGGACCACCATACGAGAATCTTTAATGACTTTATCACAGATCTTTATCACAGACTTTATCACAGATCAGGCGCTGCCGCAGCCTTACTGACGAGGCTTTCCGACCCTGTTTTTATTTTTGATTGCTTACTATACAGGTATGCCATTTTGGACCAACACGCCCCTCACGTTTACGACCTCGGCGCAGCAGGATGACGATGTCTTCAAGAAGCCTCTGCCTCCAAGAAATGTCATCAAATCTGAAACAAACAAAAATTCAGCCCCCAGTGCTGCCCATGAAACCAAACTACTCTCCCCCGAGGAGGTTCTTTCTGGTCATGCTGAGGGAACAGGCGAGACTCCTCACCTGCAGCCAGTAGTAGATGCTCCTCTTTCGTCATCCACGTCATTCCCCTCCCATCCAAGCTCAAGGTCGTGTCCAGCAGGTCACTTGACTGCAAGGAGATCGTTGATCCCCGAGGAGCAGCAACAGTCAGCGACATATCCAGGTAAAGTGCATTTGTTATAGTATGTGTTACACACCTGGCAATGTAGAATATTTCTTAACTCTTCCTAGGGGTCAGCAATAAGAGTGCAGAGGACGCATTTCTTCCACCACTGGACCCCAACGAATTGGCTGCCAAAGGTGCCACATTGCTGCGGCACCTGGCCCTTTGGATGATGGAGGAAAAGCGCCTTCACCAGGAACACAAAACTGAGAAAAAGCTGACAGAGCATTCACTGCCTGGCCTATCCGCTGCTCCAAGCGCTCCAGGCACAGGTGGAAGTCACACCTTCCCGCGGCCCAGAAATGCCAGTGGGACAACGCCTCAGCGCCGTGGTGGTTCCGAATGCGACAGACCAGATTCGGGATTCGACTCCAAAGATGAAGAAGCTGGACGAGAGGGTCCAACACCGCCTCCCGCAATCAGTGAAGAAGGATCAGCGTCATCACCGGAGGATCCGGGAGAAATCAGGCGCCAGGCGCCCATCAGGCAGCCAGTGCTCAGGAAGAGGAGGATGAACCTGCACTAAACAAATAACCGTGTCTTTCATGTCTATGATGCGCAGAAACGATCGATCAGGGAGCGGATCACAAGTGGATGTGTGTAAGAAGACTTTTATTCGACTGCAAGTGCACAGTCTCTCCTGTGAGTAAACTCTTTTTAGCTGAACGTAACGTATTGACTGGGCTTCCTTGCACCCCTCGGACTTCACTTGGATGCCACTTGGATGCACGTGAGACAGTCATAATTTGACTCAACCTCTGAAACGTTGACTCACGTCCAATCTTATTACATTTTGCAACTCGCACTCCAATTGAGTGTTATGTTGGAATTTTCCTAATCCAAATTGAGGCTTGGGCTGCTAGAGAGTCCTGTTAGCGTAATAGAAATTGCAACCTAAATAATTTCCTTTCACGCCTTGTCTTAATCATACAGTTGTAGTGGTAGCAGAATTGACAGCATTACGTACGGACATGCAAGAGTCGCACATTTGCCTACTGTACGTCCGTTCTTCAAATACCTTACCGTACAAAGGGCTCGTGCCATGACCATTATTCTCACAGTTTATTCAATAAACGTATGCCGTACACGTACTACAGTGGGTTCGTGCACACTAAACATAAGTTCACGTACTTCTAGTACGGATCGCCAAGTCACACACCTTTAGAATATCTGCATGGACAGCTATTCTACGAGCCTATTCAAGTAGTCAGGAATTTCACGAAGTAGAGAACACAACGGTACCGACAACACTACCTTTTGGTATACCAATCTCTCCACATTTAAGCCTAGTTGAGTTCTCTTTCTTGCAAAGTTGATTGCCAACCCTTTTCATCCAAGTCGGATTAACCACACCTTCATGTTATACTGTATGTGCTTGGAAAATAGCTATCGTGTCTATGCGTCATACACGTACGCCGGTATACACGTACATGACCAGGTACACCGTCATGTGCACTTTCTGATTGTCCTCGCAAGCTACGCGGTTGAATATCCTTGTTACTCCCACAGCATCTCATCGCAATATGCTTTATTCCTCTGAGTTATTTGCCACCGGTGTCGCCAGCATCTTCTGGACGGAGTTGCCATTGGTCTTCTCCGTGATAGCCAGATGCAGCGATCCGTCTCTGTGGAAGTGGGCAGATAAAGACACTCGATGGCTTCCCTCAGGTACCGTTAACTTTAGCTGTGGAAAAATGTAGAGTTGGTCCGGACACTTGATCAACATGCAGTACTTGCTTACGTGCGCCAGCTCTTGCTCCTCGCCTTTGTCCGCATGAAGGAAAACCATGACGGACATTTCTCCGGATATGTTGTCGAAGCGGTGAGACTTTCTGACAGGCACTGGCGTGAGGGCTGGAACGAGGACTGTCGGGGTCTCCAGGCCTTCCAGGCGGAAAAGCAAAGCCTTGCTAGTGGCTGTGAAGAATGAACGAGTACTTGTCGCGCAATGAGGAAGAACCACATAATTTATAACGTACCTTTGATGACGGGCCTAACCTCCGTGCCTGTCCACTTGTTCCCACAGAGCAGGGCTGCTTGTTTGGCTGCGCCCAGCGCAATAATCTCGTCGGGGTTCAATGAGTTTAACACTTCAGCTGTAAAAAGAAACAACTCGAGTGTGAAAAATTATGAGATCCCAATTATGGCGTACACGCTTGAGAACTCTCAACTCACCCTTGCCGAAGATTGAGGCAATCGACTTTTGAAGTTTTGGTATCTTGGCGGTTCCTCCACATAGCACCAACTTTTGGACTTGCTCAGCCTCGATGTTAGACTTAGCAAGAACCTCATGCACAGGTGTCACGTACTCAGGTAATATCTGCAGAAAAAGGGGGAAAGATCTAAATTGTCGACTTTGAGTGACAAGGAAAATACATAACTACATAACATTGCAGCTCTTAACTTCCTATACCTTTGCCAACTCGTTGTCAAACCTGGCCCTGGTGATGTTACAGCTGAAATCTACACCATCACAGAAGCTCTCAATATGGCAGTTCGCTGTCTCCAATGTGGAGAGGATGTGCTTGGCGCTTTCGCCATGCGTCAACAGCTTGTGGCGGCCTCGTTTTGTCTCGCGAGGGTCCACCTTGTACTTCCTGGAAGAAATTAACGTACTCTACTGTTTTTACTCCAGAGAGTCACTTCTCCTACCGCTGAAACTCTTCCGCAATGTGATCTTCCACAATCTTGGTGATTTTGTCTCCTCCGACGTCGTCTTTGCCCACGCTGGCCAAAATCGACATGAATCCCTGAGTAATTCTGACGAGAGTACAGTCAAGGGAAGTACCACCCACCCGATAGACCACACACATTTCCTCGCTGTCGTCATCCGGAGACAGCTGGCCAACGGAGTGGGCTAGCAGGGCCGCGGCGGGCTCGTTGATCACCTTTGTTCCAAACCAAGTATGAGGCATTCTTTCATTTTGATAGCTTCTTCAGATATAGCATAAGACCCACCTGTATAACGTTGAACCCCGCCTCCTCGGCGCATTTAGCAGACACCGCGCGCTGCTCATTACTGTAGTTAAGAGGAACTGTCAGGACAGTATCCAAAGAATCGCCTGTGACATGCGACAGAGCTATTTCTGAAATAGTGTACAGCTGATAGACTGCTCGTAATTGGCTGTACGAGGATTATCCGATATAATGCTGCGTACTCTTGGCGTGTGTACGTACCGTGCATATACTTCAGGATTCTTGTGTGCACCTGAGCAGGGGTCGCCAATTCCCGGCGTCCCTCGTCCAGATGGATGTCATATGCCGGCTCAGCCCCTTCCAGCTTGAGCTTTGCACCCTGGTTCAGCGACGACGAAGCAAGTTTTTGGCAAGCCTAGGAGAGCAACAAAGGCGTTACAAGGCTTTTCATAATTAAAAGGTGATGCGCTGAAAGTGCATTAATTCGTGTCAGAACAAGGATCATCATTGTGAGCTAACCTCGTCGTCGGACGTCCTGCCGAGCAGAGTCTTGTTTCCTTGCAACACCACCCTGTTCGGATTCCTCCCAGCTAACTGCTTTGCAGCCAGTCCAGCCAGCACCTCCTTATCGCTTACCCAGCCCACTACGGACGGCGTTACTCTGTCCCCAGCATGGTTGGCCACCACGTCGCACCGTCCATCCTGGAATCGTTACAAGTTAAAGGACCTTTACAGGGCAGCTTACTGGAACATGGAGAAAGCTTCTCACCCTCTCGACGGCAATGCAGGCGGAGGAGTTGCCCACGTGCAGTCCGAATGACGCCATAGTGCCTAAGACCAAGAAGGCTTTTGTAGAGCCCACTGAACTCCTCGCCTGTAATGATAGTAACGGATGCAACAACACAACCCATAATTGTACGTACAAAGACAGACTAGAAACCCCACTGTTTATGTGATAATGTAGACAGTCCTTTTCAATCTATTGCACAGAAGGCTCGAAGTTGTGCTTGTCGAAGTCATGCTTAATCCTCTCGCCATATTTCTCGTCCATCTTGCGCATGAACGGCATGTAGTCGCCCACAGAAAAGTCAGACGACCTGGCTGTGAAAAGCACTTCCACCAAGTTTCTGCCGTCCTCCACTTGTCTGTCCACTGCTTTCAGCACCAGCGGCTGGAGGTGTCTGAGTAGAGCCACAGCAACGTAGACGGCGTAGCTTGCGCCGAAGAGCAACAATAACAGCAAGAAGTGGCGCACTTCCGCCCAGGGGAGCACGTTTAAGAAAACCTGCGACACCCAGCGCTGCACCAAAATGGCAACGGAAATGCGCTCAGCACTCAGGACAGCGTACACCTGTGGTGCTTCGCGTAGCAGGATTAGTTCCGCCCAGTGACACACAGTAGAAGCCAGGAGCATTCTACTGGAGCTTATATCTTGCCATAGAAAAAAGTGGACGCACTTTGCGCTGCGGAGATGTCTCAGTACGGTCTTAGTGCGCTCTAAATGTCCGTCCAATATGATGAAGATGGAGGCTGTCAGCCAGTCGAAGGAGTGTCTTTTTCCTTCGCCTCTTCTTCGGAAACAGCTCCTTGCAAAAGCTATCAGTCTACGGAACTCATTGTGTTCAACTGATGGGGAGGACGCAAACTTGAGCATGAATGCTATGGCCGTCTCGTCCTCGGGCACCATCAGTGACATTTCCTTTTCCTCCTGCTCAAACACCGAATCATCTCTGGCGCTCGCAGTAATATGAGATCTGTCTGGATCGGCTGCGTAGACCTTAGCGATCTCTTCGATGAGTTCTGCGCATGCTTGAGCGCTGACTGCAGAAATCCGACTTGTCAGTCTTTCTTCAAAAATCTTCCTGGCTCCCTCAAGCCACACGTGGTCCCTAACAGTCCCTCGACCATTTTTCAATGCCGGGTGAAGATCATCCTCGATGACATTGCTGTGGGAGCTGTTGATCTCATACGGAACGTCATTGTCATCGTAAAGTTCCCAGTGGTCTCTCTCCTCAAAGCTGAGTTGTGGCATCTCGCCGCCTCCTCCCAGCTTCTTGATCGACCTCAGAATGAAACTTAAATAGAGAGTCTCCTTGTCCACAATAGCTTTCTTAGTGCCGTCCTCCGCCACCACCCACTTATCCCCACCAGCCAGCTGCCGCGCCAAGAGCTCGCTCAAGCCGAAGTTGTGCTCCAGATAGGCGAGAGAATGTGGATCAGCCGAGACACAGGAGAGCAGTTTGAGGGCAAACACATTCCCACTCTCGTTGCAGCTGGAGAAGGGATTTTCCTCAAACAGCAACAAGTCTCTCAGGATGCTTTTACTCTTCATGGTGGCATTCAAGAAGCTCGGACTGGCTAGCAGATGGGCAAAAAGTGTAGTAGCAGCCATGACCTTGTTCTCGGCTTCCCGAGGGCTGGGTCGCCAATGTTCACCTTCTAGCTTGAACGTTTCCAGCATGGCCACGATGTGTCTTTCCACAAAGCGCTCCACGAAGAGTAATCTCGTGCCAGAGACACTGAATGCCACGAGAGGAAAAGTATTCTGTCGACCTGAAGGAATTAGCCAACTACCACGCAGAAGAACACGTAGACACATTTCTTCCTCGATGAGAAAAGCCACTCCCTTGGGAGTGGCCATAACAGCGAGTAAGGCACTCTTCAGACGGGTGATAACCGCGACGTCCACTTCTCCTTTGCCATTCTCGACTCGTACACTTATAGTGGAGTTGGTGGGAGTAATCGCCATATCTGACAGCTCCATGAACACCTCACACATGGTCTCCACCAATCTGGGGAACCCTGCTTGCAGGGCACTCACGTGATCTGATCCTAAAGTCTCAGCTAGAAAGCATATATCCGTGAGGTACTTCGCCGACACAGACTGGTGACTCTCCAGAGCTAGCGTGCAAAAGTGTATGGCGACTTCGAGCCCCTCGTCGACAAGCGCCTTTGCCACTTCATCTCTCGCTTCCCACAGATGCGCATCCATCGCACATTGTTTGAGCACGCAAGCCAGCAGACGACAAACATGAGCGTGTACGAAAGTGATGGCTGGAGGTTGCTGTCTCTTGGTATTATCGTCCCTTGTACGTTTTTCTATCCACAGCTTAAGAGGTAGTAAGAGTCTGTTCAAGACAAAGACTGACCTCAATCTTGCCCTTGTCGAGTCGCTTCCACTGGTTATTAAAGATTCGAGGCATCTTGTGACCAGATCGCAGGGTCCTCTGGCCCAAGGATGTTGTTGCAACTGCTGTCCTGTTGAGGCGGTGACAAACATGACCATAGCGTCCAAGGCCTGGGTTGTTTTGTGCAGCGACAGAAGCTGGGCTCCTCGTTCGTAGTGCAGTAGATGGCATACGGCATGTAGGCTGTGTGAAAAAGAACCATACGCCATCAAAGGCTCTGCCACCGCACCCTTGCGCCGAGCCGAAGAACCGCGGAAAGCATTTCTGATCAACATCCATTCTTCGCTTCTTGTACTGCTCTCCAAGGAGGAGATCAGGTTTATCAGCCATGAGTTTGCCAAGGGTGAGCTGCCCTCCACGCTTTGTTCCAGCTGTTTCAACACTATAGCTCGCCCGAACTCCCCATGCAACCAGCGCTTCAACCAATTGGCCCTAGGGTCAACGACGGCCATCAAGTGGCGTGGGTACAGCAGTTTGCTGCGACCGTTTCCACCCAGGCTTAATAGCCTGAATAAATCCTGGACAATCTCGACCACTACTTTGTCCGGGTATCTGGTCCAATACCTGGGCATTTCAGCACTAACGTCGGCAAGAAGGCGAATGACTTGGCAGAAGGCCCCGTGCGTGGTTTTCTTCTTAAAAAGCAAGCCAGCTCCTGCAGTGGGTAGGGTGTGCGAGGCGGTCTTATCTCGGTAGTACGCCGCCAAGGCCGCAGTCAGATTTCCAAAGGCTTCTCTAGTGACATTGGCGTTCACATTGGAGAGCAGTCGGGCGTGAATGCGCAGGCTGGCTGCTGCGATGGTTTGGTCGCTGTCGAGGAGTGCCGCGCGAAGACCCTCGCGCAAAGTCCCGGGCCCTTCCTCCCATGCCGCTGAAGCTACCACGTCGGACAGTTGCGAGTGCAATAACATTTCTAGCGCCTCAACCCGCACCTCTGCTGGGCTGAAACGATTCAGACGTTCTCCCAGACGAACGTATTGCTGTGGTTGCAAGAAGGAGGCAGAAGACGTCAGGCTATCATGCCCGGAATCCGAGCGCTCCAGCAACGATCTCCGATATCCCATCCAACCGGTAATGGCGGAGGCGCCATTTGTCACGTGGTCGAGCTCCGCGTCAATGTTCCCTCGCATCTCCTGACTGACTTGGCGCACCAATTCCTTCATATGGGCCAGGCAGCTGAGCAGCTCGGGAGACTGCATCACCTTGCTGAGAATCGCCGGCGCCACCATTCTCATCTTGTTAGCCGTCAGCTGTCTCATAGAGTCATCTCCTTCTTCCTCGTCACCACCGCAGCATTGATGTCCTACCTCTACGGCGACAAGAGCTCCCACACCTCGTCGAAGCCGCTGTCGCACCCATCGCACCAGACGGAATTCTTCCAGGGATTCGTCCGCCGCCTCCTCCAAGTGGACCAACATTCTAGAAAGATCTTTGTCCCCGGGCGACTGGACTACGGAGTAGAGCAATTGCCGGAGGGCCTCCCTGACCATCGCCTCTTCCGAAGACGCCGACGTCGTCGTCGACATCTCAGAAGACTGCGCTGGGCTTGATGGTGATGTACCTGGATGCGACGAGCACGGCGACCAGAACGGTTAGTACGAAGTAGAAGACAAACTCGAGGAAGGCGTCTTCGTCGGGAAAGACGTCGAGGAATGATGGGAACCACGAGTACACCTTGTCAAAGGCCCTGATGGTGGCCTTTTGGCTGGCGGTGTAGCGGTTTCCCTCCAAGTCGTCCTCGACGGAGCCGCGGATGGAATGGAAGTGACTCATGACCACCTGCCTGTCCAAAGACCGAAGAAGGAACAATCGAAACCGAAAACCAACTTTACCACCGACCGTCGCTTCACAAACTTTCTCCCTGGCTTTCTACTCCGGCAACGCCAGCAGCGCCGGCAGCGCCAGCAGCGCCAGCCACGGCAGACTGAAAGACGGTCTTTCAAGCGCCAGCAGGAAAGAAAGGCTCCTTCTGGCTCACGGGCCTCGCGCACCTTGCCGTGACCACCCGGCAGCCATGGAAAAACGGAGTGATCGAGAAGAGACACGAGGAAGTCAACAATGATGAACGATTCAAAATGGAAGTCAGAACACCAAAAACACATCTCTAGACTCTTGTCAGCACGTTAATACAACATAAGATGCAAGCAACAGCCACACTCTTACCGGCACCAAGTCGTGGGGAGCCCGCGAATGGACAGTCTAAGGAGTCGCGGGTCTGGTTGCTCTCCCCAGTCTCGCGGCACTGACTAAACCATGTGTTGTTCCTCTTCGCCTAGGTCTGATTGGAGCCTGAACTGAACTTCTGCCCCCCACAGCCGGTTGGCCCGGGGTCGCCTTCACCTTCATCGTCCAGGGGAGGCACATCGTGGAGTTTGTCTAGAGCTTCGACCAAGGCTTAGACGAGGAGACGGAACGGAGAGGTGGTCACATTGGGAGAATTTAAGATCAATTTTGCAGGTAACGCAACTGCCGGCAGCAAGCAAAGCAAAGTAACAGCAGCAGCAGCAGTGAAAAACTTGCTATTCATCTTGATCGGCGGCTCCTGCATCCTTCCCTGATCGTGGTCATGGCCTCCGTCGAGTTGAACGATAATCCGATCGAAGGATTCTCCTTTGAGAACTGTCGACGGTGAGAGATTGGTGTGACCGGTGGAAACCCAAAATTGACCCCCTTTTTTCTCCAGCAATGCCTTCTTGGGGTCCAAAGGCTTTAAGCCGCCGAAGATGACCAAGACTGGCACCACTATCTGCGGCGTCGTCTTCAAGGATGGGGTGGTGCTAGGCGCCGATACCAGGTCCACGGGTGGCGATATCGTCGCTGACAAAAACTGCGAGAAGATCCACAAGCTAGCGGCCAACATATTGTGAGTTCAGTTGGTCCTGTTTTCTGCAGTGTGGCATACATTGTTGAACTATCCGATGATCTTTGAATAGCTGCGGTGGCGCTGGTACCGCGGCGGACTGCGAGAAGACGACGAGGATGGTCTCTGCCTCTTTGGAGCTACATCGTTTGAACACCGATCGGCAGACGCCCGTCTGCGTGGCCACAACAATGTTGAAGCAGTACCTGTTCCGCTACCAGGGCTATGTGGGAGCCTACCTCATTTTGGGCGGGATGGACTGTACGGGGCCGAGTATTTGTACTGTCCACGCCCATGGATCCAGCGACAATTTACCTTTCACTGCCCTCGGATCCGGGTCTTTGGCAGCCATGGCAGTTCTGGAGTTGAGATGGAAAGAGGATATGGAGGTAGGTGTGACTATCATTGTCTCAAGACAATTGCTCATAAGTTTCCGTTTGATGCCTACAGGAGGAAGAAGCTAAGAAATTGGTTCGCGACGCCATCGCCGCCGGCATCTTCAATGACATGGGGTCAGGGTCTAACGTGGATCTCTGCATCATCAAGGCCAACGACCAGGTAAGTCAAGTTGCCTCTTAGGTAGACGTCTACTTTTTACAAGTTGAGGGTGTCTCTTGAATGTTAGGTTGAATACCTCCGTGGATATGACATTGCCAACGAGAAGGGAGAGCGTTTGCAGAGCTATGAGTACCCGAAGGGGACGACAACCGTTCTGCAAGAAGAAACGAAGCCCATCATTGTGGAGGAGACGCAGATCAGAGAAATTCCGCAAGAGGTACCGGTGGCAATGGAAACATGAACACACAAAAAGATGTTTCCGGCTTGTAAAAAGGTTACTGGAAATAAATATAATCTGAGTAAAAGCTGACATGTTTATACGCTGGTCATGCGTAGCTTTCATCTTCGTCACTCGTACTTAAATCCGAAGGATATTACCTTGTGAACGCTGAGGCTTGTACAAATGAACTTTAATGGTTAGATATTCTATCGAGCATATATGTTTATAACGTGTCCACCGTGCGCCTCCTGACCTACAGTACCAATCGTCATAAGTCAACTTTGTAAACGCTTTCACATCAGTGATACTTTGTTCCGTGCGGTTACTCTCTCCTGAGGTTGTCTAGCCTGGCTTGAAGGTCAGCATCAGCATCGGTAGCTTCGCCGCCGTCGGCGCCCTCAGTGGCTGGTCCTCCTCCTGCCGCCACCGCAGTCTTGCCCTTAACTCCGACGGTGGTGGACAGCGAACCCGAAGGCACAGCGACGCCGGCCAAGTCGTCCGTGAGTTGGAGTCCCAGCTCATCCAACACCTGTGTCACGATGGCGTCCGACTCCTCCTCGTCCTCTTCATCGCCCAATGCATCGTCTAGGCAGCAGTTACGTCAACAAAACTGCTCAAATTTCGTTTCAAATTAACAAAAAAGATTCTTACCAATGACGTCGGTCATCATTTCTTCTTTCATGTCCATGATCTCGGACTGCTTCTCGAACTCGGCCATAATTTTCTGGATCTGTGGCAGCTTCATCTGCTTGTTCATATTACCCATGGCCTTCGTGACGCCTTTCATGGCCTGAGCCATGGCATTCTGACTTTTGAGTGTCTGGATCTTGAGAGACACCGCTTGGATGTTGGCACGCATCAGCATGAATTTCTTGACGTAGCGCCGTGTGCGTACCAGGTCCTTTGCCATGATCTTGACTGCATCCATCTGGCCGGCTTTGGCCATCTTCTTGATATCCGCGATGATCTTCTTCTCCTGAAAATCACACAAGTCACAGGCGAGGTCGATACGAGGCCAGCTCTTGCCGGCTTTTTAGGACGGTATGTGCAAAACTCTGGGGGTGTAAAATCTGATCGTCCGTACCTGCTGCTCCATCTTTGCCCTCTCACGGTCAAGCTCGCGCATGGCTTTGTTGAGGGCGCGCTGGTTCTTGCGCAGCATTTCGTCCGGGGTCATCTTGCGGCCGAACAAGAAGTCCATCTTGAAGGGAGTTTCGGAAGGCGATGGGAAATAGAGGGCGGGTGTTTGGCTGCCCCTAATGATCGGACTTACGTTAGTTAATGAATAAGACGGCTTTATCAGTTCGTGCGATTGTCACAAATCACAATACCACCGAGCCTAAGCTGACTCCCGCGGAGTTGTGAACACAGGATGGCGGAGGAGCAGCACAGCTGCCTCGCCAATAAGAGCAAGCAAGTAAGCTAGCTGTAGAGAGGTGCCCAAGCATGGAGCAGCACCCTGAACTGCTGATTTGGGTTTCTAGCCTGTTCAAATATACATTGCTGCTTGAGTGATACAATGTATCAGTTCAGAAATATATTTACACGACCCATAATTTCAACACTATGAAGTAAAAGGGACTGTAAAAGAGGAATAAAAGGCCAGGTTGGTAGGAAATTACACTTCTTTTGGACAGCTTTGGATGCAGCTTTAGATGGTTGCTTCAGTTGTTGGTATTTTAGACAAGGGAGGGAGTCTATGAGACAATTTCTTCTGTTATGTCACACGTTGATTCCTTCTCACTCATCGACTATTATGGTAACATTAGGAAGTAACACTTATTGTGCTAAAAGTGAGTAGAAACCCAGTGTCATCTCTCAACTGTTTATTTTTTGCACTTCATCCTGGAACCGCTGACTCGACTTCTTGCCACTCGTAGCAGCTCGTTTCATCTCCTTGAGTTCTGTGCTGACGAAGTGAGTAAGGAGTGACTCACTCGGACGAGCTGCCACGAGACGGAAGAATTACCCCGGGCCAGCCGAGAACACAGGGTCTGTGAGACTTATGGAGACTCCGATCCGACCGGAGATTGGCCCCTGGGTCCAGCAGAGAGTGCACGAACATGACATTCTGATGGACTCTGCTGCAATACTGCGGGATGCGATCAAGGAAGTCACACCCGCAGAATCTCATTCTGTCGTCTCTGTCGTCTGACTCACTAGAGTGACGCTGATATGATGATCCAACCAGTGAGGTGGATGCAACCTCCAGCGACAAAACAACAACAGACAGACAAGTGGGATCGGTCATTTCATAGCAACTGTTTTTTCTAGTCGTCATGGTTCGCAAGGAGGAGTCGAGCGGCTTCAAGGCACCCGCAGAGAACCGCTTGGACTTCTGGGTGGCCATCAGACAGTTCTACCAGGTTAGAATAAAGAATATTATTGATATGGCGTTATATTAAGGTTCCTTTTGTTATTAGCGGAGCATCCATTGCGATCTGGAACTCTGCTGCTCCGATGGCGGCTCCATACTTTGTCACCGGCTCATTTTGGCATCAGTATCTCCATTACTGGCCTCTGCCCTCGTTCAGAGCCACTCTGACGACCCCTCCTTCTCCGTCGCGTGCCTCCCAGACCTCTCGTCCTCGGCCGTGAGGCCTCTGATCGACGCAATTTACTCTTTTCTGGCCAGAGAAGAGTGGGCGGAACAAGTCCTGTTTAGTACTGAGATGAACTCGGAGGTCTGTCAGATGCTGGGGGTTAACCTCAACCTCGGAAGAGTGGAAGAAGGCAATTTTTCACAACCTAACATTAAGAAGGAGAGGGAGGAGGACGTTGCGAGGCCGTTGAGGAGGAGTAACCGACCTAACGCCGGTAAGAAGAGGAAACGATACGTCTCGAACGAAGACAACATTCCGATGGAGGCATTAGAAGACAATGGTGATATACACTGGGGAGAAGGTAGTGAAGAACGCCCGGAGCCGCCACCAAAGTCCTCTCTTCTTGGGAAACGAGCTAAAACATCGACCAAGACTTGTGCAACTTTGGGGCGAACTGACTCGAAGAAATCGGATCAGGCTGTGATGTCCATGAGCGAAAAACAGAAGCTGAGCGACCAGCTGAGGCAGTGCTCCGGCAGCATCTCTGTCTCTTTCTCTAGCCGACCGCTTAACGTCCTTGAGGACTGCAGCGCAAACTCCCTTCGCAAGGTCTACTTCCAGGCATTCCTAGGTCTAGTTGCAAACAAAGATGAGGAAAACAGACAGTTCATCGAGGGCGTGCCCCTGGCCTGGAGCGTCCTCGACGAGTCAGACGTGAGTGAGCAGTACCTACGTGCTTGTCGGGCTATTCGTTCGGTACTGGGTCTGTCAAAGATCGAAACTTACTGCTCGCCGCTCGTCTACAGCCGACAAGGCATGAACAGGGGCAACAAGTCCCATAAGGTGCGTTATGCGCTTAAGAAGACCTACTCCGTCATGACCAGGGAGGAGTTAGAGGCGGCGGCAGCCAGGGAAGACCTTGCCAACATTGCTCAGACGTCGAAGTCTAAAGATTACAAAAACTTCTTTGGCGGGAAGGAGGTGAAGGAGGTGAATGTGAACCTGAATGATCGGCTAGACGTCGACAACGGCTTGGACGGACTGGCGCTGCTTCAATTCTTAGGTAGCGGCAGTGTGCGAGCATTCTTTCTAGATGTGAGAAACGACAAGAGATCGGATGACGCCTACGACGTGATGAGGTCACTGTTCGATGTCTGGACGGTAGAAAGGAAGAAGTTGCTGGTGAGGATGCCCGCATCCAAGGCACCCGTCGAAATGCATAAACAGATGATGGAAAGAGCTGAAACTTATAAGATCATTCAGGTGCGATGACAAGAGTTACTTTCCCTTGAGGATTGTGAATCTTGAGGTAGAGCTTCTCCCTATTTCTCCAGGAGTTTTTGAACGACAAAGACGGGCGAGAACGTTCCAAGATCATCACCAAAGAGAAGCAGTGCCACGAGTGCGGCATCATTTTCTACATGAAGGGCATGAACGACGAATTCCGCTTTGTCGCTCATCGGAAGGCACACTTCTACAAGAACCACCGCTGCGACTGTGACATAGAGTTCAAGAACTTTGCTGCAAAACGCGCTCATGTGCAGCTCTTTCACTCCGAAGGAAGGTAAAAAACCAACTAATCTACAAGTGTCCTATCTTACGATGGTGCCACCTTGCGATTGTCATATTTGTCCATGTGCTCTAGTTACACTCATTTGTTAGATTCGTTAAGTGTGAGCAGTGCGACTTCGTTGCCCGCCCGAGTGCCGTGACCGACCATGTTGAGCGCGAGCATGCGGAGCACACATGCGAGGGCTGCGATCAGAAGTTCGTGGGGATGAAAGCTCTCCGGGAGCACCGGCGCACCGCTCACCCTGAGCTGGCGGCCAAGCTCAAGCGCCAATTGGCGCCCAGGAAGGTCAACACCGACGGCATTCGCTATCCTGTTAGTGAAGTAGGTCCCTTTTTGTGCCAACCTTGCAACAAGACCTTCGAGAAAAGAGGCGCCTACCTTCACCACATGCACTATTGTCATAAAGCCTATACTTGCGACATCTGTGGTCAGGTAAGAGAACACATACCGCAAACACTAAAGAATCTGGTGGACGGCTGCTAATGATTGTCCCTCGACCACAGGTTATTGAAGGTCACTGCAAAATGCGCACTCACAAGCGAAACGCGCATCCAGAGACCCAACTGACAGAAGAACATCCATGCAGCAGCTGTGGAAAGGTAGGTCCTCACGATGCCTTTTGTCGTCAAGGTGTCAAGGAAAGTCTTCTTACCTCAGGTGTACGGCTCTAAACTGAAGCTCCGCGATCATATCTTGAGGATTCACACTCCTGACAAGGATCGTCCTTATCAGTGTCAAGAGTGTGACAGAGGGTTTGCCAGGAACTTGGAGCTCTCGGCGCACCGGATGCAGGCTCATATTAAGACAAGGCCATACGCTTGCAGGTTGGTAGCTAGCTTATGCCCTTTGCAATGGCCGTGGGTGTATCAATCATTATCTGATATGCTCTCTTGCAGGTATGGTTGCGGCGTGGCCTACAACGACTATGCCAGCAGAGGCACCCACGAGCGGAAGAAGCATGGAGCAACGTTTCCCACGGCCGTGAACACTATTTCGATGCAGCAAGAACAGCAGCAGCAGGAACTGCAAGCCGTAGTCGTGACCACTACTAGTTGAGCAATATGTACGTTTAAGTCATTTTTAAGACGTGTCAAGTACACAAAAGGTTGATCGAATACACATAACATGGCTTTCTTTTTTTTTTAAAAAAAAATGATAATATAATTACGGCGAGCTGGCGTAATTCGAGAGACTGAGTTTTCCCTCCTTCTCCGTGAAGAATCTCATGTCTGCCATGGTCTGTTCGATAGCCGCTTGCTCGGCCCTGGCAGACATCGGTTTGTACTTGAAGCCTTTGGGTGGGTAACGAAACTTTGGCCCGAAGTTTAGGCGGATTTTTGCGTTCTTGTACGAGGCCACGGCGGGGTAGTAGTTACCCTATGAGGTGAGACAGGGATGCATCACAATATGAACTGATAATGGCCTAGGTATAGTGTACACTGAGCTTACTGCATTGACATCCTCGAAGGCCACCCCTAGGCACTCTCCATTCTTGAAGAAAGTGATCCTGGACCCCTTAAGCGGGCGAACACTTTTAGCCGCCTCTTTAATCCCATCCCTCTCCTCGAAGTAGAAGTGCGACTTGAACTTAATGAGTGGTTTGTCCTTGTAAGAACTGGGCAAGTAGTCTCGGTCGGGGTCCTCCGGAAGCTCGATGAGACAGCCCACGTAGTCGCCCTCGCCATAACCCGAGGAATAATGCTTGCCGATCGACTCATGGAACTTTGTGCCCTTGCGAGAGCGCACGGAGTAACCGAACTTATCAAAACCCAAGGGAGCCTGCCGGAAAATATCACGTAAGATCTTCTCGCTTCAATGCAAAGCAGCTCCAGAGTTCCACCTGTAAGTTAGCGAATCTCTGTGCCCATCCTATCCTCGTAGCGGCCCCTTCCTTCATGTCTAATATCCTTGTCTCGAAGTACCACGTCCCCTTGCCTACTGAATGGTTGGCACGTGTGGTGCAGTAGAATTTGAACCCAGTGAGGCTCAGTCGGTCGTCAGAGATCACCACCTGGAAAGTACGAATGTACTCTTTACACCATATAAACGAGGAAGAACCAACATTCTGCGCTTTTACCTGCCAAGCTCGATCTTGCATTGACAGCAGAACAACCTGGGGCGTGAGCACCCGACAAAGAAATCCGGGGATGGGCTTCCCTGCCATCTCGGAAGACTCGTCGAATTCCTGAAGAAGTTACAAGATTATTTGCTGGTCAGGTCTTGTCATTTCAATTCACCAACTTGTCTGAAAGGAGCGTGTGGATCGGCCTCTGCCAAAGCGTAGCGGTATCCGTCTCGATTAAAGGGAAATTCCTTCGGGAACCTGGCGAAGTCAGACATCATAGATGAAGTCGTCTGTTAACTAAACGTACTTAGTGCCCTTACGCCATAGGTCCTAAAGGTGGTGTGGAGAGCTCGCCCTTGGTCCGCTTGCCCATTCCTTGTTGCTGCTGCAGTTGTTGTTGCTGTAGAGAGTCTGCGCCGAATTTTCGCTTGGCGCCGCGGCTCCCGACGGTTCCACCAACGCCGGTGCCTCGGGAAAGCGTATTTGTTACCGCCGACGCTGGTGAGGAAGACGCTGGTGGGCACAAGAGTCCCTCCGAGGACATGGTGGAGTTCTCGTCCTTCTCCCGGTGGAACGTAGGCAAGGAAGCGAGCGACTACGCGATCTGTCAGTTACTCTTTTGGTCTGTAAGCTTTGGAAAACGTAAACAAAACAATCAGCACCGCCGAGCCAAGCACTCAGCGTTGTCAGATACAAGCAGTGAGCTGCATACAAGTTCACTATAGTTTCACTGCTCACATAAATAATACTAGTCAAGGTACCCCAATGTGCTCGGAGTATTTTAAGACCGCAGTAAAATCTATCTACATAAAGTCCAATGTCCGTGTGTATCCCCGCTGTCCACGCGTTCCCCGACGCCGTCCACCACGGACCCCGTGTCGCCCATGCGCTCCGCGCCACATCCTTTCTGTCTCGACTTGGTCCTCACAGAGTTGTCTTTGGAGGTGGAACTGGTTGGAAGGACCTGGCTACAGGTGAGGCTAAAAACTAGGTGAAGATAAGCATAGATCTAATAATTGTGTCATGTCTTTCTAGAGGAAGATTGTTGAAGTAACCCCAAAAGACCAAAGCTTCTTCAAGCTCTTGCGATCACGCCTCTCCTCGAAGCAGCGCCAAATCCGGAATCTGAGAGTAAAGCTAGATTCTCTGGCGCGTAGAGTGAAAAGTGATCCACACAGAGATAATGTGAGTTGAGCAAATTCGTCGGGTCAACCAGTCATTGAGAAAGTCGTTGAGAAAGATCAAGGGTCTTTAGAGACAGAGGGCGTTGACACTGATGACCCTAACCCTAAGCAAGTGTCCCCTAAATTTAGGTTATGCTGTATTTTTGAGTAAACGATGCAGTAAAGTTGTTGATAATGCTAGGGAACTTGGCAATGTTGGTGGCTAGCCCATGATACACTGCTGTGGAGAAATGTTCGTACCCCAGAGCAAATTAGCAAAAATAACCCATTTGCATCCACACGCATTTGCTCGTGAGAACAACATTACTTATTTTTCATAAAACAACACTATCTTTTCTCTTAGTTGTGCACGTTCATGACATGTTGCGAATGCAAACTGCCATGCCGCGTCATTGTAGTGGGAGAATAAGAGGGTGATCTCAACAGCCTCAGCTACCTCACGAGAGATATGACGTGTCACTTTGTCATCCCGAGACTAAAACTATAGAAACTCAGTTAGGCAACCAGAGCATGAGTCGAGCGTTGGACACCAATGATTGCAATGTACAGAAAATAGAGCGTGCATGTAAACCTTAGATGTACGACGATTCATACATGCTCAATGTGCGGTATACTTGTGATATGGTGTACTCAGGAAAGCAGCTACATAAACGGTATGTTTATACACTTATGAATGATGCAGGGAAAGTGGCAAAATTGTCAACGACAGTTTCAAACAGTGAAGTCACTGGTGCATTGTATCCCTATCCCATGTAACGTCTTGCATGTGCCATGGTGCATTCAACCAACCTAAGAGTAAAATAGCATATGCATGGCTGGCTGTCGTATCTTGTGCGGCAGCTCACCTTGTATGATTGTCTGTAAGGGGAAATAGTTGTGTACGCATATGATTAATCGTGCACAATGAATGTGCAGTGTTTGCTTAGACCAGAATACATCACATTTTGTCAAGGGTCTTGCCACCATTCAGGAGGCTTTTTATTTGGCACATGCTGTACATCATTGTGGAGTTCTACAAGGAGATCAGTTCTTTCTCATTAACAAGCTCTCGATTTCTTCCCTCGATTATATGTCCTGCGTGGGGCACCACGTGGAAGTCTTTAGTCCTGTTCGGTCGCACCCTTCTACGCTGCCAGTGCTCAACAGGGAATTCCCTCCAGCTAACATTGGCGTCGGCGTCGCCATCGTTGTCCAGAAGTTTTCTGCACATGACGATCAGCTCATCCCAGAGTTCCTCATGGTCTGCCTGGAACGACACTGTGCTTGCTAATGTGAGTTACAACTATCATACCGCTCTTACGTCATGACAGATGAAGTTCCCACTCCACTGAGAACTGGCCCTAAAGTTAAACTGTTCCTCGAACCTTGCCAAGTACTTGTGCACATCTGTATCTTCAGTATTAGCCTAGAACATAAGTTACATCAGCTGCCATGAGGAAGGTTCTAACGTGACGATTAGGTCAATCTATGGACTCCTCTTCAATATGCATCGCCAAGAGTATTCACATCGAATCCGGGGATGCCACACAGATTTGATTCACTTTTTAGTCAGACTTAGGTACCATTTCTAGTCGTTGCAGTTGCGGGAGGGCCAAATTTGATGCTGATACCCCTGTTGTTTCAAGGAACTAGGTGGATCCAGACAGTTTTCATGAGCAAGAGTCTTGTACGGTTGTCTTGTACTTGTACACATTTTTCCACCATAGCAATACTGCCAGTATCGTTAGATTAAGGGTTTGATCCCTAGATAGAGCGTCCACAACACAATTGGACTGACGTCAGGATCCAGTGAAGAGAATTGAGAGGAGGCTCTCAGTGAATGACCAATCATGAGTAGGGTCAGTAAAAGAGCTTGCTCATCAATGACCTGTAGTGATGTTTTGAAAGCACTGCCTAGAAACAAAATATCTATTACTTGAACCACACTTCTTTTATGTAAAGGAATTGTTTTATCTGTCGACCTGGTCGCATTATTCATAGATACGCAGTACCTTTAGCACAAGTTCTCTATCCTGTGCAATGATGTTGACGACCTCTGCGCCGTACCAGCGCTGGCCCCAATGGCTCACGGCGCACATCACGCTCCGAAGACCAAAGTTATTGCACTGAGATAGGCAACACCTAAAAAATTGGGAGTCTATACTATTCCTTTGAAAAGAGTATTTTTGGGTATCTTTGTTATCGCATAGCGGCCAAATGAAAGGGCCTAGATGGCTCAAAATTGGCATGATAGTTTGTTGGGCCACTGGTACGGACATGGGCTAGACGGTGTTGGTGATCAAGACCACACCTAAATTAATATCTTTAGGAATCGGGATGCCGCTGCCGAGGCAAATGGAAGCAATGCTCATTGCTGACGGAGCTAAAAAAAAAAAGAAGTAAAGAAGCTGGGTACTCTAAACAAAGGAGGACTTGCATGTCAAAAAGGGCACGTTGATATGCAAGTGTTGGTAGTGGTAGAATGGGTTATTTGGGCTCACAAAAGCATCGCAAGTGCCTATATAAGGAAGTGCCGGCAGCATCGAGCATTTAAGCCTATGTTTCATGAACATGCAATAAATACTCAAACGATTACCTATCGAACTTCTCCACAAAATATTCTATGGCCATTTCATTCTGGAAGGCGCAGATGGCGGCGCATTGGGTGTCGTTGTACAGTATGACAGCTGCGTTCTCCTGATCCTCGGTCTTGTACTCCTCGTAGATGAGGCTCCTGACCTCGTCCGGACTCATTCTTTGGCCTCTACCACCTCCAGAACGGAACTCACCCAAGGGTATGGCCGCAGCACTAAGGAGGGATAACACATTTGGACGTGCAGGATATACCGCATCTCAGCTACCACCTTAATTTCTCAACTTAACTTATCAACAATGCAGCAAGAACGCTTCGAGCTAACAATCACATTTTGATATGCCAGTACAAATTACAATGGGCAGAGCTCAGAAATGTGATGGCATCCCTGGGTGCCCTGAAATGCGACCACTTACTAGCTTCTGGTCTCCGGTGCTCCTGTCCACTGCGCCAGCACCACTCGGTCGAAAATGTAGTACACGACCAGGGTGAGGAGGGCTCCAAAGAAGACGCCCAAGCTCAACTGTTGCCAATATTCCATACTTGAGAGGAGCAAAATCTGCTCCAGACCTGTCAAAATGAGCAGTCCGACCTCAAAAAGAGTATTAGGGACGAACCTCTTTATCCCATTCACATTTCAAGCTAAGAGCAACTATGTGATCAATTTTTATGTAATTCTTTCACTAGAAAGTCTCATTCTTCTAGAAATTTAGTGGATATCGTCACATAACTTTGGTTCTTGCTACAGGTAAAACTTGTCCTTAACTGCTTCACCTGTGCTGCTGCCACTACCCTCTCAGCTGACTTCCCCCCTTCCGGGAATATGTGCGCGGGCGTTCTCTCTCTCTCACACATATACATGGTAGTACATAATATGTACGACATATATGGGTAGGGTAGGTGAGTATCCTAGGTTTGTTAGCTAATCTCTAATGAAGACGTCGCTGCATGGTTTTTGAATCGTTTTTTTACCTTCCCTCCCATGACAGTTTCTATAGCACTACATAGGTGTAGCGTCACGGAAGAGCTCTAGTACATATCTCAATGGCAGCCTTTTGATCAAGGTTTGACCACCCTCCTTTTGTGCTTGGTTGTTTTCCCTCCCTTCAACCATTTTTCTACCTCTGCGTGCATCCATCATGGTTGACACTTAGGTGAGCTGTTGAAGCTCGTACCTGGACAGCACGACTGTCGAATGGACGGCGTCCAATAATCATGCGACTCCAGACCAGCTTGAACATGACAATGACATCCCCATGCACATCGTCCTGGGTGGCTTAGGATTAGGGTGGGAGAGGTTCTCTCATTGCCTCGAAACAGTCAGGTTTGGCTAGGACGAGACAACTTAGTTTATCCAAGAGCAAGCTCGACACTCCTTCCGTGACAAGGGATTTCCGACGTACTCACGATACCCGCTAGGAAAACAGGCACATGTACAGCTAGAAATTCGGGTAAAGCGCGACGATCGAGAGGTTCAATTACTACGATGATCCTGCAGACAACGTTCTCTGTATTTTTAACATCATTTAAGCCACGAACTCATAGGGGATGGGCGCCAGAAACTGGGGCTCGTTGTTCTTTTGGCTGACGATGTGAGCTCCGAGGGGTTCCTTCGCCTGAAAATAGAACGTAGAATCATCAATCATATCAGCATCATCACAATGGACGGAAAGAAAAAAACGTTTGACGGAAAATTGACCAGAGCTAAGACTCGGAAATGACACTCACGTGACGCTTGCAGTCCGGGGGCGGCAGCTTCTTCTGCTTTGCCTCATTCTTGGCCGCCTCGTTCCGCTTCACCCTGTTAATGAAGTCCTGCCTGCACTTGGAGTGATTCACGTGCTCGATCCTCACTGAGATCCTCTTGGGCAGGATGCGACCCTTGACACGCTTGTTGACAATAACCCCAACGGCCATCTTGGAGACGTTGAAGACGCGTCCGGTCTTGCCGTGGTACGACTTATGCGGCATACCCTTCTGGAAAGCTCCGTTGCCCTTGATGTCGACGATGTCGCCGATGTGGTACGTGCGCAGATATGTGGACATGTGCTCCACCCCCTTGCGCTTATAAGGGCGGGAGAAGAGATCGCGCGTCCCGCGCCGGTAGCCCTTCGGGTTCGTCATGATGGCGAAGAATAGAAGGTCGCACTGTTGGAACCACCTGAAAATATCACGTTCCTTAGTCACAAATGGAAGACAAAATGGCCCTCAAAGGGACGCAAACTCTTGATCCATGAACGTGGCCCAAAGCCACGGGTTGCAGATCGACACAGACTCAGCGTGAGAGCGCAAAAGTCAAAAAATTTTGCACACCCATGGCTGTTTCTATCTCTTACCTTCTCGTCTTCGTCAGGAAAAGGAAGAACCCTTGTCAGCTAACACAACAACACTGTTTCGCAGTATGAAGGAAAGGCGAGTGCCATGGAAAATTCATTTATAACAACAAGCGTACTTTCAAAAACTTTCTGTGATTCTTTTTGATTAACTTAATATGTAGGATAAAAAAGTTTCATTTTCAGTGAGACTTGCGAGTAAATTTTTGCAATGGCACTTGCAAGATGAAGCCCGCCAGTTTCCCTTGTCACATTTGTGGCAACTCTCCAAGCCCTTGTTTTGTTTTGATTTGCCCGCCTGATGAAAAATTTCTGAAGCCTTCTGCTCCGACTTTCAAGTCATAGAAGTTTTGGAGCGGTTGGATCGGATTGGTGCTGCATATCCCCGTTCGTTATGTCCGGGTCGCTTGCCTCTGCATCGGATGCCTGCCGAAACATCTCCAACGTTCCCCGGGGCGTCCGCCCCAAGGCCTGGGGGAGCCACGTCCAGGCCGCGGCGTCGAAAATATCAGAGGCGGCCGTTGCCTCGGCACAGGCCACTCAGCTCGGTGTCAAACTGGCGGGAAAGGTTGATTTAGGCGACGCTGGCGGCTCCATTAGGTCCTCGCTCAAACGCAAGAGGTCCGTGGTGAAGGCAAAAAAGTCGTCCTTTGACACCCTGTCGGAGTCCTTAGAGGAGGAGGAGAAGCCAGTGGAGAAAAAGGCAGGCAGTGACAAGAAGGCCATCGATCCTCTGGCCAGATTCGATCCCGAGATTTCTATGGACGGATTTATCGAAGGTGAAGACAACCTAAGCGTTGTGAATGACTCGTGTCTGAACAAGTCACGCTCTCGCTCTTTCTTCGACGAGTTAAGCGCTGATGTGTCTCCCGTCAGCGATGATTCCAATAGGACTGGAATTTTCAAGTCAATCTCCGTCGATTTCGGAAAGAAGAAGTCTGACGCCAAGTCCCAACCCGTCAACTTCCTCAGCTGTTTTCCAGGCAGTAACAATGCCAAATCTGAGAGGAGAGTGGACGAGGGATGGCTCAATCGTTGCTCTGAAAGGGATACACCAACCACTGGTAATCAGGTGGAGGAAGAGAAAGAAAATACACTTGGCGCCTCAGAGGAAGTCCTTGTTCCAGATGAGTCTCCTAAGGAAGACTCCACAGTCAACAGATGTATCTCAGCTCAGCATGTGCTTGCCAAAGATAATTTCGCAAGTGATGCTGACAATCTAAGACCCACGTGTGAAGAGGCCAGTGATACACAAACTCCACCTGCCAAAAGAAAGAAGACCAGTTTGGAAGGTAACACTCCAGCTCCTGGAGAAAAGGATCCCTACACTCTTGGGTTTGACGAGGTCGACGATAACTTCTCCAAGTCTAGCAAGAGGTCCCAAAAGCAATCTTTTTCCTCCAGTAACGTCAAGGCCCCCGAAACAAGCGAGGACAGACTCAAGAAGCGACTGCACAACGATAATTTCGTCAAGATTAATCTCAAAAAGAAGACTTACGTACGTGGCAAAAGGGCTATGACTGGTGCCAAGCACAGGCGTATGGAGTTTAAGCGGAAGGTGGCGGAAAAGGAGAAGAAGGCTGCTAAGCCCAAGGTGTGCTTCCGTTGTAACGAAGAGGGCCACTGGGCCAGGGATTGCGTGGGCAACAGCGGAGATGCTCTGATGCCTGAACTAGAAGACGAAGAAGCAGAAGCCTTTGAGTTTCCTACTCTGGAGCAGGCCGCAGAAATGGCAAAGGGACTGAGCTCCAGGAGCATTTCTTCCCTGAGCACTCAGACTGCGAAACTCTTCGCGCCAGTGATGGAATCCACTGAAAATTCTGGCGTGAGTGCTGACGGTCTTTTTGACGATGCAGACGACAATCTGCTGCTAGAAGCATGTTCGAAGTGGAACCCAGAAGAGCAAGAGACGACCGGTGGGACTGGAGGAGATGACTGCAGTAACATAATCACTCCTTATTTTGAAGAGACGCAGCCTGACGCGGAATGCTTGGCCGAGTTGAAAACGGCAATGAATAAGTTTGGCTTTTCTGACTTTCGTCCTGGGCAGAGTGAGGCCATGCTTAGGATACTGCGGGGCAAATCCACATTGGTGTTGCTCTCCACCGGCGCTGGCAAAAGTCTTATCTACCAGTTGCCAGCTTACCTCTATGGAGAGAGAAGTAAAGCAAAGAAGTCATCGCAAAACTGCATCACAATCGTCATTTCGCCACTCGTCTCTCTCATGGAGGACCAAGTCGTTGGCGTGCCACCAGGGATGAGAGCTGCTTGCCTTCACTCCAATCTCACCGACACGAACAAGAAGAAAGTAGCCGACCAAGTCAAGGGCGGCAAGCTGCATTTTTTGTTGGTGTCTCCAGAAGCCTTAGCTGGTGGCGGCGGTGGAACCTTCGCATCGCTGTTGAAAGATCTCCCGCCCATCGCCTTCGTATGCATAGACGAAGCCCACTGCGTCTCGCAGTGGTCGCACAACTTCCGTCCTGCATACCTGAGACTATGCAGGGTCCTCCGTGAGCGTCTCGGTGTGACTACGGTGTTGGGACTCACGGCTACCGCGCCTAAAAGCACAGTGAAAGACATCTCTACTCATCTAGGAGTAAGTGAGGCCGACGGAGGCGTGGTACGCGGACAGCTCCTGCCAACCAATTTGGTTCTATCCGTTTCCAAGGATGAGAACAGAGATCTGGCCCTCATAAAGCTACTTAAGGGTCAGAGATTCACTAAGTGTGACTCGATTATCGTGTACTGCACACGGAGGGATGAGTGCATCCGAGTAGCTGACTACATCAGGTAAGAAATGTCTGAATGACCGAGAGGTGCAAGTGATATCATTGATTTCAATAATCCTATATGTTATAGGACATTTTTACAAGATGAAGAGCTAAGCAGGAGCGACGGAAAAAAAGGCAAGCGAAGCGTCTCCCTCACTGCCGAACCCTACCACGCAGGCCTCTCCCCGCACAGACGCAAGACAGTACAGACGCACTTTATGTCAGGCCGTCTTCGTATCGTCGTGGCCACAGTGGCTTTCGGCATGGGCATAGATAAGTCGGACATTCGCGCCATAATTCATTACAACATGCCCAAGACTTTTGAAAGCTACATCCAGGAGATCGGGCGAGCTGGTCGGGACGGTCTGGAAGCCCATTGCCATCTCTTTCTCAGTTCGGAAGGAAGAGATCTAAACGAGCTGCGCAGGCATATTTTTGCCAATTCTGTGGATGAGCAGAGTATCCGCAAGCTTCTGGACCTTGTGTTCGGCAACAACTCCAAAATGATTGAAAGTAGCGACCAAAGTATTCGCTCAGTTAGCAGAAGATATGTTGAAAAGGCCGTACCTGTGGAGGAGGCGGTGGAAACTCTTGACCTGCCGGAGGAAAACATCTCCACGCTGCTGTGCTACTTGGAGGGAGATGACAATAACCGTCAGTGGGTGAAACTTCTGAATCCTGTCTACTGCACATGCAAGGTACGGTGCTACGGAGGTCCGAGGCAGCTACGGGCAACGGCTGCGCAATCTCCCCCACTAGCAGCAGCATTAGCCCTTGCTCGCAAGGATGGCGATGCCCAAGGATTGGAGCAATCAGCACTGTTCGAATTCCCGGTGGTGTCCGTGGCGGCTCGCATGGGCTGGGACAGCGGAGTGGTGAAGCGGGAGCTCAAGGGACTGCAGTGGAGCTTCGTCAATGGACGGTAGGAAACTGATCTTATGAAGGTGCATGCCAACTTATACCCGTAGCTAGTACATACAAAGTTGGAAGCTAATAACTTTGCACATTTATGCATGTTTACTTCCGGACCGTCTTTGATTTTGAACGTGATGATGTGATGCAATTTTGATGTGGAACGTGAAGGTGTGATACTTGGGCATAATGTTGAGTACACAAGTTTAATGTCAAGGCTGTTCTTTTTGGCGCTATAGTGCTCAAAAGAAGGCCACCTGACGAGGGGGGATGCCGAAAAGAATAGAAATTTGGCTTTTTCAGGGGGTAAATGTTGATGAAATTGGGTGAAATTTTTATGGGGGAATCTAGACCCCCTGGCCCACCATTTCCACAGGGATTCACTCCCTAGGCCTCCCAGCGTTGTGCACAAGCACCCAAAAACCCCGTGTCCGGGTTGAGGGTTGCTAGGTTCAGTAGCTACAAAAAGGCTAAGTTTTCTGTGATGTTCACATTCAGCGTCAGAAAATGTAACAGTAACATCACATTCAGCACCAGAAAGAGAGCGACTGGGTGACACTTTGACACATAAGCAAACCAAATCCACGCCGACATCGGGACATCTGGATCGAGACATTCGCGAGTGCAATCTCGCCTGCCAGATTCGCTGCTGGTATGTGCTATTATGAACCTGTATGAAGTGCTAATTCGAACCGGTGTACCCAACATTATGCCCAAGTATCACATCTTCACGTTCCACATCAAAATTCCACCTCACCACGTTTCAGTACGGCGTAGGAGGTGCCGTCATGCTTGACGCAATTGTTTACGGCCAGGGCTGTGCAGTCCTTGGCTGTAAAGATTAGCCGCGGGTATGACTTTACCTCATACTCCACGTATGCTGGGACGCTTTGAAGCAGAGTTTTGAGGTGGAACATGTAGATGTGATCCCCGGGTCCTCCGGCGCCATGCGCTACCGTGCAAAACCCTGTCGTCCGGGCCAAAGGTTGGTAGGTTCTGTTAGGGGACGAAAAAAGCGCGACAGGGTGCAAGGGGGTGACAATCCGACCCGTACACAAAACACATCGATGACAGGTGGCAGATCTTGGCTTCATCCTCTCGCTACTGCTCGGACGATCTGGACTGCCTTCTCTCTGATATTTTTTTTGCGATTATTTGCAGGTATAAGAAGTCGGGCGTATTGGTCGAGTTTCACAACTTGGCGTTCCATTTCAATGCCCTCTCAAACCTGGACAGCGACGAACGTGATCGCCTCAAGAACTACTTACACGTGCGCACGAAAACGCGCGAACGCATGGAGCTTCACGGACTTCGGCGGGTTTTTCGGGCTTTTGGAGCTGTGGCACGCGCCACCTGCGACGACTGCGTCGACGGCGCCAGTCTGGAGCTCAGCGAGAAGCTCAAATCCTTCGTCAGGGAGTATTTTGATGAGGAGGAGAAAACCCTGCCAGCGAACGAGAAACAGACAGTGGTTCTATCGCAAGAGGTACGTCGGCTCGCACGCTGACATTCATCCTAGCAATTGTTATTGATCGGATGTATTTCCTCAGTTGGAAGCATCAATCAAGGCCGACGTAAGGCAGTTCGTGATGACTCACTCAGATCATCGCTGGCATGGTCGGGCGGTCGCCAGAATATTCCACGGAATCGGGAGTCCAAACTTTCCTGCCAAACAATGGGGCAAAAATAGAAGGTATGCCTTATTTCTTCAGTTGGTCTGGGATTATGGGAGTAGGTAAGCAACTTTTTTTTCTCGTTGATAGGTCCTGGCGCAGCCACTTGGACGTGGACTTCAACGCACTTTGCGACGTGGCCAAGAAAGCCATTTTAGAGGTCAGGGGGGTGAGAAGGTGACTCTTGCTGGAAGATGTTTGTGTGAAATTCTTGATGTCAAGACAATAAATTAAGCTTGATGGTGAGAGACGTTGTACATCCTGTATATCTAGGATTGCATGTAATAACATACAAAATTTCAGTCGACTTTGCTAATGTTTTCACCAACGTAAATGCTGTACAGTACTGTCTGCAATACGTCGCCTCAAGCGGTGGCTTCAGGACCGTACAGCTCTAGATTTATTCACGAAAATCGGGCGTTATACTATATACTGACGCCATGGCATAACTACAGTATACGGCTTATCCTTCCATCATGATTGTCATTATCTTCGGGTCCCTGACGCCCCGGAGTGCCTCAGTGGCTCCAGACCGCAGGTAATTTATTAGCATGTTCACCATGTCATGTCCTATGCTAATCCCGTAGCAAATCTGAATACTGTTCTGAATTCGAATGCGGTTGGGGTTCCTCTGGTGTACGACTTCAGCAGCAGGTACCATTTTAGAGATCACCAAGGCAGATACTTCCATCACCAGGGTAAATGTACCGGTCAGAAAAAAACTTCATTCAGTCACCTAACTATTGCTTCCATCGCCAAGAAAATATTTCAGGCTAAAAAAATACATCACCAATGAACACCAAATGAAGGTTGGCGACTGAAGTATTGAACTTGGTGACTCAAAAATAATATCCCGTTACCGTCAGGACATCGGGCATTCCCGGCTCAGCGAAGATCTCTAAAAGGTCACAATTTTCTTCGTCTCTAAGCAAAATGCCGAATTGAACATTACTAATTTGCCTGTTCTCCAGCCATTCCCTTTGCTCAAAGGCTGCGACAGAACCGCCAGGGAAGAACCGAAGCATTTCCACATCTTCGAAGTCCTCACTATTCGCCGGGTAGATGTATGCGGCACCGTCCAGTTTATGCTTCCGGGTGATTCTGAAGTGGGGGCGACCGCCCCCCAGCCTTGTCTCGATGTCCCGTCCAAACAAGTCCCTAATTGCCCAGGTGATCCACCTCGTGACCATGTTGTTGGGGGCCAGGCCCTTGGAGTACCGGAGCGACGTTTTAATAAGGAGTAATGACTGACCGGGGTCGTCGTGTTCATATCCCTCTCGTACATGAGTTCCAGGGCGTTCCTTATGCTGTCTCTGGGTGGCTTCTTCCTGCCTTATCAGATGCTCTTGATGTCGATGGCTCGCGAGTCGCGACCTTCACCACTCCAGTTTCCTACTATAATAAGATGTTGGTCGATCGATTAAAATGTAAATTCGAAATCATAGGAGTAATATATTACCCAGCCCGGGTAAGATCTAGATTGTATATGTAGTGCAGGTAGGAATGAAACTTTTTAACGCACGATTTCCGGAATAACTCGTGTCCATATAGTACTACAATATGCGTCGTTAATATATAGTTAAAATTCTTCTCCCCTTTTTCCTGTATATATCTCCTCGAAGTAATCATAATCACAGCTTGAAGCGCGTGTTGAGCTTGAAGCGCGTGTTGAGCTTGAAGCGCGTGTTGAGCTTGAAGCGCGTGTTGAGCTTGAAGCGCGTGTTGAGCTTGAAGCGCGTGT
>JAAUXU010055500.1_pt1 | contig 37913 bp, 42 predicted proteins | sample 7278151 | NCBI WGS metagenome assembly JAAUXU01 (sample SAMN14350113, study PRJNA611818) | marine sediment metagenome | isolation source: surface marine sediment (1.8m) | place: French Polynesia: Moorea | collected 2018-08 | reverse complement strand
GTGGAGGTGTGGGGGGGTCGTATGTACTGTGAGTTATGTATATGTTCTACTTCGTCCGGTCCGGGGAGGTCTTGATGCGGATAGTTAAGGGCTTGCAGGAGACTGGACCTGGTGCCGTAGTGAGTGACATGAAGAACGATTTTGCTTAGAAACTCTGGTCTTTTCTACGTTCATGGTCAAAAAAATTCAGCCAAGAATCCAAGCTTGGCTTGAGCTTGGATCAATCACTACACCCAACGCAACTAAGGTGATCTTGTCGTGCTGAAGCAAGCAGCAGAAAAGGCAATTGGAGTTCTTGTTATCAAGATGCCCCCTCCTTCCCCTGCTGTTCTGAAGCTCCTGTCCGAGGCCAAGTCCGACTCCGATGGGGGCAACAAGCTCGCCGACCTCATTAAAGAGAGTTCAGTCGACGACGTAAGTAACTTCCTCCTTCATTTCTGCCACCATCGGTTATATCTATTTCGTCTCAGTTGGTTTCCGCGGTCTCTTCCTCGCTACTGCCCGACGAGAACGACAGCGGTGCCCCCGGTGCCGGATTCTTGCGGCAATGCGTCCGTGCTTGCCTGGCCGACACCGACCTGCACCAGAAGCGCCGCAGGGCGATGTCACACGCTCTTCTCTTGCTCATGAGAAACCCGGACCTGACCCGGGCGGTTGCCGACGACGCCGTCTGCGTCCTCTACGAGGCCTTGGACGATGACTCAGTGACCACGAGGGACCTTTTGGCATTGTTAAGGCAGTGTCACGTAGAACTGGTGAAAAACACCGGTGCGCTTAACACCAGATGGTTTGAAGTCATGGGTCAAGTAAGTAAGAGCATTAGGTAACCATATATTAAAGACGCTGTGCCAAGATGCGATCATTCAGATAATCTCAGTACTTCATGGTCGCGATGGCATCCCGTATGATCACATGGACTCCGACAAAGAAATTGACGCCGACGACGGCGGTCTCGGCCCCGATATCATCTCCGGATCGGAATTCCGTTTGCGTCACCTGCGCTCTGTCTGCGCCTTACGCTGGTGTCCGGCGCACGCCGCCACCTTATGCGGCCTAGTCCGCATGCTAGCGGACAACGCCAGGTTGACCGACAGGGAGTTCAGCGTGGTCTCTGAAAAACTGTGCTCAGAAATGAAGCGTCTGAGACCCCAAGAAATACCGCCGTTGGCCCATCAGATGTTGCTCCTGTGCAGGTAGGTGCCCAAGCTCCGAAAGAAAAAGTCCGATGCAAGCAAGGTCTGGCCTTACATTCAAGGAACTACGAATGCACCAGACTGCTCTCTGCTCTGGCGTCTTACTTCCAAGAAAAAGTTGGCGTAGTGTCCGACGTCGACGAAGAGGACGAGGAAGCAGCCAACCAGAGCCAAATGGAGTCTTCAGACATGATTGGTAATTCGATCGGAGTCACTCGAAAACCAGCAAGAAGTTGACACTATTTTCCTGCAGACAGCGCCTCCGTGGCTCATGAACGTGGACTTAGCCTTCAGTCAGAGTGCACGGTGATGCTTCACCTTACACAGGCTGTGCGCATGGGACATCCTGTGTACAAGGACATCTTGAAGCAGGTCTGTACATCTCAGTGCATCAAGAAAGCTTCCGTCATTGCCCAGTCTGTGTTCTGTCCATACACTAGATTCGCACGTCAGTCGTCATCCCGGAACTTCTACTTCTCGATCACTTCAAGCTGTTGACTTCGTTCTCCCTCACCTCGGTGCCGACGCACACTCGAGTGGTCGTCGACGGGATACGCGCGGCGCTGGCGCGCGCAGAGTCCGGTATGAAACAATTCCTCGCTCAATAGGATACTGTAATCACAATTCGTATCTAGAATGCACCCGGCGCAAGAGGGACGCCTGGTTGAGGCGCGCTGCTCCGCTCACCATTGAATCAGCCACTCCTCTGGCCATGATCAAGGCACTGATTAGGCAAACCAATCGCTATCAGGTGACAATATCTTCTTCGAGACTTCACGAAATTCATCAAAATTAATTCCTCCTCCAGGGTTGGGATTTGATTGGCAAAGGCGTCCTGGATCTGGCCTTTTCACTGTTGGACACGAGCGCCGGGTTAGGGGGAAAGGCGACGGAGAAGGTTCGTGCAGCCTGGCGCCTCGGGGCAGATATTTTGCTGTCCACCTTGCGCCATTCATCAGGCTCGCTTAAATCTGTAATTAGTGGACTCTCCTCGAGGATAAAGTGCGTACATTTAAATCTTTAGTTTATTCGGCTGATATACGAACGTACTCATCCTTGATAGGTCTTCTGGAGCTGCATATCAGTACTCTGTGTGTCTCCGCCGGGTCATCCGCCATTGCCTCCCTGTCGTCATGGAGCACCCAACCTTGCTCACTGGGCTGGTAGAGAAAATGGCCTGTTCGGTGTCCTCAACGGACGCCTCGCGCTGCCTGACGGCGGCTTTGATGCCCGCAGTGCGCGCCAACCGATCGCTGAGGGACTGCGCCATCCTGGCCCTCAGGAAGGCGCTGTTTGACCGGTCACAAGAGGCCAAGCAGGTTGGTCTTGAAGGAGTCATGCACATGCTCAGGGTCTTCAAGCGTCCCAAGTACGTATAAGGTTGCAAAACAAAAATTCTGTTAGCCGACTGTTGGCTTTTTTTTTGTTTTTAGTTCTTTGCCCTTAACGCAGCTTTTGAGCCAATCTGCTGGCGGATTGTCTCAGCTGGCGGCTGACGTCTACCGTGGAGGATCCTCTTTCGGTTCCGAGGCCGCTATCTGTGGGGACCTCATTGGTGTGTTGCGCCGTGCGCTATCGACGAAGCAGGCTGGCGTTCGGCTCACCCTTTACATGAGGCTGGCCGACGTGGCGGCAAGGAACCCTGAGCTCTGTCTCGATTTTGTCGGACTCATGTTTGACCATGCCACAGAGTTAGGGCTGCTCAAGAAGAGGCCCGAAGAAGAGCAAGACATAGCTGTTGCTATTGTGGACCTCGACCGCATGATGGGTGAACAGGATGGAATCACCGTTATTATGGTAACTTTAGATCTGAGAGCATTTTTATTGTGTAAATGAAGAAATTGGACCATTTTTATCGCAGGAACCGTTGGGGTGGTTCTTCCTCTGCGTCCAGCAGTTGCTGTCTCGCTGTGACCAAATGCACGGCGACAGAAATGACGACAACGACGAAGATGATTTCGATCGGGATGGCCAAGCTCACAGCGTTGCCCTCGCTGAGATGCTGGACCGCCTTTCAGCTCGTTTTTCTGATGCAGACGCGGTGGAGCTCGGCTTGGAAAAAAACTGTGATTTTAGGTACCTTATTGCATGCAACACCACATGAGGTAGCGAGGAGGTTTTTTTTTTAAAAAAAAAACAAAGCAAAACATGAGCTTCACCTCCTAGTCGTGCTACTCCCGCTGGAGCCGTCAATCATGCCAAGGCTGAGTTGCTGAAGAACTGCATGGAGGCTCTGATGGAGAGGTGCGTGGCTCGAGGCGCCGCAGATGTGAGACCGGAAGAGGCGACGAGGTTGACTGGACTGTTCAAGAGGCATTCAGAGGTGTCAGCTATGATGATGAGCAAGGGAGAGAAAGGCAAGAAGAAGAAGGACGGCAACGTGGGGTCACAGCAACCGTCGCAACAAAATAAGAAAGAGAAGGTGGCGCAAGCAGCTCCGCAGTTCAAGATGCCTGAGCACGCCATCACCATTCAGGCGCTCACAGTCATCCTCAAGGCGCTTTTGCTGTAAGTATGCAACGCAGCTGTACCGTGAAGCTATGTGTACCACACCGGTACCAACATGCACAACGCGACTTTCCAGTGACATCACTCCTGAACGTCGGGAGGCTCTGGGGCCTCTCCTCGACCAAACACCTTGCTTTGTGTCCTATCTTCTCCGAGTTCTTTCTGCTAAGGTTGCATGGACTGAGACCATCCTCGAAGCTAGTGGAACCGATCTTGAGGCGAATAAGACTGCTGCCAGTGGAAGTGAGGCCGCTGGAATCCTCCGGCATTACCAATCCCTGGCTGGGATCCTTGGTCAGTACATTTTCAAGACGGAACGCGTGGCCACTGAACGCGAATTTCGTCACAAGGTGGCCTCTGGTGAGATACTTGCGCATCTCTTCGAGCTAATGGGAAGGCAATTCCCCGGCAGGGTAGAGCAGTTCGTCTCCGACGTTGGTAAGTATTGGCAGACGCATTATAATAGCTATGATGCTGTTAATTTCAAAGAGTCTAAAATGGCAGTTAGTTCTGTGGGTCCTGGAGGTGACGCAACCGAGGGATTGCCCAACCTTTGCAATCAGTGCTTTTCTCAGATCTCTTCTTTGCAAGACCAAGGAGAAGATGAGAGCAAAGACAGCGTGAATAAGGTTGTGGCCATCTTGTTGAGGATTCTTCTGTTTGCCGTGAGGCAGGCGGACGCGGCGGCCGAGGAAGGCAAGGATTTGCTTTCTAAGGTGAGACGTAATCCATAGTTACCGCACTAAAGGTTCTCATGATATACACTGATGTAGCTTTGTATGTACGTAGGTAACAGATTGGTGTCGCCGATATGGCGAAAACTGCTGTCCGCCTTTTCCGGAGGTGGTTACGCCGTACTTGGAGCTCCTGTTCACCTGCCACAGGGCGGTCACGACAGACTCCAACCTCCCGCTCGAGATGGCCAAAGAGCTGCACTCGAAGCTGGGAGACCTTGATGAGAGTGTTGAGGTGAGCCGAAATTTCAGCGCATACCAGGGACGAAGTCTGTGATGCAATACTCTTGTTGCTTGCATATGTTTTAGCTAAATCCTCTGAACGCTTTTGCCTTCATCAGCAAGGACACGGAGAGTTCAGTCCTTCAAGCTCTTGTCGCCAACGTCAAATTCACCTTGGACTCTGTGGAGATCGTGATAGCCAAGTGCAAGCTGCAAGCGAGTAGCAGTAACAACGTTGTCGAAGACTTAGCCGTGTCAGAAGCTGAAGTCAGCATTGTTCTCGCAAGGCAAGTTTTAAAATGGTCCCTTCTCACCTCATATTCATCTGATTCTTGCTCTTTCAGGCTGGTGAACACATTAAACGTGTTGTCACAAAGTGGGTTCAGCTTGAAATCTTTGTTAGACCAGCTGCTGCGGGCCCTCACTGACCTCTACAGCGTCTTGGTGACATTGACGAAGTACTTTCTCCTGAAGGTCAAGACCAACGGCCCCGAGTGCATCAGGAGTGCCAAATTCGACAAGCTGGTGGACCTTGTGGGAGGAGGACTGACCAAGAAGGTTTACGAACTCATCAATCATATTCAGGTAGAGTAGATCAACAGTCTAAATCAATGTACAAAATGTTAGTTATGGTTGCGATGTTTAAACGTAGCGCCTCCACGAGTCTCTGACGAACAACTCCGGCAGAGGATCGTCCTCACTGATCCGCATGCGTGTGCAGAAAGAAGCACGGGCAATTCCTGGACTCATATTCAAGGTGGAGCAATTCGAGTGCGATGTCATCCAGCTGGGATCAAGGTAATAGTCCAAAGATATCAGCAATAATGACAGCATTAACCTAATCCACCGTAGATGCAAGACGGACTTAATGCAGAAGACCAAAATATCCTTGGCCAGAGACTTCAGGATCAAAGCTGTTCAGCAAGTTCAACAAGAGGATGGAGAAGACAAAGAGAATGAAGATGATGCGTCCACTTCTGCGGCTCCATCAGAAGCTGGAGATATCACTCAGAACTCAGTTTTGCAGAATCTTCTGAGTCAGGACGAAGAGGACGAGGAGGAGACCCCTCCAAGCAAAAAGTTGAAAGTTAAGTTACCCTTCAAAAGTGCGAAAAGTGCTACCTAATATTAGTGCGAGCAGAAAGCAACAAATTAGTACATAAAATCGGTCATTGGGACGGATGTCGAGTCGTCTTCGTCGTCTAGAGAAAACTTCAGTACGCGTGGCTTTGCCTTGCGAGCTAAAGTGTGAATAGGTTGTGTGTTTTCAAAAGAAATTATCAACAGTGACATGAATTAAACCATTGTTTGGTTGATCAACAAAAGTTTCATGGATTTTTATGAAAATATTAATAATGACAGCCGTACCAGGAGTGTAGCGTTGTGAAACTTGCATCACATTTAGTCTCCATTAAAATCTTGATATCGTCTGAGTGCATCTTCTTCCAACGGGTGCAACCTTCCTGGGATGACAAGCGAGTGGAGGGGACCCCCCAGGTCGATCTTACCTTCCTCGGCGAATTCCTTCAGTCTGGCCACCTTCACTAACTGCCTGGAGGACCCCACGCGAGCCACGCCAACGCACAAGCTGTCGCCATCAATGGCGACTTCTGAAGTCTGACGTTCTGCGATATCCAAAAGCTGGGAAGCCGCCTGCTGGCAGGTCATGAACCGAGGGGGCTCGTAGATCTTGCGCCCTATTGATGACAGTCATTACAAGCTGTACAGTAGAGTGATTCCGCACTGCAATACGGTACTTGCCTTTCATCATGTTCTCCACCGTTTGCTCTTTCACCTTGATGTCCAAAAGACAGAGCGTGTGCAAGCCCCTCTCCTTGTTTGCCGACGCTTTCTCGTAGAAGCTTTCAGGCTGCCAATCGTTCAACCAGAATGGGATCGACACAGTCTCACCATAGCTGTACAACTAGAAAGCAAAATCTTCAAAGTTAAAGAATCTCCTCGTTTAGATTTAGTGTTTAGATATTACCAGGTATTTGTGTGCATACCTGTAATCCGATGCAACCTACGGCATTGAGAATGCTTGCGTTATGGATGACCTGGACGGTGACGCCGCGATCCTCTGCTCGCGCAACCACATCAACGTGGGTGGTGGCGCCAAAGGGGTCGCCGACTACCAACAGCGCCACCTCTTGCGTCGATGCCTCGGTGATGATTTCTTCAGCGCCCTGTTCAACCTAATAAGGACAGACAACAACTGTGACAAGACCTTTAACGAGGTAAACGCTACTCACCTGTTCTCTGTCTGCCAGGATCACCTCTCTCCCGTAGAATTGTTCGAGTTCCTCCTTCCCGCAAGTAAGGATGGAAGTGTAGGCTTCCAAGTAGACGCGGTCACACCTCTTGATGATCTCCAGGCCCTTGACAGTGATGTCCTTGGCGTCGCCCAGGCCGAGACCGACGAGATACAGCATGATGCTCAACTCCCTTGCGGTTTGTTTGTTTTGATTGAGTTCGCAAGACGAAGCTGCCACACAGAGGAGAAGAATCAGAGATGGCAAAGGGGGGCTCAGTGTAAGGGACATAGTTGGTGCAACCAAGAGGGATCTCTGACAGGGTTACCAACATGGTCTGGTTTGGGAGATCTGGCCAAATGAAACACGCAGAAGGCATTTTGTCGCCAGACAAACAGTTGTTAAGTCCACAGAAACCCCAGAAAACTGCTATGAAATTTTGTCTTCGGACGCTCCATTTTGGATTTGGTAGGTTTTAGCAACCTTAAGGGTTGTTATGGTTACGCGTAAATCTTTAATTTCACCCACAGTGGCCTCTTTGTTATGATGAGTAACCAACTTTATCTGCCAAAAGAAAAGCAAATGGATTTTTAGAGATAGAAATGATGGTGGAAGTAGCCTTAAAACAAGGAACTTGTCTGTTGGAGTGAGGGTATCTTGTCTAAATGAACCTGGCAACTTTTTTGTGATCTGGTCAGGAGGACTTTCGCTGATCTGGCAACCCCGATAGAATGTCAACAACAGTTGAATTCCGTTTAGAACACCGCTCAGACAGACAAAAGTCAAGAAGGCAGCGACGAAGGCCAATTCGTTTGTTCACCATGGAGGCCAGACTAGCGGCGGACCAGCGTGTGAGCAACAGCCACACCGTGAGCGCTCGGATGAGGGTCTCGGCAGAGGCGATAAGGAACAAGGTGAGCTGGATTGGCCGGCCGGCGGCACTGTCAAATCCTGCTTGAAAACTTCTCTTCTCCAGATCACTTGGGAGATCGGCCGCAGTCCGACGGCCTTCCTGTGCCTTCCGCACGTAAACGTGTCCCGGAGACACGCGGCCATCTGCTATGATGGGGAGAAGGAGACGTGGTCCATCAAGGACCATAAGAGCACCAACGGTGTCATCGTCGACGGCAATGCAATCCAGCCGTTGAAGGAGACTGCTCTGAGCGACGGACAGACCGTACAGCTCGGTCCTGACTCTGACTTCGCGTGGACGTTCAGGTTGGTCCGCCTTAGAAACAAGACCAAAAAACACGAGCTACCCGAAGAGGAGGAACCTAGCGGACCCCGAGCGAAGCGCCCCAGGTTAAGTTCGCCGTCTCTAGATTCAAACAAGGCCGTGATAGAGAAGCTCCGGACGAAATTCAACGAAGAACTCAGTTGCACGATATGCAATGAAGTCTTTATCCAAGTGAGTCAGAAAGTAATCGTTGTTATCCTGAAAACTTCAGCACCTCTTTTAGCCTACCTCACTACCCTGCGGCCACGTATTTTGCAAATATTGCCTAAGTCGCTGGAAAAAACAGTGCAGTTCGAGGCAGTACGACTGTCCGAACTGCAGGCAGCGAGTTGGCAGAGAGAAAGTGACTCCAAATCTCTACTTGGAGAATCTCATCTCCTCCTGGATGGGAGAGCTTGGGCCAGACATGTTGGCGGAGAGGACAAAAGCGATAGAAGACAGAAAGAGTGAGTTGCTGTGACTTCCAAATGAATCCATACCTTTTTTGGCAAATGAACCTTGTTTCAGAGCAAGAAATTGAGGACGAGAAGTTGGAAGCCCTGAAGAAGTTAGAAGCTCAGAAGAAGAAGAAAAAGTCTCAGAGAGGAAGAAGAGGCAGGGGGATTGAGTCGTATCTGCAACTCCCTCCTCCTAGGCGGTCTGATGAGAGCGCAGAGGCTGATGGGACATCCGGAGACAGAATTGCTACGTACGATGATCTAACTTCACCCTAGACCTACGGCTTTGGCTGGATGTTGTCGCTCTCCTCCCTCTTAGGTCTACTTCTCCTGCAAATAATGCCTTAAGTAGTGACAGCGACTCAGCTGATGGTGAGGACGTTCCAGTCAGCCGCGCCGAGGCCCTCCCAGGAAGCTTTTACCAAGGCTACGGTGCTTCCAATGTGGTAAGTGTATGCAGCACACTTAAAGTGTTTACACGAACGACAGGTTGCCCTATGAATCGAAGCACTGTCGTGCTGATAGCAATGTGTACTATAGTAATTGTGCTTCTACGCGTTGTCAGCAACTCTATCAGGCCTGTGTAAAGCAGGAAAAGGTGACCCAAGTCAAGACAGGTCTGAGCAGTCCTTCATTGAAATGGAGGACGTTGAAAGTCGTGGACGAACATGGGGTGTAGCCCGATTCGCCAATAAAATAAGTGCAGAGCATGAAACGAGAGGTTGATGCCCTAAAAACGAAGCAGTTGCCAAGTATGGCCATGTTAGAATAACTTTTAAGCGACGAAAAAGTGTTTACACGAAGGAGTAAAATTCGGAATATCCACCTTTCCACTCATTTTCTTTCCTATAAATGCAAATGTGTTTACAAGGCATGAAACAAGCTGTGGGAGGGGGCCCGGTTCACCGTTATCTAGTGTTTCTAAAGGAACAGAACAATTCATAGGACGCGCTGGAGCACAAATTTAGAGCTCTTACTTGCTGCAGAAAATCATCTTGTTGCAGTAGTACACGTTTCGTCAATGCCAGCAGCAGTAAAAGTAATTACGCATCGATCTAAGCCTGGAACATCCTGTATGACGTGATGCCAAGAGTACTTCAAGTGTGACTTGCTTACTTTACTTTCCTTCTAGGTCATGGTGGACACTGGAAACCTCTCGGACTGCACGTAAATTATGATTTGTTATCATCAACAAAGACTACTGAGTGGTTGCACAAGATGTATGGATCACCTCAGACTGGCTGTATCTCGCTTCAAACTGTTTCTCATTGTCCCTTCAAGACCAGTCTAGTTTCAATTGAACGTCTATTTCCACCTGATTTCAAGGCGTGGTTCCAAGAAGTCGATGCAAACCGAAGACACTCGGGCTGCTTGCATGAAAATGATTTCGAGGAGGGGACCAACCACAACTTGGGAAACTTTTCCGAGGTGATCTGCACAGCTTGGTCTAACATGTTGGTAGTAGTCTTTGTCATTAGCGAGAGATTGCGGTAGAGCTAAATCATTGAAGAAAAAGAATTTATTTCTTTGCATAACTGTTATAGAAACTGAATGATAAGAGGAAAAAACCAGATTAACTGAAGCACCTCTCGCACTTTTTGATGTGGCTCATGTTGCACTTGCTGACGGGCTTCCTCTCCTTGAAGTCGTTACCGACCGGTCAAGGGGGAGGGGATGAGGCAACCCCCCCCCCCCTCTGTCAGGGGTGTCCGTCCACGTCTCTCCTTGTCTCTCGTCAAATCTTGCTCGCTCTCTCCTGCCTCCGGCCATTGCGCATGCGTATTGCGCTCGCGTCCTCTCCCCTGCTGCTCCTGTGGCTCCAGCCGATAGTGGTGTTGTTTGTGCTGCAGCCTTGCGAGACGAGCGAGACAAGGAAGTAGTGGTGGTGGAGTTGGACGGCGATTCGAGCCTCTCTTCCCGCAACCGAGCGTCGTGATCAAGCTTTGAAAGGAACTTGGGTGCGTCTCCTGCTACCTGGCCTGAAGTGAAGCCTGACCTGAGTAACCTAAGGTTTGTGTTAGTTGGGTTGTAGCTGAGTCCGCACCAAGGTGACGGTTTGCCTGTTCCAATTTCGATCTCAGCAGGCTCCAGTGGAGTCTTCCTACCAATTTTGACTCGAGTTCCACGTTTGAAAGTCATCACTAAACCAACAGGCAGGCAGGCAAGTGTCGTAAAGTACAACGGCAAACGTACTACACTCTAGCTCTGACTGCTACCGACTGCATCTCCAAGTGAGGGTCCCGACGTCCGTCGCCATGTCCGAGTCGCACTTCGACAAGTACGAACATTACAACTTTGACCAAGACAAGGCCATGTTCAGCGGCCGCTCCGGCAAGCAGCGCTCCAAGAAAGAAGCGGAGCAGCACACCAATCACCACAATCCCGGAGGACACGAGAGGAAGATCCTCACCAAATTCCAAAACACGGAGCAGAAGGCTAAGGCCGCCAACGCGCACGGGAAGTGAGCAGTGATCTTGACCACTCTGAGGTATGAATGAGAACTGTCATCTCTTTATAGTCGAATGCTTCTTTTCTAATGGGGTCATCGTTACAGGAACCCTTTCTCCACCATCTCCTACCAGGACTTTGGAAGAAGTGTCAAGCAGTAGACTTGGTCTCAACGTTACCTATGTATTCATCTCTTTTTCGAAGCATTATTCAACCATGTTTGTGTTCTGGGAAGAGGGTTTTGCCCTCATCCGTTATCCAATTCAGTCAACCTACAGGATGCTATTACTGTAGGCGTGATTATATGCGTGTTATTTCTTTTCATGGCTCCTACTGAAGAATAAGAAACGCTATACTGTGATAGCAACTTTGGTGTCTTTTCATGTCTTAGATAGGATCTCATGCTTCGCAGCGGGCTCCATCTTTGTTAAGACTCGGATTCAGACACTCGAATCTGCGCATCATTCAGCGAGGACGAGAGGTTTCAAATCGTCCTGAGGTACGTGCATGTGCTAGCCTTATTATAAATATAATGCAACGTAAAAAAAACTGAAAAAGGTTCGTGCGAGTGGACTTGTGAATGTCTGTCTTGACGTCAGCTTGTTCTTGGACTGCCTGTACTTGGAAAATGAGTCTACTGCAAGGCTCCAGATCAGATTCAGTTGGTCTTTCTCAAAGTGAATTAAAGTTGTTATACATAAATTCGCATTTCGGAAGCAAAACCGTATGCTAGTTCAGTGTAGAATCTCTTTCACTTGTTGGCCATGTTGCTCGTCACGAACCTGAACAAGTACATTGCTATGGCAGGCTCTTGCATGTGCACCCGATGCAACGACATTGGGTATGAGGACACCTCACTTTGAAGACCAGTTTAGCTTTAGCTTCTGGTCCAGGGATTTGCATAAAAGTACTGCTATGTTCCTTGGGGGATCCCTTATCAGGGACTCGTTCCACCACTCTAACTACGCTTAGGAGACCTTCGATCCATGAAGAACTCGATGAATCCAGGGGCTCTGAATACAAGTGATGATTCGGCCGCCAAGCCTTGATTCAATTCTTTTTTTTTACAACTGTCACTACAAAGTAAACATCGTCTCAAGGCTTATACACGTATCTGAGTCCGCAGTAGATGCACGCGACTGGCTCATTCGAGTCTAGGTTGATGTAGACCCGGGGATGCCCCAGTGCCCCACCGCCGCCGTCGCAATGCACGACGCGCTGGGAGCACTCAATGGGAGGAACCTTGGCGATCAGGTCGATGGCCCAGCGCTGATTCACCTCCTTTTCGACGTGGGTGAAACGCACGTTGCGAATGTCCGACTCGTCCCAGTCCTGCCCAGTATGCGTCGTGGTCGAGGGCGGATTCTGGAATAAATATGACTCGAACTTCAGGCCTGCCTCGCAGTCTGACGACTACTTGATTATTACTGAGGGAGCCAACGTGGATGCCAAGCGCAAGACCGGGCTGCTCTTCCGGAGCAGTGAAATGGTCTGGAGGCCGCGGCCGCACGCCGCCGCCATGGACATGGCTACCTCGGAGTTCAGAGATGGCGACCAGGGCAGCGTCGTCGCTTCTCTACTCTTTGTAGACCGTCCGCACAGTGTTTACTTGCTTGTGACAGCTGCTTGGGCTGGTGGCGAGGGTCACGATCAGGCCAAAGCAGTCGACAGCTCGTAGACCGAATAGGACAGCTCTCGATCAGCCCGTGCCCTGAACGTCCGCCATTGCTGTTGACGCTGCTGTGTGTACACCAGTGTGGAGTGGGCCACAGACACTGAATAGTGGGTGAGCAGCAACATCTACTGGACCGTAGAGTAGTTGTTCTGTATGTACCGCATCTCTGATGCAACACGTGACAGGGCGACGTCAGCTGTTCCAACGGTGGCCATGTCTATTGTACACAGACATTGTCACATTACCTCAGTGACCAGTGCCATAACACCAGTTCAAAGAGAGACACCTTAAAGTCTGAGATGCATCACTGTAATAATAACTATCAGTTATATCTAACAGACTAGCATTGCAGACAAAAATGTCTTCAGTCCATAGAGGACTCCAGACCGCCGGATTGCCTGCCAGACGTGAACATGGACTTTTTCTGAGCACCGGTACTGACTACCGCGTATGCCCGAGGCCACAGGATCTGGACCGACTTGTTGGTTTTAACCACAGAATAACTACTACCAGAACCGGATTACCTGGATCGATCCATGTAAGTACAAACTCTGGTTCACGGTGCTCACCTTTTTCTGCCAGTCGCCTGAGAGACAGAAACCCTGTCGGAGAAGCCTGAGCTATGGCCACTAGTGACGGCGCCCAGACCACACGTCTTGCCATGCCTTCCACTAATGCGTTCGTGTACTCTGATAACAAGAGCGTGCTCGCCACCGCTCTCCACCAGCAGTTGTTCCTGGACGTGCTGATCGTCTGTCGGAACGACAGCGATGACAAGAGTAGTGTCCAAGTCCAGGCCCACCGAAGCGTCCTGGCCGCGGCATCCCCTGTATTCATGAGGATGCTGCAGGAGTCCGAAAACTGCAGCATGGTGAGCCTGCCCCACATAAGGACGAAGGTCATGTCGACGCTCCTAGACTTAATCTATGGAGGCCAAGTCATCCTGGCGGATGATGACGTTGAGGAGTTTATAGCTGCTGCGCAAGCTCTGGAGATCGACCTCACACCAGCAAGTCTGATCAAGAGAGAACCAGGGGGCAACAATAACATGGTCAAGAGGAGGGTGACCCCCCGCTTGGATGTCGTCGAGGTCATGGCGCTTGATGACGGACGCGCCCGGTGCACGATCTGCAACACCGAGTTCTGCTCGATGGCGAATGCTCGTAGGCACGTCAATGAAGTCCACGATAAATCTGGAACTGAGTTTGAGTGCGAGCTGTGCAAAGCGATCCTCAAGAGCCAGGGGCGATTGATGGAACACCTGAAGAAGAAGCACAACATCACGAAGAGGATGCTAAAGCGACCAATAAACGAGGATGAACCTTGAAGGCTGCAATGACAGCTCTCTTAGAAGGAGTACTGATAATAATTTCTCAGTAATGCTACATTCTTACGGTATGTTTATATTTTGCAGTTTTTGAAAGTATGAAAACATACTGAATCGCTCAAGAACAAGGAATAGAAATTGTTTTAAGAATGAACTTGACAAGTGTTTTCAATTGCCCCCCACTGCCCATTTGTCGGGCCATAATAGCGTCAAATATGCGCATATCAAGGACGTGGTGTCCAGAACATCATTGGAAAGTGATTTTCTTCCAACCTGCATGCCTCATAGAGAAAGAACAGTTTTCGCTCGTTGCATTGATCATCTAACACATGTTAGTGTGAGCATATCTTTTAAAAACCTTCCCATGCTGTCGCATCTCTTTGGTCGTGTGCAAATACGCGTTAAGGATCACAGTAATTTTTCTCCTTTATTCATGCATATCAGTATCTTTGATCTCGTCTACGAACAGACGAAGCTCTGTAAATTATAAGGATAATAGTAACCAGGGCACTTGTGAATGATGTAATAATGACTAGGATATGTAGGGATGTCTGAAATTTGGTGCAGCAGCATAATACTCAAAGTTTGAGTTCAGAGCTCACAGTAAACGTGAATGATGACTGAATGAGCTCATCTGTATACTTGTTACTTCATCAGCTTGACCTTCACAAAAACCTTAGTGAGCTATAAGAAAAAGTCCAGCGAGATGTCATTCAATGCTCTCCTCCTGGGAGGGAGTCTTGCAGTGAGGAAATGACTAGGTTAGGAGCATATCTACTGTGTTTTTAAAACTATTATCGGTTGTTCATGTGTACAGAACATTATTATTTATCACTACTGAAGCTGCTTACCTTGGGCACCCATTTTCCTCCTGCCACAGCAGACCGGGGACATGCTACACTTCATACTTCGTCCAGTGAACACACACAAGCTTTGGATGCAACTGTTTCTGCCTTGTCTGCGCTGCCGTGACCCGGTGCTCCATGGTGGCGCCTTTCCGGCTCTCAACATTGGAGCGTACGCCAAGGTTGAAGATCATGAACACGTTATCCTACTGGGTGCTCACCTGAGCTGTGCTCAAGCTCACCATCATTCCGTATGAGAATGCACAGACTGACTGCCTCAGCCACATGGGTGAAATTTCAATGAACTTCACTGGTCACACGAACCACTGCTGAGCAGGCAGCCTGAGCAGCAGCTAGCAGTGTGTCCGGCAATAAGCGCGTCCATCTCCCTCCTTCCAGTCGATTCAACTATCCTGCTCAAGTCCAACTGAGATCATCTTTGTCGTACGGAACCAAGTCCTTCGACAAGATGCGCTTCACCAGCATCCTGTCGGCTGTCAAGGACCACCCTTCTCTGACGGGGCCCGGAGCCAGGATGGAGAACAACAAGAGGATGCAGGTGAGCGCAAACGGTTCTTAGAGTGCGACAGCTCGACTTAAAAGTGCACCCTCGAATTTTCTAGGGCATGACCATTGAATCACTGAAGAAGCATAAGGCCCTGATCCCGCTGTTCGTTATCATGGGAGCGGGCATTGCCTTCGTAGCTGGCTACTGCGTGCGCCTGGCTACCAGAACCACCGACGTGTCTTGGAAAAAGGAGGAAGAACCCTACAATGCATATAAGTCCAAACAGTTCAAGTTTCTCAACCCCAGTGGCGTTGACTATTCCAAGCTTGGCACCGAGATCCCCAACTACAAGACCACCAAGGACGAGAAGTAAGCAAGCTTGGATCCAATCGTAGTCCACACAAGTAGCTGATTATTACACTTATTCACGTCGAGTTATAACAAAACTTCCCGAAGCAGAAGTACATGTGTGCCGTCAGTCTCCGAATAAACGATCCGAAAACTCGGTTGATCAACTCTTGAGACTCAATGATCTCCCTGCACTAGTCATGGACCCTGTAATGGCTCTCAAGCCATTCCGTCCATATTAACCTTCATACACAATGCTCGTAAAAAGTCGTGTCTGGCTAGTGAAGCTGGATGTGGCAGCAGGATACTTGACTGATACAACGTCTGGGTCAGCATAAATCATTTCGAGAGCTTGTGTGATTGTATTTAAAGATTTTTTAGCATAAAACTTAGATGTTACGAATCCATTATACACCACTCTGGCACATGCGACACGACTTTTTTGGGTATACTATAAAGATGAGGCAAAGATGCTCCAGCTGAAGACGTCGGAGTACATTCACCCCTGATACAAGTAGTACTGGGAATCCCATTTAAAAGGAATTGTATGAAACCCATGAAAGGTTCAGGTGGGCAATGACTCCTTTAATCCCAAAGACTATAGTCTTCGGAAATAAGTCGTTCTCCCTTAAGTCGAAGATGTAAACCTTGTCAAGGCGTAGCAGGAGACAAAGCCCAAGGTGTAAGAACCATCGAGCGCACCTAGCAACCGGGCGGACCCGTTGCAACGGCGCATTTTCTTTCTTTCCATGCTAACTACAAAGAAAGCAGAAGCACCTTACTTGCCAAATACGCACTAGCTTTCGTGCGCATGCGCGTCATCTGCAGTCAGCTTGAACTCTCGTGATGTCTGCAACCTCATCCTGTCGTAAGAGCGCACAGAGCGAAGACTGCTCTGGGCTGGGCGAGAGGGTCGGCGGAGGGCGTTCGAAGGGGTCCAAAATCAAGTATTTCTCCTGCTGAACTCGGGACGTTCACTGCCTGCGAGAGGGTTCGCACGTACATGTTCTTAACGTTTTCCTCAGCGCCAGCTCTGTGGACGCGACTGCCAGCCAAGACGTCTCGACTGTCCACCGCGGCTTTCAGAGGAAATAACATGGATCTCGGGGACATGCGCAGGCCGTACAACTCTGGCTGCACCACGTTCGACTTGGGCGACCTCAAGGCCAGGGAGCCTTTTGGCCAGTTTACGGCTTGGTTCGAGCAGGCTCGTAGCCACGAAGGGGTGGGAGAGGCTAACGCCATGTGTCTCTCCACGGCCACGGCCGGAGGATTGCCTTCTGGTAGAATGGTGCTGCTCAAGCATTTCGGCCGGGACGGTGGATTCGTCTTCTTCACCAACTACGACAGCAGGAAGGGCCGCGAGTTGGCGGAGAATCCATATGCATCTCTGACTTTTTACTGGGCGCCGCTGAAGAGGATGGTGAGGGTGGAGGGCGCAGTGGACAAAGTCTCCGAAGAGGAGTCCGAAGCCTACTTCAAGTCAAGACCATTCGGCAGCAGGGTCGGGGCTGCCGTCAGTGATCAAAGCAAGGTCATCCGAGATCGCGCCCAACTGACGGAAATGGAGGAGGCCATGAAGAAAGAGTACGCTGGTCGAGAGGACGATTTGCCGAGGCCCAAGAACTGGGGCGGCTTCAGGGTCGTCCCAAGGGTGTTCGAGTTCTGGCAGGGCCAGACGACCAGGCTGCACGACAGACTGAGGTTCAGAAAGGAAGAAGACGCAGATAGCCTAGACCTCGCTGTTAAGGGACAAGACGGGTGGATCATTGAGAGGCTGGCTCCATAGTCCGTTGATCATTGGTCATATAGGTGGAAAGCATCCATATTCAAAATACACATGAACACACGCGTGTGTAGAGTATGCAAAGTATAATACTACGTGTACATATGTCCTGTGCTTCCATGTCTGCCAGAAGATGACAACGAATATAACCGAACCACAAATTACACCTCAAAAGACCGTTAAAAATTGGCGAGTACTCACTCGAGACTGCAGACTATCGTTCTTTTTCTGACTCACACTGTACCTAGCACCATTGTAACACCTATGAAAAGTCGCTCGCTAATGTCGACCTCACGCATCGTGTATGCGGGGCACGCGTGCGCTGCGTCCTGCCCCAACACAACAGTTGGCTCGTTGGTGTTCACGCCCACATTGCACGAGTTTGGGCGGGCCTTCGCCTTGATTGTGGCGACTCTCGTATGCGGGGGACGTCAGAGATACGGCGGTATCACTCCCATGATACCCTCATTCCCGCGGATGCTCATGCCTGCGTGCTCACCACAATGGAAAGTTGCCAAGATATAACATGATCGCTGACGCCGACGACGATGCTGCCGCCTCTTTCGCGGTGATGACGACGATGACGCATACGGTCGAGAAGTCCATCGACTTTTGTCTCTGCCTGCGCTAACGGGGCTGACAAGGTAGGAGGAGAGGTGCATATTTTTATTCTTCTCCCCCTGCTTTTTGTCAGTCACCTTAGGATTGTGCTCTCAGCGGTACCTCTTGCTCCACATCCGTATCAGCCAGGTGATTTTCATTCCTTCCTGCCCCTCCACCACGGCCGCAGTACAAGCAGCTATCACCGCCACCATTCTTCTTCTTCCTCAAGAAGCTAAAGACGCTTAATGTGTGTGTGAAGCATGGCTGTGGCGTAGAGGACGTCGGTCGTGTGCAAAATGGGCAGCGGTCACTCGCTCCCCGTCGTGGAGGGCTTCTCTAGGGAGGAAGTGGCTCGCCTGGAGAAGAGATTTCTTAAGCTGGACCTGGACCATTCAGGCACCATCAGTGTGGGAGAGTTCCTGTCAGTGCCTGAACTCAAAGAGAACCCGCTTGTCAAGAGGGTGGTCGACATTTTCGACGAAGATCTCAGTGGAGAAGTAGACTTTAAAGGTGAGGCCATACGTTTGTAACACGATACTTGCTAGCTCGTGTCGAACCCCCCCTCCTTCCAGGGCTCGAAGAAGCACTTCAAAGGGTTAAATGAAAACTTGTCTTGCATTGCTCCGAGAACAACTTGTACGTAAGACAAGTTGTACTAAATTAACAATGCATATTATGTATTGCAGAGTTCGTGCTCGGCTTGGCCAAGTTTGCCATCAAGGACGAAGATCCCGAGAAGAAGCTCGAGTTCCTTTTCCGCGTGTATGACGTGGATAGGGACGGCTACATTTCAAACGGAGAACTCTTCCAGGCAAACCAAGAACTCTAGGGCTATGGGGCCAAAGTTTTAATTAGCCTGTTGTTTTCTACCAGGTGCTGAAGACGATGACAGGCAAGAACCTGACCGACTGCCAGCTGCAGCAGATTGTGAATCGCACCATCCTGTACCTGGACAAGGACGAGGACGGCAGGATCAACTACGCCGAGTTCAAGCAGCTGGTGGAGCAGACGGCCAGTCTGTCTCATGTCACGACGTCAATGGCAGTCAACATATGAATAATGACAACACAAACCCCTCTGAAGTATTGTGCGCATCTTATACCTGTACAGGAGAATGAACAATTTTTTTTCGATGCCGCTGCTGTCCTCAAGTCTTTTAAGCAAAGTTACTCTTGCATCACCATGGGCTTCTTCAGTACGTTTAGAACGCACATCAGCAACTGCGAGTGCGCACCTCTAAACCGGTGACTGCAATAGCTCCGAGATGGTCCATCCCATTTGGCACGTCTACGTACTACAAACATGCACGCACGTACTGAGTGTCCCTGCCTGCCTACGTGTACTCGTACGTACGTCTTCGCCGAGATAACCTCAGAAACGAGTCTTTCTTCAGTCGCTGCCCAGCGCTGAAACCCTCGAGACCTTTGATCCTGCCACGGGTCTGTACAAAACACAGCGCTACAAAGCTGTGTCCGACAAGGCTGACGTTCCTCTACGTCTAGCAACACTTGCCGGTGGTTCGACGGCAGTTGTCTAAGTGTTCACACTCAATGGGATCAATCACACGAGCTCGGAGTGTAGTCCTTACTGCATTATTATTAGACATTACACTATCTCACTTAAGGAGGTAAGGAGATGGCATTGTCAAAAAAAGAGGGAAGAAAAAGCGTCCTGCATCATCACGTGCATCAATATTATGGATGCTGACGTCCCGAAAGTGCTGAAAGGTACTGACATATGCAGCATTCTTGCTCAGATCTTGTACAAAGGCGTGTCCTGGAATTACAACCCTCTGGTCTTTCTAGCGACCGAGACGCTTCCTGGGGCCAGGAGCGGGTCTACGGCATCTAATCGGTCTTCGTGGTCAATCTCATCCAGGTCGGACTCGCAGTGCTCGTGTATCTCATGCGGGACCTCTGGCGAACTGAAGAGGCGCCCCTCCAAGGTGAACTCTGCCGGCGTCAAAGTGACGGATCACTACAGACTCGACGAGATCCTGGGTGAAGGGACCTTCTCTGTGGTGTATCTAGCCGAGAGTCTAGCAGAACCGGGCGGGTGGGCGGCCGTCAAGGTGTTGGAGAAGTCGTCGTTGTGCAAAGAAGAAGATTTGTCCTTCCTAGTGGCCAAGGAAGTAGAGATCCTGTCGGCGCTCAGTCATCCTCACATCGTGCACTTGAGCGAGGTATACGAAGATGAGGAGGCGGTGTGTCTCGTCATGGAGTTAGCCAAGGGCGGAGAGGTGTTCGACCGCCTGGTGCAAGAAGGACATTTCTCTGAGGCAGACACAGCAGGCGTCATAGTGCAGCTGCTGTGCGCCGTTGATCACATGCACAAAGCTGGCGTTGTCCACAGGGACCTCAAGCTGGAAAACTTGCTCTTCTACGATGATGAGAAAGAGAGCCGCGTCTTGGTGGCAGACTTTGGACTATCTGACTGGGAATGGGCGCTCAACGAGGATGCCCCAGTCTGCGGCACGCCCGGCTACATGGCGCCGGAGGTGTTGTCCGGCGGTAGGGTCACACCCTCGGCCGACATATGGTCTATCGGGGTGATCGCCTATGTGCTACTTGCCGGATATCCTCCTTTCTTCCCAGTTCGCTCAGACGTAGATGACCGATCCGAGGAGGAAGAGCTTGTCGATCTTATCTTGAAAGGTCGCTATGAGTTCCACGAGCACACTTGGGGGGACATATCTGAAGACGCCAAAGACTTTATACGGTGGCTGATGAATTTAGACCCGGAGGCGCGTCCAAACTGCGAAGAAGCTCTCAGTCACCACTGGCTGAACGGAAAGATTTACCGAAGAGCAGACGAAGGAATAGGAGAGACGCTTCGGAGCAGACTAGCTTTCATTACGGGACTTATCGCACTTCTGTATTGTTATTATCATTTCTTAACTTTTTACTTTGAAGGAAAACTGCTCAGCAACTAAATCCGCCGTGACTTTTATCATCTACTCAGAAGTCACAATGACATCGAGGACTATGATTTTGCTTTGCTCCGGGCGAATCAGCAACTTCTTACCGTTTTACTTCCTGCTGACCTAATAGACATTGGCTCAAGACAGCTTGTGCAGAGGTTTCCTGATGACTGCATTTCTGGAGAGACCCAGCCTGGGCACCGCAGTTGCGGGAGAGGACGAGGTCTTCCCCTTGGCTGAATCTCCTGATGCTAACAGCCGCGGTGCATTCCATTTGGGCAAGGCTTTGACTGTCCGAGATTTACCAGTGGACTTGGAGATGCTCTCAGTTGGGGCTTCTACAGCGGCTACGAGCGCTGGGTTCGGTGTATTCACCTTGGGCACAGCTTTGACTGTCCGAGATTTACCAGTGGACTTGGAGATGCTCTCAGTTGGGGCTTTTACTGTGGCTACGAAGTCGGAGCCGCTACTTTTCGGTGGATCTTTCGGATCACGCACTATACACTGCACATTCTCTTTCTGTGACGCCTTTGCTTTGGGAGGAGACGAGAATTCAGTCTTCGTGGATTGAAGGCATACTTTTCCCTCTTCCTTAACGACGGGCGTCGATTTTCTACGGCATTTTGGCGTCTTCTTGAGCTTCTTTAGCTTGAGCTTTGGTCCACTCCTCTGGTCCAGAATCCATTCCTCCTCTTCGTCATCGTCATCGTCGTCTACGACGACGACGTCGTCTTCGTCGTCGTCGTCGTCGTTGACCTGCACTTGTACGACGACGTCGTCGTCGTCGTCGTCGTCGTCGTCGTCATCGTCGGTCACCTGTACGGACGAAGCCCTCAGTACTCCTTCCGGGGTCTTCAAAGGGGAGACATCTGGGCTTTCGACAGATGGTCCGTCGTCCCCCAGATCGTCGACCGGGGTTGAGGTGGGCTTCTTGCTCTCTTCAATTGCTTTCTGTAGTTCTCGCTCGAAGATCCTGTCTTCCACGCTGACCCGCTTTCGTCTCTTGTTGATTGAAGCGTCGACGTTCACGCCTCCGGCCGACGCGCGTTTCCGGGAGAGCTTGGAAGGCGCCTTGAGATTCGTCGACTCGTCTTCCAACTCGTCCCAGTCGTCGTCACTGGATTCCATCTCCTCAGTTCATCCCCCAGTCGTTTCCCGAACTTTTTCCCCCCGGTGTTTCGCTTTTGAATCTTTTTGTTGGGTCATGGAATTAGAGTTGCCACTCATCTTGCACGTAACGCTGACGCACAGTCTCGGAACGATTACGACTTGACCTATTTGAACCATGCTGACCACGTCACGGAGCTTTTCCTCAGCCAGTCTCCTTAGTACAGTACATAATAAGCAAGAGCTGGGCTTAATTCCACCTGTAGCTTTATTTTGTATACAAGGCTACAAATCTCAGAGAAGTCGTCACTCCTCAGTATAGACGCTGAGGTGGTCCCATGGTGCTCTTGATGTAGAGAGAACGAACGTTCTGCCAATGCTTCTTCAGCAGAGACACCAAGAAGTTCACCGCCAGGTGAATGTTTTGCACCAGCTGATCCTCGTCCATGGCGACGTTGCCGACGGCGACGTTCAAGCACAAAACCTGTAAGCATATGAGTAGAGCTTATCCTACTTGTAAAGAACGTCCCCCCTCAGGTAGCATTACCTTCTTCATCTGGAACTTGATGGTGCTTTTCAAGTCAGCAACCTTGTTCTCCATATCATCGGCATGAGTCAGGAGAGAAGGAAACTTGCCAGCTTTGTTCAGTCCAGGTCCCAAGAGACGGGGGATCTGTTTGATGAGGGACTCGGATGCCAGGAAGGCGTCATACTTCTTGGCCAGCTTCTTCACGAGTTTCTTCTGCTTATTCAACTTCTTCAGATCGTCGGCACTCATGAAGGGCAGGTTTTTGGCCTTGGCCTCATCGCAGTGTTGCTGGTCCCCGAAGATGCACACGGAGAACTTCGGGCGAGGCATGTGGCGGAGCCTAAGCATGAAAACACAGTGAGTAACTGTGCTCGACAAGACCACAAGATCTCATCTCCCCAAGCGTTTAGGGACCCTGGGTGCCGGTCCATACTCATCCGTACTTGACGGTGCCGGAGAAACGCTTGTCCTTTTGGGGGTCATAGTTCTTGAGTCCGATCTGCAGGTCGATGGTCTCAACAAACTTGCGCTTCTTGGCCTGTGCGTTCTTCAGCACTTCCTGCACGCACTCGTAGAGTGTTTCCTTCGACACTTTACTGAAATATGGAGAAATGGGTAAAAAATCGGACGCCGCAAAGACGATTTTGCCGGAGCTCTCACCTCATCCTGACGCCATCAACGAGAGGCACACGAAAAAGGAAGCGCAACACGAACGCCGGAAACAGTAAGCTGATCAATCCAGAGTTGCCATCGACCAACCGTGCAAGACTCTCACGGCGCAAAACAAGAAATAGCAGATACTTGCCCTACAACACAAAGGGAAAATGTCAGCGAGCGACCCGGATTTGGACGCTCTGTTGCGACTGGAGCTCCTAAATTGTCGTGGCTTGTTTCTGAGACTTTGATATAGGAGTCATCGAGTCAGGAAGAGACTTTGCTCCGGACAAGGCTGATCTGCTGACTGTGCATACTCTGGCCAGAGACGTTCAAGCTGTACTTCACCCAGCTCAGCCCAATGCTGCTGCTGCAAGGCTTTCCACCATCGAAGTGGATTGCAGAACTAGAAGTCCAGCTGTGTCCCCAGAGTCAGCTGTTGCGACTCTCATATGGATGCAGCGTACACAATGACAAAGATTTGAAATGCATACGTATTTAACAGACTTATTGAACCATAAGTCATGTTATGGTTCATTATGAGTTTAGAGAGGGACTTTCAGACCATTGCATCATGAGTGGCCATGATGGAGTTTAGCAGAACGGACAACGAACTTTCTCCTTAGACTTCTTGATGTCAAATCCGGCCAAACAGAAAAATTGTCGCCTCCAGGCAGAGCGACGAGCCAGGAATCACCGGAAGAATCACTGTAGTCGTGATCTTCTTGAGCTGGGTTCAAAAATCCTTGGATTTGCTTTTTCCATACCATGTCCTCAGTATCAGCTTGGAGAAGTCTTTTTGGAACACGGTCACAGGAAGATCTCGACTAGAGTAATTTCCTATATCTCTATTCTTGATGTAGTGATGCACCGAGAGTATCTTGTACTTGGCTGTGAATTGCAGTTGGTATGTTGCTGCAACCAGGACCAGAGGGAATAGTGCACTAGAAGAGCTCGAGGTGATCTTGAGACAACTTATGCACATGTGTGGAATTACTTAAGCCTGTTGGGAGTCATATAGATCTGGCAGATGCAGCAGAATGAACTGACGACAGACATAAACCCAATGACAGCTGCGTTCTTCCTTATCTCGTGGAAGGCCTCGTCTTGGATGTCCGTAAGTTCTTTGCAGATAGATGAATGCGCCACATTGGTTCCTTTTACCATTGGAGCTGCTTTGTATCTCTTGCCGAATGAACTTTTTGAATTACACTAGTCAAAGGTGCGACCAAACGTCGTGAATCCCGATATTACGAACAGCATTAAAGCTACCCATATTCGGATATTGCTGTTTATAGAGAAATTGCATCAGCTGCAACTGTTGACAATGCTTCCGTCAAAGTGTGGGCATTGGGACAACCGGCCAATTCGGCCTGCTTTGCGCGCATCGGACTTGTAATTCTTTCCTCCATTTCAATGCTTTCTTTCTCCTCTTCGGCCTGTTGAAGGCAGACAAACGTGAACCTGGACAGATTGGGGATGATGCATGAATGATGAAACACCATTCATGATACGTGTGAGTTTCAAACGACGTCGGACCTCACCTCACTCTGATCCATGACATCAGTACTCATTCTGGCCAATCGATCGTCCTCTATCATGGCACTGGCACCACAGTGGTGTTGCCCCAGCTCAGTTGATAAATGTGATTCATTCACAGGTCACATGTAGGCTCAAATTATGGACTTCCTCCATGCACAGGTTCGAGTGGTCTTATATCTCGATTCAAATGCCATCAGTGATGTTTCCTTGCATTTTAGTCTTCTTTTGGTATGTTTATGCTAACAATCAAATTCAGTAGTACAATAAGGCGAGATGCCATCAAAGAGTGACACTGGGCCTGGTACGGTAATTTCTGCTGACTTAAGATCTCATGAAGTACACCTTTCAAATGAAAAAGCCTCTCATTTGGTCGAACTTGACCCTACCTCCTTCGACTGCGGCTCGTTCGGATTCTGATTCGAATTCCTGAGGATTCTTTGCCCACCCCTAAGGGAGATTCACTCACCAGACGCCTCGGAACTTAGGATCTGTGACCGGGGCCAAGGAAATCCTCGACATTCTCGCTCGAGTTGTCTTTCGACGTTTGAGTACGCGGACCCCGCCACGCCCCCCCCCCCCCTGCGCTATCGTAAGGTAAAAGTGCGGGAAAATCTTTCGATCGCCACGCCTCACTCATCGCTTTTCACTCCCCTCTGTCCTTTCTCTCTCTCTCTCTCGTTCTCTCCCCGCTAACCTCTCTGGCCTCGTCAGCATGGAGAACCCGACTGTGGACTCGTTCGCGAGGGACGCTCAGTCGCCGCAGCAACAGACTGCAGGCGTGAGTCCGGGGATGGGGATTAGGGTGGGGTTGTGGGAGGGATGGACCTTTTTGCTCATCACTAACTTGGAGTCTACGCCCAAACATACATGCATACATACAGTGTGTTCTGTTCTGTCCTGTACAGTATGGTAGGATGGTGGCGTTGACGTTGGCAGGCAGGTGCTTGTCCAACTGCTCGTTCTTACTCTTGCCCTTCTTTCCTCCTTACATGCGCTCTCATGTTAGGAAGCTGGCGTCTACTTCGAGAGCATCGACATACAGGTACAAGTACAGACGGTCTTAGTTGTCCAAGTCTCAGCATTTCATCTTTTATATCTGCACCAGAATCTATGATACTTGAGCCAATTTCTGTTGACCCTAGGATTTCAAATTGTTTCTTGCTCGCAGTGGCTTCTCCAAAGCAGGCATTTTAAATTGAATTTTGAATTATCTTCAACAGACACAATGTTTTTGCTGTAAGAAATAGTCGTAAATATTTTTCATCAGCCTAGAAGAAATAGAATATTCTACAGGTATGGGATGATTGACTGTATTCTTACTAATATTTACTCTCATCTTTTAAAAGCAGCCTGAGTTTCGGATCCCGAGTCCGAAGCAGTCTCTTTGGACCCGTTGTTGGCAGGTGAATCTTTGTCCCACATCGTAGTGTACACGCTGAATCGGTCACGGATCATTGCGTCACTGACTACACGTTGCTAATGCTCTCGTGTGTTGCAGCCCATTGGAACTACCGTGATGGACACCGGGGTATTGAAGGAGCCGCGAGGCTTCATCCGCATCCTTCAGTGGTTCTTCGCCATCATTGCCTTAGCTACCTGCGTCCGCTTCGCCACGTACATTGAGTATGAGGTCACGTGCAAGGACTCAGCCGCTGCAGGCCCCCAACGCATTAGACACAACGTCTCCTATCCCTTTGTGTGAGTTACCCACGACAGAGAGGCTGACGTGAATGAGTTGAACGATTGCCCCCGTCTTGCAGACCCAGCGCGGAAGACCAGGTGGTAAGCGTAACCTGTGGGAACATCACGAAGGCTATGGGACCACCTGGGGATTTCTCCTCAGATGCACACTTTTTTGTATTTACCTGTGTGGTTGCTTTCCTGTCCGCCATGGCCTTGCTGGTCGTCTATGTCTTCATGTCGGCGATGTACGAGGCACAGGACAAGAAACCTCCTCTTTATGTAAGTCCACACCTCCATCAGGTCATAATTATGTGCCTGGACTATATTTCTTACCTCATACGACAGGACTTCGTCTTCACGGTGATCATGGCCGTGTTCTGGCTCTCCGCCAGCGCTGCTTGGGCCAATGGACTAACCGTTCTCAAGCCTATACTGCAAGGCGAGGATTGGCTTTTGAAGGACACGGACTCGATCTGCTCGAAGAACGCCGTCTACACGAGGGTTGTGGACAAGTGCGAGGTGGTCTACACTGGCAGCTTTGGTGGAGCCTACGCGTCAGTGGTGAGTGTTGCTCGAGAACAGTCTCAGTAGTTCAACAGAACACGACCTCATCTATGTCCTCTGGGCAGTTGGAAAGGTGATTCAGGTGCTATCCAGAGGTACTAATACAAAAGCGGCAAATGAAGACGTAGCCCAAGAAGGTGTCGACAGGGAAGAACTGGTATCATGAGCCTCCCCCTTCCCTCCTCCCAAAGAACATTGACAGATTGAGGGCTGAGTTTTTTCAAGGGTTTGAGTTTCCAGCTGACAAAGCCTCGTAAAATTCAAGTTTGACCTTATTGAAAGAAGTTTTTAATACACATCCAGACGCGGAGAGAGATGTTTGAATCAGGATTCTTGAGAATGAAATGCTTTTTTTGTTCTTGCAGATACTGGGTTTTCTCAACTTCTTCCTATGGAGTAGCTGCCTGTGGTTCTTGTACAAGGAAACCTCTTGGTTCGTAGGAAGATCCCAACCGCAGCAGATGCAAGAGACCTGAATGCCGTTAGTCAGATACTGGTACGCAAAGTCGGATTGCTAGGCCAATCCGTGAATCTCACTCAACAACTTGAAGAAGTGCCCAGTGTCGAAATACGTACCTACGTGCCACTTACTAGCATTACGATTGTAATCTCATCAGCTTGTCACTGTTCGTATTGGAGTGATGTACTACTTGATGTACTACTTATTTAAACGTCCACAGCTATATGCTATTAACAATCATAAACAGGCTGTCTTGTTATGCATCATCAGGTTTGATCGCTGATCGATTCTTGTCATGGATTCAAATCATGCTGTCATGCCCAACGAAAAGGTTTATTTCAACCGAAAACATGCGCATATTTAGCAAGTTTAGGTCAAGGACACGTGGCTGGAAACCGGCTGGCATTGCCATTCTTGGGGCCGTTAAAGCTGGCTGACTGTTGACGTCATGATGCTGAATGTGGCGCTGATGTGGTCTGTCAACGTCAGAGAAGTGACGGTATTGCTGTTCTCACCAAGTGCTGTCACGAAAGTGCCTTCAACCTGGCGTGAGTGCCAGTCTCCGTCCTCATCAACTGCTTCGATATCTCCGCAAAAGCTCCTACCGCTGATCGAGCCTCGAATCTCCGGCATCATCTACTCCGGCACACAGAGGTTGTACTTGCAGCTGCAGCAATAGAGCCTACGGCAAGCAAAGAGGTCTCACCACCGGCAAAAAGGGGCGTACGTGTACTAGTGGGCTAGCTACTCGGTAGCGTAATCTTGAGATTGTGTGAGCAGCTTGCGGTACTTCTTGACGCACAGGTTGAGCGCCCAGTAGCACCACTCCTCGCGAGAGAAGTTGTGACACCTCAAGCAGCTGAGGTCGACCGAGTTAAATGAGTCCAGCACCGGGCACCCATCGTATATAGGACCGAAGAGTCCATTACTGGCGCCTCGGCCATCATTGGCATAGTTGTATTTCAGCCTGGTGACGAACTCTTCCAGCATGTTGTGCATCACTAGCTTCCTTAAGGCTGGAGTCCTGAACTCCCCAATCCGAGTGAACTCCGACTTGTAGACGTGCAGCTTCTCTAACGATTCCGAATGAATGACTAACTTGTCTGCTGGACAGCAAAACAGGTAGAGGCTGTTCAACTTGGGCAAGTTATCCACCATATTTTTTATCATTTTCTGGCCGTCGCGCCTTCTCAAAATCTGCTGCTGCAGTTCCATGTTGGGGGTGAAGGCTACCGAGAGGAAGGTCAAGTTTTTGAACGAGACGACAATGCGAACGCACCTGAAAGACAAACGATTTTCCCGTTCCCTCTCAAGGTCTAGGTTGACAAGTAGGTGCTTTAGGCTGGCCTTGCACTGTGCACTCAGGTGCTCGAGGACAGCCACGTAGTGGGGACTGAGCACGTTCGTGTTTGTGAGGTAGTCCTGTGCCACCAACTCAGCGGCCACAAGTCTGCGGGTATTGAGCTGCTCAATCTGGTCGCGAACGAACATAGCTGGTTCTCTGTTGCACAGGGTTGAAACTGGGATTTGTCTATTGTTCAGAATGTGCAACATCCCCTCCGTTACAGGGATATGCACAGGCACAGCAAGGCCAGAGCAGACGGTCCGGAATCGTGAGCACACACTCGACAGCTCAACAAGCGATGCGAGATCCGGGCGCAGCAGGGACAAGATGTGCTCCAAGATTTCGGACGGCAAGTCCAGAATCCCAAGAGTCATTGCGATCACTTGCACTACACTGTGTGACCTCGTACGTGCATCTTGGTGTTCCTATACACATGCACGATGCAGCAGCAGCGCTGAAACGTGCTCTCGTTGCACGCTGTGGACAGCACGTTAGGTTCTAAGCTCGTGGCAGAAGGAAAGGGCTTTCTCCTTGCTTCTCCTCACAGGAAGAGGAGATTTTATTTAGCAGCTCTCTGTCTCCCTCTGACTACACAACAGCCAATTGATCGAAGCCACCCAATAGTACCAAATTATTGTAATTCCGAGTTCCATCGCGGCTCCTGTGCTTAGTAAATAATCAGAAGGTAGCTCACAAGGCGATCACCCCGCATAACGGCATGTTGGTGTGAGGCTCTGCCCTGTACAAGGTGACAAATTACAGGTCATCGCAATGACGTAAATTTAAGACGTATAGACATGATATCAATGATAACTGAGGACATCGCAGCTTCATGATTCAGGCGATTTATGATGGTCTCCTTAAATCCCTCAAATCCTTTATGTCCAACTTCCGCAACAGGAATTGGTCTTGCGTGCAGTCTTGTAGAAAGTTTTTGACTGCATTGAGAGGCCCTCGCTCTTGGCCACGAGATCGTCCAGCTTCTCACCTCGGTCCAGCACGGCCTGAATGGTGTTGTGAAGGACGATCTTGGTCTCATCTAACTCGTTCTGCACCTTAGTGAGCGGATCTGCCGTTTCAGGAGTCTGATACTTCTTCAGGTAGACATCTAGAGGCCCAGAGAATCCTGTCACCTCAGAGCCGGTCGTCCATTGACTGCGGTTGGGGACCTGGGCCGTGAAGTCCTCTAAAATCTTGGTGAGGAGATTATGCGCAACCCTATGTGGGTACTCGTGGTCCGACAGGCACACGCCCACTAGTCCGTCGCTGCGCACAAATACATGACACATATACTCCGCCTCCTTGACCGACTGCCGCGAAGCCAAGCCTGTGCGCTCTGCAAGGATTTTAGATGTGAACGTGATGAACTCTTGGACTGAGCCGCGTTGAAAGAAGCTGAAGGACGAGAGGTCGTAGGCAGCCTTGAGGACGTGCGAGGACGCGTCACCCTTGTAGAGGACGACAAGGGAGAATAACTTCGTCATGGCCTTAGGATGTAACCTTGAAAATCTGAAAGTAAATGGAACAGTGATTATAGTAAAGATCTGTAATAAATAATAAACCATAACCATGGCAAATGTATGATATAAGTACGCGTTGTTGTTGCGGTTATCACAAGTTTGATCAACGGATCACATTGGTCAAATACGGGTCCACTTTCTGGATGGCTTGCACTGTGTGAAACTCCATCTTTTCCAGGAAGTCCAAATTCACAAGTAGCTCTTGAATGACCATGGCGTCATTGTTGACGATGTTGGAAATCCAACATAGTGTCTCTTTGCATAGGTGAGAGTAGTTAGTCGCGAGAAGGGCCATGGCGATGGCCAGGAAGTCCGGATGCCTGAGCACTGCCATACAGGCCCTCTCTGATTGTGGACCAGCGCAAAGATTCGACAGCAGCCTGACGATCGGGGTCACGATCTTTACTAGTGGCCTGGAATCAGACTTCTGGAAGATTTCGTACGTGCAAATGTCCAGAGCACGAGGAACTACAGTCTCGGGGTCCAAGGCATCGTGAAGCTCCAGATTGCACGAAAGCACAAAGAGGACCCAGTGCAGTTCCATTGGGGCCTTGTGCATCAGTTTTAACCTGCAGTCTTCTGTGAGAGCCATAAGTAAGTCCTTTAGCACGCAGCCTCGACCGCCAGCATGAAGTAAGTGATACAACGCGAAGAGAGCTGCCCCCTGCACGCCCTCGGGTGATGCCATGCACCTAGTGGCTGCGACCAGACTCTCCGCCGCCTCCTGATTGATCAGCACCCGCACCACCCTCGGGCCCGAGAGCGCAAGGTTGCCCAGGGCCACAGCACTCGCTTCCCTTAAGCGCGGCGAGCCACTGTCTAGGAGGGTGACGAGATGCGGTCCCGCAGCCCTTGCCAGGGCGATGCCGTCCTTCTCCCGCGGCGGCGTCAGGTTGGCTATGACCTGCAACGCCAAGAGCTGGGTGGTGGCGTCGCCGTCGAGGCCCGATGCTCGCTCCGCCAAGCTGTTAACGGCCCCGCCGAAGGAGAAAACTTCGGTAGCGCAGTCGACCCTCGAGGCCAGCTGTTGGCGTAGTGCGGCCAGCAGGGAAGGTTCCCGAAATCTGGCGGCCTCCAGCTCACGCAAGAGCGACCTCGGAGACCTGTTCCTCTCTGCTATCTCTCCGTCGCCGGCATCCGAGAATCTCCTCCGTCGCATGACCGAGTCCTTCCGCTCTTCCCGGGCCTTCTCCGTGTTCTTCCGCATAGCCGCATGGGCCCGCTCGGAGGCTTGAGTCATGGCCACGTGAAGAGGCTGCCCGACGGCCTCGCCTCCCCGCGGAGGAAGAATCAGCGATCGGCGTTAACGTCAGTTGCGTCGCTCTCCGCCTCTCCGAGACTTTCACATTGGACTCCTTCGCTGGCTAGCGCAACGTCGAGACTAAGTTTGCTGTTCCGAGTTCCGCCCTTGACAGCTCGGTTCGAGCCCGTGAAGGAAGAAGAACCGAGCTCGAATCTTGTTTGGGGGAAATGTTTCGGTCAACATCCCGAAGCAGAGATGTGGCCATTTCAGCCTCTTCTCTGTGGTGCTTGAGTCACAGCTGCTGTCCAGAGTTGCCAGTTTGGGCTGCATCGCTTTCTTCGTGATTCGTTCGCCTCCACGGCCTGTCTCGGCTCGGTTCAATTCCTGTTCGGCCCAGCTTCAGCCATTAGTCTGGCTGCTTCTTTCTGGGCACTTTCTGCCGCCACCGTCGTCTTGCCTGCCCTGCTGGGACGTCTAGGACAAGACGACGCACTTGTTCTTCTCTGTGCAGGAGGACAGCTCGGCTCACTTCGTTGCTCTAGGCAGCGCTGAGAGCTGGAGAAAAGAAAGGAAGATGAGAGCTAACGAGTGATGCCTTCTTGAGGTTGTCGTACACCTGCGTCATGTCCTCGTCTGCCTGCAGTAACAACAACGACGACGAAGACGACTATGGACTGTGCGAGGAGAGGCAGCGACTTGTAAGGGACAACGACGAGCCGGTGATCACGTCCATGGCCTCGCCTGCTGTGTCCTTCTCCTCGGGCTTTGTCTCGGAGGAGACGGCGACGACTGTCACGATCCCAACTGATCTTTCACCTGAGGAGGAAGAGGCTCGAAGGCGGCACGAGGAGCTGGTGCGGCGCGCGGCCGAGGCCGACCTGAGCTCGGTGGAAACGACATCTTGCATCTACCGCGCGGGTTACGACAAGCAGGGTCGGGCGGTGATCGTCTTTGTAGGCAAGTGGTTCAGTCAGAGCCGCCTAGACCTGGACAAGGCGCTGCTGTACCTGGTACGGGTGGTGGAAGATGTCGCCGACGCCGGCGGATATGTGGTCGTGTACTTTCACGCGCGCACTCGGCAAGACAACGTGCCGCAGTACTGGTGGATCAAGCACGTCTATCGCACGCTGCCGTACAAGTACAAGAAAAATCTTAAGGCATTTTACGTAGTCCATCCAACCATGTGGTCTCGAGTAGCCTGCTGGTGGTTCTCCACCTTCATGGCGCCAGCTGTCAAAAACAAGATCCACCATGTGCACGCACTGGAGGAGCTCAACATCGCGGTCGACATCAAGGGGCTGTCGGTGCCAATGTTCGTCACCGAGCAGGACATGGTAATTAACGGACTGCGCTACTACCAGCCTTAACGGAGCTCCCTTTGTCGACGGATAAGATTGAGCCCCGGTCGGCATTATCGATGCCAAACTTTAAGATGTAATACGTGTGTTTGTGCCAAACACTCTTGACAGTTCCTGCTAGACATGCTCCCCCATCTTCGATTTGTAGTCCAGAAGGAACCTGTCCCTCATTAGGTCGCTATTGCTGCATTTATACGACTGTTGATTAGTATCGATTTATACGCATATGTTAGCGTATGTTACTGCAAATAGCAGCTACTGCCAGATTCTAGACCTTGTTGGCAAATCCTACCTGGTGCCTGGAATTCCCAGCTGTTGCTGGCAAATCCTGGCCCATGTGAAAGTGGGCTAGGCAGTAAAAAAGCTTTTATATTTGTCGGCTAGGCCTAGACCGTTATGAGAAGGCCCTGTTTACCCTTCACCATTGGTGACTACCCTGCGAGTTATTGCCAGCACAGCCCAGAACGTAGATTTGGGCAAACACCATCATGGAAGTGTTTCATAACTTAGGCGTGGACTGTGCGGTCACACATTGGGAATGCTGCATTCTGAAGGGTGTAAGTGTTCAAATAGAAAAGTGCTTGTTACTCGGCAGCCTCATCACAGTAATTTTTATGCCCTACACATGTGGGGTTTACATCAACAGTTTTGGCATTCCGAAATAGTGCTTTAACAAAAAGTTATACTGAATACTTGTCGCACGGCAAACTGTTGTGGCAACCAAAATTGCAAATGATACCGCTGGGCACTCAGAGCGCATCATGCCCCGGTCACTGACTATGGACACTAGTTCTGCGCCATCACAGACAGATAACCTTGTGGTGTTCTTGGCCTTCTCCGTGGTCAAGTGCTACTCCTACAACTTTGTGGTCACTGGGGTAAAAGGTCGAGTCAAGAGCACCAGGTTCAGTCCAACCGATGATACCAGCCTTTTCTGGGTCAGAGATCTTTCCAAAAACTTCTGAAAGTTGAGGTCAGCTCCGGAGTGGTCGAACTATGTGGTCCGGACCAGTGCATCAATGCTCACTTTGATTTTATGGGACTTTAAGTGCTTTCGTAGCCTATCCATCATCTTGTCTGGCTGCATTTTGGTGGCCTTCTGCCCAGCGACTCTGGCTCTGGCAAAGTTGTCCCTCTCTGGTGGTCTGAGCAGGTCATCTGCTCAGCGTCAGACTCTCCATTAACTTCATCCTCATACTCCACTTCACCTTATCCTTCCTGAAGAGCCACTAGCTTGTTGAAGACATCCTGAATTTCACGAGAGTGCTATAGAGCATTGGGAATCCTCCAGATGGACTTGGAGGTAAGTATGGGTTTATAGGGTGGTGTTGACATTGTTCACGCGACTTCCCCACTGATCGTGTTCCTTGATGAAGTGAATCTGCTGGCGAGTTGACTGCAAGCAGATGGATTTTGCCGGCAAAAGCTTGGTCACAAAGAAGCACTAGTAAATGTCCAGAATCTGCCAGCAGGGGGTATTTGCCATAATATGCGCTAACATAAGTAAGTTTTTTTGTTGTTGATTGTTGCTGATACGAGTTTTTATCTGTCGCACTATTGTACCGTACACAAGATTAGTCGCTGTTGTATCCTTTATCGCTGTTGCCCTTTGTAAATGTAGCATCACTGGGTGTATTACACAATACAATTGCATTTTGTCTCTGAACGATGCATCAAGGCTGCTGTTTCTTGCCAGACGTGCTAAAGATCACAATGATGTGTATTTCATTCACAGTCAAATCTGACTAAGTGTTCTTACAGTGCACATGTGTAAATGATAGCTGTAAGACACATATCATTGGTAAGGTTTCTTCCTCGGATAATCAACCATTGTCTCTAATGTAGGCACGAACAAGGGTAGCCTGAGAGAACTCCAGCTGTAGTTTGCTTTGCAGGGTCGTACTTGGTGCAATCAGCTTGTCTCTTGATAATTTACGGGGTTGCTTGGCCTGCCTACTTTGTTCTGACCAGCGTGACTGGCGATGAGGACTCAACCTTGAGGAAGAAGGGTCCTTGCTGTCCAGGCCTGAAGGTGGTTGGTACAATGTCAAATGTGCCGGCCACCACCTCAACAGCAAGAACGACGAAACCAGACCGGTAAGTGCCAGACATCTTGGACTTGAAGTACAGGGGCGATTCCTTGTTCTCCGCTGTAATGCAGATCAAGTCAAAACCCACCTGAAAGAGCATCCAAACCATCTGATATTAGTACATTGCTATTAAAAGAGTGTTCTTCGCTGAGTACATAAGCGTACTATCCATCACCTGATATTGCTTCGGCCCTTTTAGTTCAACCAGCAGGTGTGATTTGTCGGAGTCCACCCGAATTTGGAAACGTGGGTTGGTTGGGTAGGTGTCGCGATAGTTTCCACAGCCTCCTGCATTATCCTTCGTCCAGTGTCCAGTGAGCTCCTTCTTGTACTTGTACGGGTTGCCTATCTTGCGCAACACAAAAGGCAACGTGGAATATACGCGCAGTGTGAAGTAAATGGTAGCTGTCTTTTCATACTGTGAGACCACCAGAGTTAGCCTCCTTGGGGTGGTCTCTGTGATCACGGTCTGGCAGAGGTAGTGAGGCGAGTTGATTCGTACACCGTCGATGTATGGAGGTGGATCAAATGGATAGTAGACCCTTCTCCCATTGTTCTTGTACACCAACACGGTAATGTACTCCTTGTTGTTCTTGAAGTCGTCAATGTCAGTGATGTGACGGGAAAGAAGGATCCAGAGCGCGCCTGTTGCTCCTTCAGAAAGCTCAAGGCTAAACTGTGGGTTGCTGCTGATGTTGTACAAGTCTTTAGCAGGACCACTACCTGCATTCCACATTTGGTGGATGTTATAGGTGTGTTTGAAGAGGGAAGGGTTCCAGTTCATGTAGACAATGTCATAGAAACGGCACAGTGAGTCATAGTCAATCCAGAAGACACCATTGTCAAAGTTCTGTGCATTCTTGGGATCGTACTTAAGCTTCTTTATCAATTCAGGTGTCCAGTGCCTCGTGTCTAACTCTGAATAGTTGCCTTTCCACCTTAGATGCGCCCAGGGATTCTTCAAAAGAAACAATCTCAGTCCATCAATTTCCTTGATGTCCAGCATAGCATAAGCGTGCGTTGGGACAAGACCAGCGCGGTCTGCCTCGGCCTCAGACAACTCTCCAGTCGCCAGTGTTACTAGCACATCACCACGGTGGAATCGAGTCAGCAGCTTCTTGAAGACACCATCTTTGTCAAAGAAAGGATCGTCTGGCCGCAGAGAGACCCTTTCAGGGATCCATCCAGTCAAGGCGTACAAGTCAATGTTGCTGTTTGACCCAGGGAAGTCATAGCCACCCATGACCTTCATGTATGCCTTTTCCAACAGGGAGATCCAGAGCTCATTCTTGTTGCTTGAGTAGGAGCACAAGGGTTCACGGTGTTGACCAATGGGGAAGAAGTCATCGATGACAATCTTGCGAGGGACACCATTCACATTCAGCTTGACCATATACTTGCCACAAGGGTTGTAGATTGGCACTCCTTCGCGATTCTGCGGGTAGATGATGCTGGTGATGAGTTTCTTGCCAAAGCGCTTCTCATACTGTGCACTGATGGCTATCGACGCCACAAAGGAGCAGTCAGACACAATGGTCTGCTTTACACTAAAGCAGTCCACCAGCAATAAAACTTTGGGATCTGACATGTATTCAGAGGGTCGCATCCAGCTGACCAACCTGGACTTTTGCTTGGGAGCCAAGCTGAGCTTGCCGTGCTTGTCCGAGAAGGGAAGAGTCATTCCAAAGAACTTCTCCTTCAAGTCCACTGACAAGAAGGGCACATATTCACGTCCATTGATGACGGAAGTTGCTGCCAAGACGCGCTTCTCTTCTTCGGAGTAGTCGCCGCCAACTCTTCTACTTGAAGAAGGTGAGGACAATGGCTTTGACGGTTGCGACTCGTTCCTCAGCCCAAGGTTATCGAATCCCAACGGTGGAATCGGCCTAGCAGCCGCACCCAACTGAACAGTTTTCTTGGTCGGAGACTTCGTCACGGCTTTGATCTTTTCAGCTCGCTCCAGAGCATGGTGCGCCAATTTTGTGAGCTTCTCCTTGAGTTCGTCATCCTCTATCTCACTCTTAGCTTTTAGACACAGCTTAACGGCTTCCTCGTAGAGCTTGAAGGCCTGCTGGCTGCGTCCAGCCTCATCCTCCTCCAGCCCACGGATCAGGAGATCATTTGCTCGGGACAAGCCAGAGGACATGTTGACTCAAAGAGCTGTGTCGAGGTCGCAGCAGAGACGAGGACGAGGTTTGACACTGGAAGTCTCAAGGAAGAGCAACGACATGACGTACATACGGCTACTAACTAGCAGCTTCGGTTGTGTCATTGTGTACGGCAAGATTATTCTCTTGTTATCGTCCCCTTGTCTGCTTCTTTTACTAACAGCTGCAGCCGTCCAGAGTTGCCAGTTTGGCTACTCTTGCTGGAGGCTCGAGGTCAGGATCGACGTCGGGGTCAGAGTCGGCCAAAAGCAACGGAGGCTCGGGGATTCACGTTCGATACAGCTCCAATCGTTCATGTGGCGGGAACGAAATTGACGAACAAAAAGAAAAATAGGAGACCTTGGAAGGCAGACACGGTGACCTTTTCTGCCCTGCCAGGGCAAGGCCGAAAAGATCAGCCACGACCTCCACCTCGACCTCATCGTCAGGGACCAGGACTAAGGAGTCCATTCGGCAGCGCGTAGCCTCGCCCACAAAGGCAGCCGTGACTGTGCCATACTACACCATTTCACGATCAATTTCAGAACAGTGCAGTTGAATTTCAGAATAGTGCAGGTCAAATTCAGATACTGCAAATGAATTTCAGAACAGTGCAATTGAATTTCAG
>JAAUXU010090039.1_pt1 | contig 37919 bp, 48 predicted proteins | sample 7278151 | NCBI WGS metagenome assembly JAAUXU01 (sample SAMN14350113, study PRJNA611818) | marine sediment metagenome | isolation source: surface marine sediment (1.8m) | place: French Polynesia: Moorea | collected 2018-08 | reverse complement strand
TCACTGGTTCAGAAAGCTCATGCCATTTGATGCCACTTTCAATGCGTTGAATCAGACTCACTGAGCTGCCAATAACATTCGACAATAGATGTTAGTCGACTTTGCAATAATAATTTTCTGTGTTTCGGCCTAATGACAGGATATGTTCCTTCCCATCCATGCATGGAGTGCATTAGAACTCATGGGATGCCCTGTACGTTCACACAGGTTGTTCAGTACCTGAACCTCTCTTCTCAGACTTCTTCCTCTCCCTGGAAAGAGTCCTTCCTCCCAGCTTTGGCATTGGCTTGCCTGGCTTTCGCGATGCTGGAGGTGGCTGAGGAGGTCTAGAGGCCCTTTCAACGGCTTCACTACTTTCTGCTGACCCTGCAACGATTAGATCTTTCGACAGAGGTTCCCATATAGCTGTCTGTTACTGCTGCTTTTTTCAGCTTTTCAGGGCTTCACGGGACCTTCTCTTAAAGCGAGATAAATACAGTACCTGTGTCACTGCTGTATGCTTTTAGCATTCCTCAGGTTCGAATTTATTAGCCACTTGATAGCTTGTCACTCTTATTTTTTTTAACTTTTTGAGCTTCCAGCTCACCTTTGCTGCTTTCAGAGCTCGCCTTCCTGAGGTTGGTCACGGAGCTGCTCTCCTTGGTGAGGGACGGCGCAGAGGTGCCACTCACCTTCCGGCTTGGATCAGGGTTGCAACTCAACTTGCGGGTCGGCGACTGCGGTCGACTTTTCTGCTTCCTGGTCTTTGGAGGCTCCGAGAGCGACATCATCTTGCGGACAGACTGAGGACTCACAGTTCCTGAAAAGCATCACGAAAAAGCTGGAGATCATAAAGCTGAGGGGAGGTTAAAACGTTTTCACAACAAGCTTTGTTGAGCACTAACCAGCTTCCTGACCTTCATGATTTTCAGCTTACAACTTAAAGGATGTTTAAGTCAGTGCAGTTGATTTTTAAAGTATATTCCTGCGAAGTCACTGAATCTACATGGGTTGGCTCTTCTGCCTCTTGAAGCTAATTCTTCTCTTGGCCAAGAGGACCTTGCCCACAGACACCGAGCTCTGCGGCTTCTCGTTGTTGCCGCAGTTCTTCCTGGGGGCGTCGCCAGAGATCAGGTCTTCATTAGAGGCAGATGGAATCCTGTTATGCTCTTGACCGCGTGGAAAACAAATCTGCGACGTGTGGGCCCTCTTCTCCCCGGCCCTGTAGGCCGTGGGCCTCTTCTCCTGAGACAATTTCCTCTCTCCGAAATGTCTAGGGGCATCCTTCGCCATCTCTCCATCCTCATCGCCTGTAGGAGTCAAAGGCTCGGGAGAGAAGAGCTCCCGCGCGTCTTCACCCATTAGGTCCGAGGCGAACGTAGAAAGTCTGGTGGCTGTGGACCTCTTCACAGTATCCCCATACGCTTCTGACCAAGGATCCTCTGCAAAGTGCCCCGAAATTACTTTGATTTTCCGTGTTTTTTTCTCTTAATCCTCTATGGCGGCTTGTAAAAGTCTACGCTATTTTAATGTATGAAGCTATGATTAACCTTCTTCATCATCAGTTGAGATCGTGCTGGATACTTCAGACGTCACGGAAAGAGAGTCGAATCCATCCTCTGGCAAAAGTAATACTTTTTAGTTCTATGACGTCTAGTTTCTTTATCTAGAAAGCTGTCTCTTTTGTCAAGCTTCCTCTCTTTCTCACCCTCCCCTTGATGCTGCAAGCTGCAGATTTTTGCACGTTTCTCTGCAAATAACCCTTCCAGGAGCAAAGCTGCAGCCAGCTTCGACCTCTCCAGCTTCCCCCAGATCTTTGTCATCTTTTTCTCCTCAACATCCTCGAAACTCGAGGTCGTAACAGCAACTTCGCGGGCCTCAACTTGAGGCAAATCCTGCACGGTTTTCGCCACCTCTGCTTCTTTAAAGTCGAGTGAGTTCGTGGCTTATTAAAACACACTTGACTTTTTTTTATCAACGCCATCTGGTCGATTTTTCTTACCGAATTTGGACACTTTTCTGGTGTTTGCTGCGCCTTCTGCTGACGTGGAGGAGGACGCGTTGCTGCCCACGGATGGCGTCGGACTCGTTCGGCCTCGGGAAGGCTTCTTCTATATAATACGGACGAAAGCAATGATTTCCTTCTAAAAAAAAAAGGAATGTTTTGTTTGCACGTCTGTGCTTACCGCGAGGGACCCCAAGGAGGCGGAGGAGCCATGGCTGGCCAGAGGCTTGCTTGCAGATGCTTGAGGCCCAGCTGTCGGAGCCGCTGCCGTCACTGCTCCCGGCTCGACCTCTGCTGACATCTTGTGCAGGGCGTCTTCGTCCTTGAGCACGGGCATCTTGTTTAAGTAGGTCTTGACGCGTCTGACCATCTGGGCCTACGAAGTAAAATGCCTGTCAGATATTGCAAGCTTTTCTAGTTTTTTTTCTGTTACCTCCTCATACATCCTCTTGGGGTTGAGCGCCTCCTTGGCCTTCTTCCCTGCAAGGTTGGCGCGCTTAAGAGTTGCACCGCCTGCGCCCCCGGTTGCCCCGGCATTAAAGAGGCGCATGGTGGAAACGTCGGTACCCTGTCTCTCCACCAAGGTGAAGATGTCCACATGGACTGAGCACATGTTAGTCAAAGTCTTGATCTGAAGGCAAAAGGTGAAAGATTATGCAGAACATATGCATTTGATCATTCAAGACCTCTTTAGCCAGCATCCTCAGCTTCTCGAAGTTTATGAGCCCCTCGACAAGAGTCTCGTTGCCCAAATGGATGAACGTGAGGTCCTTGTTCACCATGGGGTAGATGGGAATGAAGGGTGGCTGTATGAAAACGCACAAGTTTAATAAAGAGACACACACGCAGTAATTCACTATGCCCATATGGCTCACCCTAGCGTTGGAGATCAGGTTCCTATACTTCCTGAAGTTCATGGACGGATCCATCACCATCTGCATCTCGGACAGCTTGAAAAAACCCACGAATGTCAGCATTTTGCTCCTCACAGTTTTGCTTTCACTCACTATTTTGTGATATTTTGCAGGGACTTTCTCCCAGGTGGCCCTGAGCCTCTTGACGGCTCCGTGGTCCAACCCGGAGGTGATGGCGAACATCGCGTTGTAGTTCTGGGTATCCTTAAAGCAGTGGTGCGCGATCTAGAGAGAAAGAAAAATTCGTAGATACTACGAAATTCCGCAGATCCGAAGCTTGCCTTGATGAACTGCTTGATGATCTTGGCCCTCCTATTGACGTTGGCCTCGGAGACAATCTCGGTGATAACCCACATCATCTCAGTGTTGACCAACTCGCCGAACCTTAGCAAGAAAATGGCAGAAGTTTACGTCATTTACTCACAGGGTGTGAAGTTGATACGAGATGTAAACTTTATATAAGAGGTGTCTGACGTACTTTGTGAGATTTGGAGTTCCGAATCGTGACTCAATCTCCATGAGTTTGTCGATGTATTCAGTTGGTTCTGCAATATTTGTAATATAAGTTACTTCATAGTATACGACAAAGCATAACAGTTTGCTTTTTCAAGAGAGCCAACTACAGCTTACCAATTGCCCTAAACACTGTGAAGTCCTCGACCATGAGCTGCATGGCGACTTCGACCGCGTTCAACTGTAGCAAGTTCACGGCTGACTCCTTGGCCAATTCGGCCTTGCTCGCCTCGTCGTTCAGCAGCTGTTCGCTCGACGAGACGTTCTTGACGTAGTACCTGGAGGCCAATCCAATCCTGTTGGCCAAGTGAGTCTGGTCGTCGGGAAGACGCTTCTGCCGGACGAAACCTCCCTGTAGAAATGGATTGATACAAATGTTACTTATACGTAAGTTGTATTAAAGTCCAAGCAGTTAATGATTGTGTCTTACCTCCACCGTGACCTCACAGAGAGTGAAATTAGAGCTGCACTCCAGGACACCGAACTCCCGCAGGGCCAACATGACCACCTGAACATGAATAAGGTCAGAAACTGGTTAGGTGTACTGTATAGTATACTTCAGGCAAGATCTAACAAATGTTTAAAAACATGAAAATGACCTTGAAGGGGGGGGGGCAAAGATTTAATTCAAAGTGCGATAAAGATGAAAAACTGATGCACCACTTTTTTATTGCTAAAAGTATTGCCCTACAGTCACAAGCTTTAACACTTACTGATCCGAATAGTTTGCGGTGATCACTCTTCAAACACAAATCACACCGAGTGGCACAAAAATCTGACTTCTTCACCTGTCTCGCACTGGTCTCCGCGTGCACTAAGAGGAACCTGAAGTGTCCATCGCCCCTGTAGATCTTAAGCGAGTGCTCGGGTAGGTCTACAGGAAGATCCCAACTGGAGGACGAAGTATCTGCAACAGAATGTTCTTCCACTAGAAATTGCGACTCTGAATTCGATTGTAAATTAAGTAAGCATGTAAAAAATCCCACCTGCGTGGTCTGACGCGGTCGTGATCCCCAGGAGGTTCGGCAACTCCGCGTCCACAGAGCTGAGAATTGACCGAGGCTTCATCAAGCCTCGTAGAACCTAAAAAAAGACAGAAAAACATTGTTTGGCCGAGTTCTTAATGAAGACAACTTCCAGGCTTCATTCGTGTCTCCCGCTAACTATCGCTGATGACAATGATGATACAGCTTTTAATGTCCCCTTTTTTTCTCTCAGATACCTCATTTTGAAGCTCATTAATATAGATTCTAGAGCGTCTCTGGTTGCACATTTGCAGACGGCGTCAGTTTATCATTAAAGTGTAAATACTTGAAGTGATTTTTATATACATGAAAGAAAATCAACGTCAAGCTTCCAAAAATAAGATATCAGACAGAAGAATTAGAAAACGTAGCTATCTGCTGAAAAGTGACATAAAATCGAGAGACACCCTGTAGGAGTGACTCGACCAGGAAACCGTGCTGACAGTCCTGTCTGGTGAGTTGAGTAAAGTAAACCACTCACAGCCTTGATTCTCTCTTTGCCCGTGACTGCGTGCTGCTGCAGCAGCGAGGACGACGACGAGTTGGCCGACCGAATGGAGGAAGAGGAATTCCAAGGAGTTCTTGGAATTCCAGACGTGTCGTCTCTGGACCGCAACTTCCGGTCCTTGGTGTCGTACTCTTGATTGGAGGAGTGGAGACCTAGAAACGACAGTCATGAATGAGAGACCGGGAATTCCCCCACAATCCCAGAGTACAAAGAGGCGAAGCAATGGGAATTCCAGGTAATGTCTGAAATTCCCTTACCTGTGCTGCCGGATGCCTTTCTCAGCTTTGCCCTACTTGGATGTCCCGTGTCTGGTGTTTGGCGAAGCTCTTTGAACACTAACCAAAGAAAATGAAAACAAAGCAGAAATAAGCGGGGCAAAGCAAAGTGAAGCGGAAGTTAATTCAACACCACTACTGTGCAAGGTGCCATTTATTCAACTCTACTCGGTATTTTCTTAGTCACAGTTAGTGCGGGGTCAATGGGAACTCAGATCCACATTTAAGGCTTGGTAGATGGAAACAACATCACGATTTTTCTGCTGCCAACCTCGTGTTGATCGGCATCGAGACTTCCAAGACCAAGTCTGTTTATGCCGTTCCGCCCCTTTGACAAAGCCATTGCGCTTTTGCGCAATTGATTGATATAAAGGTCGATAAAGTATATTTAGCATGTTATTCATGAGACCCAGACTTTCCAAAGCTCTTCCAAACATTTCGAGCTCGTCTCCAACGGTCCCCTTGTACGCATGCAGCACGTCAATGTCAAGTCAATTTAAACTAAGTAAAGTGCACCTTGTAGAAAAGCTTTTTTTAAGATAAGATTTTTCTGCCCATGCCTTTTCCGAGGTTGTGAACTTTGATGCATGACCTCTTTTCCTGCCTGGCTTCTTTGACAGGAGCTTTGTACGTCATCTCATCGCCGGAGCCTTTAAATGCCCTCTAGATATTAGTGAAATACTGACCAGAAGAGGCCTACTAAGGCATGGCATTCCCCTTAAATTCTCTGGCGGACATTTTGAAAATTGAGTACGTCCACGAGTAAACTTACCCAACAAGTTTGACTTGACTGTCATCTCCATCAAGGTGCTGTCCTTCAGGAAGATTATGGCTCTCTGCAGAGTCATCGTGTGCTCGAAGCTCTGCTTGTTCACCTCTAAAATCTAGTAGGAGGGGAAAAAGTGCAAATTCGAGTGCAAATTCCACGGAGAAATGTGGGTCCACCTGATCTCCCCTCTTGATGCCGGCGTCTTCAGCCTTCGATCCCGACTCCACTTTGTCCACGAAGATGCCGAATCCCCTCTCTTGTCCACCTATGAGATCAAATTGAAGCGGATCCTCACGGGAAGGCCTCGTCAGGCGGACCGTGCGCTTGCGGGCCTGAGAAAAAATGCATGCAACTTGCTCACGACTTAAAAGGGGATTTGCCACTTTGCCGTGCTGACCTTCTCTGCACAGGTGAAGTTGAGCATCCTGATCTGTCCGTTCATGTTATTGTTGTTCAACGCCCGCTCGAACTTCTCCAAGAACAGCATCATGGACGGGGAGGTCTCGAAGTCAGTGAAGTGGTTGTGAACCTAGAATACAGACTTCGTCATTCTCACTGCCCTTGTGTTAACGGTCCTGTTGTATTACCGCCACCTAAGCAAATATCCTTACCCATAAGAGAAGAACTCTGGTAACCCTGTCGCACAGAATGCCCTGCTGGAACCACTGCAGCAGCTTCTCTGCGACCTTCAAGGAGTCATTCATAAAGGTCCTGTGTGTAAGCAAGAAGTCCTCGACGTAGCTGGCGTCTCCGGAGGAGGAGTTCTCGTCGATCAGCTGCGCAAGCAAGCGCTCAGGGGTCCCTCGAAGCACCTGGGGGGAAACAACATCTTTAATTCCATGCAGGAAAACTTCCTTCGCGTGTTGTCAACGGAGCCCAAACCGACCTTGTGACCGCCTCCGATCTTTCCCGCCGGCTCAGTGACCAAGACGATCTCGCCGTCTTCCTCGTATCTCCTCTGGTTCGTGTGCTCTTCGTTCAGGATCTTATAGTAGTCGTTCTGCAATAGATTTAGCGTATAAACAATAGGTATTTCCCAAGGGAGTTCTCAGGTGATTTGCTCACCTGCGTAATGCACACGAATTGGCAGTCGTCCTGAACGGTCCTCATGACACCCTTATGAAACCTCTTCTCCATCGTGGGCTCGATGCCGAAGGCGTCACCCCAGCTCAAGCAGAGGGGTTGGTTGATTCCGTCGTCGACGCGAACTTCACCGTTGATGATGACGGACCAGGAGTCTAACTCCTCCCCGTCGTTCATCACGACCGTGCCCGCCTTTTCGACCACCGCAAACACCATTACTGAGAAAGCGACGACTTGTATTATGCAAGGGAGGCACAAGAAGCCGAAAAGCATCGTGTTAAACTCGGACAAGTTCAGATATTGACACTGATTAGATGAAACGCTGATCTATCTTCCGGGTGAATTTCCCCATACTATTTGCTTTCGAGACAATGGAGGAGATTCATGAGGTGCAGATTCTTCCAGCAACTTTCATTTACCTGCGCAAAGAGCCTTCCTGGTGGCCAGGGTGAGGTTGCAGAAGGCCGGCAGCTGCTGGGTGAACTCCAGGAGGTTTTCGATGTCTTCGGTGGTCCGGTCAAGGGGGTCCTTTTCCAGACAGTCACGATAGGGATCACGAATTGCCAGGCTCTGCAATTCAGTGAACATATTATCCATATCTTTCCCCGGCTCAAGTTATACTCACGTCGACGCTCTCGGCCAGGTCCTCGTCCGAGTCGACCACAGACTCATGCAGGCCGGACAAGTCCACCGGGTCGTTGTCCAAGCTGCTGTGCATTGACTGAAATGGAAGATCCTCAGTCAATATGCCGTGAATGATAAATTCAGGACCCCTGGAGGACTTTACCCTGGCCCCGTAGCTGGAGCGACCGGCCCCATGGCTGCTGACATTGCCGGAGTCTAAGGACGATACGGACTTCCCACAATTGGCCTTGGGACCGGGCCCTGCGAGGGCCTTGCGAAAGTGGAACTTGAGCATTTTAGAAATTTAATGTCAACTGGGAATTTCCATGGCACTGCAAGTCAAGAAATCCCAAGATTTTCTGGAATTCCCTCATATCTTTCCCGATTCCCAATGAGCCCACCGTAACTTCATTCTAACTGGAGGATTAGTAGAAATTCACATTTTTCCTGTCTCTGGGAAGGAGCTATTCTTCAGTAAGTCTCCAAGGTGAGGCCGTTGTAAGATCTCTTAGTTCGTTCAAGTCTGTCTCGTACGCGCGCTCTCTCCTCGTCTACCAGAATAGAGATCGTGTGAGACAGGAAAAAGCACCAAGCGTGCAGACCGGGACATTTTCCCGGTCTTTTTTCTTGCCTCACACGTCACTTCTTCCTCTTTCTTTCCACTATCACCATCCGAAAAATTGTAGTCAATGGGAACAACGGAAGTGCAAGAGATAAAGGAAGAGTGCCTGACTCATGTTTATGTAGTGAAAGACGCACCCATTTCCACAATTACCACCTACATAAATCCATTAAGCTTTATGGTGCAATTGCGTAATAAATACGCAAGCGCCTGCACTGTACAGACAAGATAAGGAAGCCTTGGATTATGTAAAAAATAAAGGTTTCTTTCTCCCAAGAAAAAACGGCCCGTACAGACAACAAAAGTGGGCGTGAGCCCTGAGGAAGAAACTTCCATGACACAATGATTCACAGAAAAAAAACCATATACAGACGAAAATGGCCAACGTCAGACCTGAATTTGAAGATTTCACACATTTTTCTTTCCATTACCAAAAAAAGGAATCATGAATCCTTCTAGGGGGTCAACAATACCTTGAAAGGTTGCTCGTAACAGCCTGATTTGGTTCTCCAGGGTTCCCTTACCTGCATGGTGTCGGAGCCGCTGTAGGCGGAGCTGGTGTCGCTGCACCTGCTGCTGTGGCCAGAGTTCTTGTGTGGCGGAGGAGGAACCTTAGCGGAGAAGCGGGAACATTAATACCACATGAATAAAACAGTTGTCTTAGTTTATTTTAGTTCCTCCTAGCCCTTCCTGATGCCCGTTGCCACCCACAACCATCGCAACTGGATGGTGGATCACAGGGTCCGCTGGACCCTGATGCTGACGCCTCCTAAGTCCCTTCATCCAACATTTTTAAAACTGCCTCTGTTGTGCCCATGAGGAGAGTGGTCAACATATAGAAGTCTTCTTTTACCCTTACGTGATGCTGGTTGAGGTAGGCTGGATCAGGTGGATACTGGGGCATTCTCTGGTGTTCCTGCAAATGTTGAGAGTGCACAACGACAACAAAGGAATTCGAAGACTTCACCAATGTCCTCTTACGTGATGATGGTGATGGTGTCCAGCCCTCCTCATGATGGTGACCTCGCTGGTGACCGCGAGGTCATCCTGGAGACTAACAACGGGGGCCAAGGACGATGGCCTCTGGTGCGGCAGCGGCGGCGGCGGAGCCGGCGACTGTTGCCAGGTGGAACATGAATCAAGCACATCAAGATGGTTGGCAAGATGTGGCTGGCCGGGTGGCACGTAGTGCCCGTGTTGGACCAGGTGTCCCTGTCTACTTAGCACCATGTGTGGAGCCTCCTGAGGAGAAGGTAGATGTCCGGGGCGTATTGGGTCCGGCTGCCCCCCTCCCCCACCGTAATGGATTGGTCCCGGTGGTGGCCGTCGATATGGGGGAACAGGGGGGCGCTGGTGGTGATGCTCCGCATAATCGATCTGTGAAAGAATAATATTGTTCAACAACAATGAACACGAAGAAAATGCATTATTCTGTACTGAATTAAGTAATACAACATGAAATGGTCACAACTTTTTTATGAGTTAAACTGACCACGACAACTTCAGCAGGATCCCTGAAGACGCTTCCGCGTTGGCCCCTGACAGCTTCGGCTTCCCCAGGTTCAGGCACTCTTCTGTAGCACTCGGGGTCCGGAGACGGCGGCGGACGACGTACGGAGGAACTCCCTGAACAGGCAATTCCACTTTTGAGCAACATTTTTCATATTTTTTGCGGCTGTTGCCTTTACTCACGTTGTTGTTGCTCCGTCCGCCGTCGTCGGCCGTCCTGGCGTCCTCCAAACATTTCTCCAGCTGACTCTCAGTGAAGCCTTCTCATCCTCATGACCTTGAAGACCTTCTGGCCCCTCAGGTGGGCGGTGCCCGAGGACAAACGCTTCGCCGCCTCCGACGACCCTACTATTTTGCCACTCGTCGCCGTTATGAGTCTCTGCGCAGCTAAAGTCTGGCGACTTCCGGTGTTTTCAGCCCTGAGCAAGGCCTAAAAAGATCAAATTTTTGGAGGAAACAAATCCTCAGTTTGATTAGTCTTCGCTCTGTTATTACACCTTTTATTTATCCTTCCCTTGGTCGACCTGATTAGGGATGGGCCAACAGGGCTTCTTCGGGCCGATTCGAGCCGGACCTCGTAACGCAGCTGAGCTGTGAGAAAAGCGAATCAAAATCCATCCCAAAAGACGCTGCTTCATTGTGACCAGATATATTTATTGTTGAAGGAACAAAAGATCGCAGTCGGGATAGTCAATATCTTGCAATTTCTTTCAATTCCGCAGCATCTGCAGCAAAACTTGATTCTCACGAAATGTTGTAGCGAGAGAAGTCAGTCGGCTACTCATATGCAGACTTTGTTTGATTCACTGGTCACAACCTGGTCACAACCTGGTCACACCGACTCTCCCGACTGTTGCTTTTTGGTTGTTCCCCAGTCCACAGACTTAGCAGGAGACCCAGACCCCCAGTCTGACAGAGCCATCTATTGCGGAATGGTCATGGGAGAATGACTGCCCAAGTAGTGATGGTGATGCCTGAGTTGTCAAATCAGGGTAAAAAAAAAAAAGATGTTGTATCGTCAAGACCCCATTGTTCTTCACCTCTACTAATCCAGGCAAGCTGTCGAGCAGAGCAAAGATGAACTGTGATGCTACCCCCTAGCTGCTGGTCACGGATCCAATAGATGGCTCGCCAGGCTGGGGGTCTGGGTATACTACAAAATCTGTGCTCAGATTGACTGACTTACTGACTGACTGACTGCAGCTGTTATTGTCCACAGGAACTAGTGATGTGCCTCATCAAGTCAAGCTAAACTACCTCACGCCAAGCTTTCGGGCTTGTAGCAAAAAAACAGGAACTTCCATTAGTTCAATGAGCGAAATGGTGGTCGAAGCACTGCTCCACCTTGGAGTGGATGAGGATGTTGATGTTTCACCGTGCAGGCTCGCTGATCACCGGCTGTCCAGGTCGATTAGATCAGTCGATTAGATCTTTTCTCCACAGGCCCCAACACCACCCTCCCCAAAAGATCCGCCAACTTGTATGAACCTTAAGAAAGCTAAATAATTCGCCAAGACCTGAAAGAAGTGAACAAATAATCTGCCATGGTGGATACATGCACTAATTACGCCAAAATATTGTTCGGCTACTAAATTATGGAGGATATACTAAGTGCCATAAATTTTAAATGGCCACACGGCCTTTTTTGTTCTCTAAATAGTATTTCGACCCTCCTTTGCCCAAGGAAAGTTGAGGGTGCATTTACATGGTTACTGACGAGAAAGGACACCCTTTTTAAATTTGGTTTGTAGTTGCAACACTTGCAACTCATGAGCAGCAAAACACCTGAAAAGAACATGTGCGAAAGTTCCTCAAAATTATAATCAGCTGAGCCAAAAACTTGCATTTATCCGGAAATTATAGAAATTGCAATTATCTGATGACTCATCAGAACAAAATTCACTGATGACTTCTAAGCGGTAAAGATTCGTTTACCCCCTCAAAGTTACAGGCATGTAGATAGCCCGAAAACTGCTTTCGTCCGAAGTGCATTGTCTTTTACTTTTGTTTCTTTGGACCCGAAGGAATGAAATATGCCTAAAAGGCATTATAGGGATTTAGGATTTGAACCACACACGTGTGGAAGATTCATTACAAATGAGGAACCCTAATCAAGGTATAGAAAGGAGCCAACCCAAGAAAATGAAGGGGAACAATTTAGAGCACGTACTTTGTTTTCTGACATATCAAGCGTGACAGCAATAACTTGATGAGGATTAGGCGTAACAAAATTCAATGCGGCATAGGAAAGCTAGTAGAAACTGAGCAAATAGAATCAAACTATCGAGTGATATAATGACGTCATGCCTTAGAATACCATTTGAAAGTTAAAAAAAATTGGTGGTTGTTCCTATTCATATGTATTCGCACTACAGGTACTAGAGGTTCATGCTGTGAGAGTCCTCGGGGTCGTGTTTGTCCGCAGAAATCGCCAGATCATGCTTCATGCACTCGTAAAGCTACAACTTGATGGCATTACTACAAAGTGGTACATTTTTGTTGTTCGAATAAGGGCTAAACATTAGTGCAAATACACATGCCTACAATAAACCGTTACAAGGTAAAGAAAGAGCATTAAGTTTTAATGCTACAATTCCCATTAAGGGTCAAACTTGAACTTATCAATGGCTAAAATTATGACTAAAAATAAACTAGGACAAAATTTGATTCATCCAATGCCATTTTTCAGTCCGCTTTCACCTTTTTCATGATCAGACTCTAATAGCAACTTCTAGTCCTGCTTCTGAGGCAGGAACCCATTGAATTCTTCTAACTGGTCAAGTCCAGGATGTCAGTTTAGGAGGCGTCCATGGAAAAAGTCCTGTTCAGGTGATATGCGGGTTCCATGATTCCGTCATATTTTGAATACGGACATCGCTAATCAGCGCCTCCGAGCTTCTGTTGTCCTGGTGAAGGCAGGTTTCAATGTTGTCATGCTTGGCCTGATCAAGGATGTTCTTGTTCAGGTCACGACAGAATGATGGAGTCCGCCTTTCACCAGGAAAGACAACTGGAGACTGGCTGGTCTTGTCAAGTTCTGGACAGAGGTATCCTTCCCTAACGAAGCGTGTCCACTCATTCCATTTGGTCGGAGCTGCACAGTTCTGAAGAAAGTCTTGAAAGTCCTCGCCTTTGGCAGGCCTGAAGCCTCAGCAAAGAAGTTTCCTCGTCTCGCAGGCTAGAGGTGCTCACGACAATTTGTTACAGGTAAAAGAAAGCGAGGATATCTTTTTTACGGGTCTCATCTTCCAACTCACTCAGTTTCTTCCATATCTTTAGTCTTTTTCCTCTTTGATGTTATCTGTAGAAATACTCTTAAACTATTGTGCACCATGTGTGTTACTCTAAAAACTTTGAGTATTTTGAGACTTTCGCAGGCTAGACGAATCAGGAAGTGAGAACTGTTCGCAATAGTGCTAAAATTAGAAGTTTTTTCACCAGAAGAAAGAGATTGAGTTTTTTCCTGCTTCACACGATCACTCAGTTAAGACTTTACAGCAATCCAGACGTATTCGAATTGCCGACTTGTGCAAAATTCTCAAGACTAGCGGGACAAGCTTCAAAAAGACAATTGCTTCAGGAGAGATTTAGCTCATGGAGGCCCAAACATGGCCCAGACGTGGTGGGATCAGATTCGGTCATGGACGTCTGGCGGAGCCTTTGGATCCAGCCCAAGGAGCAAGCATCCCCATATCACTTAAGTACACTTGTGAGCTGGTCGACCCTTCAGTGGCTTTCACAGAATAACTCATTAGACGAGATTAAGGAGTTAATGAGGGGAAATTACGATTTTGCCAGGCCTAGAAAAGGCTCGACATCGCCGAGATCTCCATTCGCCACTTCTTGAGCACGTCTAACATCAGAGTTGCCAACGATTGCTGGCGTAACTTCTGATGTGAATGTTTACTCGCAAGACTCACAAGTGACTTCTTTAAAAGAAAAAAAATGATCCCACACATCCTTATCCCTACCCGCTCCCTCCGGACATCTCAGCAGGCCTCGCTTCTTAGGCCTAGACAGGTTTGCAGGGATAACAAAAGAAGGGGCGAGGCCTACGTACGTACATAGAGCCGTTTCCTACATCAGCACAAGTGTGCCAGATCTAGCAGACAGAGAGGGAGGGGAAGAGCTTCAGCTGCCTGCGAAAACTTTGTGCAAACAACGTTGTTGAGCTTGCGGCATCCTCGTCTTCATCGTCATCCAGAAGACGTCCTCGTGCACTCCGTGAAACCCGATACCTGCGAGTCACTCTGATATAAAACTTGCACAGATGTGATAACCTTTTACTGCCTGACTGTGCCATCAGTGACAATTGACGGAATCGTATGTAAACGTGTTCTCAGGAGTGTGTCTTGATCGTGATTTTTAGTTTACATGTTTAATTGCAAGTGGTTGACATTTTTAGGAAACTTATCTGCAAAACTACAGGCTCAAGCTCTTTCTTATCAAAAGGAACCTTTTTAGGTCACTTTTGTTCTTTTCTTCGACTGAATTTAATAGTTCTAGAAAATGATGTCGACTGCATGACATCTTCCTTCATCACTGCAGTGCTGTTATCGTACGGAGCATCTCTTTGTGTTTGGAACAGGACCTTTCAACGTCAACATTTGTTGCAAGGCAGAACTTCAAGCTGACCACATCTGACAGAATCTTTCCAACTGGAAAGTCATCCCGACCAAACCCTTGCACATTTTATCCCCAAAGTTGATGACGATGAACTGTAATGGAAATCAGGTCAAAATAGGGAGGGAATGCGATTCCTCCTCTCTCCCTCCCAAAGGTGTGGTAAAATGTGCAACGAAAAATTTACATACAATTCCGGATTGGTCATCAGGTCAAATCTGATCTGCTCATCATCATGTCCTCAGAACGGTTCAAGGAGCAAAACTATGAAAAGATCCGCAAGCACCGCCAAGAGTTGGGTGTGCCCTGGACGGACCCCACCTTCCCTGCTAACGAGGCCTCCATAGGGACCAACAAGGCCAAGGAGCTGCCGAGGAATATCGAGTGGAAGAGACCAGGGGTGAGTTGCTCGTGCAGCTTTTCCTGACGCTCGACTGCGAACCTTCATTCCCGGATGGTTTAGGACTTGTGCGAGTCTCCCCATCTGTTTGTCGACGGCGCCTCCATCCGCGACGCCACCCAGGGCAGATTGGGCAACTGCTGGTTTGTGGCCGCCTGCGCCGTGTTGGCTCGCAGCAAACCACTATGGGAAAAGGTTATTCCAGATTGGAAAGATCAGGTATCCATAGCACGACTCTAAAATGCACTTAAAATTGTGCATACACAGCAACGTATTTAAACAGGACACTCGAGGAAAAATTCTTCAAAGATAGTGATTTAGACTTTCAGATTTTTTCTGTGCTCGTAATGCTTAGTGAAGACAAGACTAGTGTGCCATTAAGAATCTTTACAATGTACCTAATGGCTTACAGTGCGAATCATAAAAGTTGTAACAGCAGCAACGACTGGAAAGGGCGTCAAGCAGGCATGTATTTTGGCTCATACAGTACAACCAAAGCTTTGTCAGGTGCGGTACAACTGAACTGGCGAAAAATTTTTGTCTAACCCGTTACAAGACATTTCTGCAATACAGGAATGGGGAGAGAGCGAGAATTACTCCGGGGTCTTCAGGTTCCGGTTCTGGGTGTTCGGCCGCTGGGTCGAGGTCTTGGTCGACGACCTCTTGCCTACGTCCAAGGGCGAGTTGCTCTTCGCACATTCCACCGACAACTCAGAGTTCTGGGCAGCCTTGGTGGAAAAAGCTTATGCAAAGTGGGAAATGCTAATCTTTTTTACCGACAAGAGCCAAAAGTGTTTTGCTCCTCAGACTCCATGGCAATTACGAAGCGTTGGACGGAGGAATCCTGTCTGATGCCCTGGTCGACTTTACCAGCGGCATCTCTGAGACCATTAAGCTGGAGGAAGGAGAATTTCTGGCCCATGACGACAAAAAGAAGGAACTCTTCCAGACCTTGACCACTGAGATCGAGGACCACACTCTCATGTGCTGTGCCACAAAGGTAACTCGAATTTGAGGTCATGGATAGTTGAAATGTTTGCGTACAACTAATCTGCTCGACTCAGATTTTGCTTTCCTTTCCACACTGTTCTACTGGCTCGACAGTACTTTCGGATAGAATCAGGGTTGAGTCAGATCGGATTTGCCTTGAATCAAGATGTGGTCAGATTCAACTTCCAATTTGGCACAGATTCAACCATCCCAGTCCAGCTCAAAGGTTTTTGTGTTTATTTGTCATTGCTTTTTCAGTTGCAACCTCAGCCCATAGAGTGGAATGATCAAGCTAGGCCCGTTTCAGTACTTTCCCTATTGACCCTTTTATGTCCAGATTCGAGTCATCTTGGTTGAACTCTGCTGATGTCTCCTCCTCGATTTGATTCGAGCCGATTCGGAAAAGCTTTTATTATGATTAGAGGTGTAGTGGGGCTTTTTCTGATTCGGTCCAACCGTCCTGGAGATGATCGAGCTGACATTCACCTGTCGTCATCTCCCTAGAACCAGACTTGACTTTTTGACACAGACATCTTGATTCTCGTCGAGTCCAGTGAAGTCAAGCAAGACATGTTGTGCACAAGCTTTTCAGCCGTTACAAACAGCATCATGTAGAATGGTCAAGTGTTGCTAGGCTGACAATCCTTCCGAACTGGGTGGACGCACCGACGTGGGTCTCGTGAGGGGTCACGCCTACGGCATCACTGCGGTCAGGAAGGTGCCCGTGGGTGGCACCAGCCTAGTGTCTCTTTTCAAGTGAGCATCAACGTCATCAAAGTTGCTTCTGCAGGAAATGTTGAGTCTGTTTATTCTTCTCAGGGGAAGAGAAAAGTTGTACTTGGTGCGCCTCCAGAATCCATGGGGCGAGAAAGAGTGGAGCGGACCCTTCAGTGACAAGTAAATATCGGATCTAGGCTTTTTTCGCTATACCCATCTACCCATCTGTGTTCTACACGTAAAATACCGCGTACATATGAACTCTCTAGCGGAGCATTGTTAAGAGGTGGACGCAGTCATTTTGGGTCGACGAGGGGAGAAGATCAAATCTTGCCCCAATAAAGATCTTTAGTTTTAATTCAACATCTAAATCTTGAAATGTTCAAAGTTTAACTGAATCCCGTGGTTCGGGGTGCGTGTATATCACACTCTGACGGATTAGTCGAGGTTGGCGGAGGATGAGTGGGGGAACTGCGACACCTCTTATCCCTCGTATAACAGGATAATATGCGTGTATGATACTCGTGTGCTTTTATTTTATTTAGATCTGAGGAATGGACAAATATCTCGGACAAGGAGAAGGAAAAACTGGGACTGACGTTTAACGATGATGGAGAGTTTTGGTATGTTGGTAGAAAGGCAAAGAATCGATCATCACTCGCTCCCCTCCTCCTCCTTGTCAAGGACTTCCTTTCCAGGATGCCTTTTGACGACTTCTTGCAGCACTTCAACAGCTTGTACGTGTGTCGGATCATCAACACCTCCATCTTCTCGTTCAGCAAGACCTGGCACGGAGCTCACGTCTACGGCAGTTGGGCAGCTCCAGATCGTGCTGGAGGCTGTATCCACGCAACATTTCTCAATAATCCACAATACCGGTAGTTACGTATGGGTTTAAGACTGTCACGCTTATTTTGTTGTGGCACACTGTGAGTGTTGTTAGGTTCGACGTCGACAAGAACGAAGGCGACGACTTCATCATCCAATTGTCCCAGCGAGCCAACAGCGGGAGCTCCTCCGCCCTGCCCACCATCGGGTTCAGGGTGATGAAGGTAGAGACCAACCGGAAGTATCGCGTGCACACTGCCATGGAAACAGCCGCAAGCTCAGATTACTTACCCACCCGGTACGTACGTATTACAGACGTCAGGGCATTGAGTGTAAGCAGACCTCGACCATCTATAGGACTTAACAGCCAGCATTTCTCTTATTTTAGACATATTTTTCTCCGAAAGAAGTTTTCTCCAGGTCGGTACGTGATCGTGCCCACGACGTTGGAAAAGGGCGTACAAGGTGACTTCTTGCTGAGGATCTTTGCCGACGACAACTTTGGATTCAACGAGCTCACCAAGGACAGGCCCGAGGCCGCCTGGTGGCAAATCTGCGGGATTGTCGAGCCATCTCTCCTGACTAGGGTGGTTGTGAAGAGCGCGGAGGGACTGGAGGACACTTTTGGAAGTAAGCGCGGTCATGCAACCTTGTAGACGCTCCCTTTAGTTGAGACAAAAGTATCTGTATCTGCAAGTGTCCACCAGGCTTTAGGAACAGATCCATCCCTTCCAGAATCTGATCCTTACTGCATCATCTCGTGCGAGGGGAAGCAGGTAAAGAGTGACGTGATCTACGACACCCAGTCTCCCTCCTGGTCGTCCGCCTCCGCCATCTTCTACCGGAAGACCCCCGACAAGGTCATCAAGGTCAAAGTGTACAACCGCAACCGCCTGATGCGGGACGGGTTTCTGGGCCAGGCGTGCATCCAGGCGGCCAAAGCTGAAGGTAGGGCCACCCATAGCTGCGACCTCTTCGGCAAAGGCAGGCATCAGGCGGAGAAGAAGAAGGGGCGTCTCACGGTGGAGGTGGACACTTACGCAGATCTGACAGCGCTTTAAAGTTCAATGCTTTATCAGTTTTATACTGCTTGTAATAAAATTTCTAGCTGTGCCATATCCACAACCTCGCGCTAAGAGTAGACTCTTAGCGCGTTCAGGCGAAAAGATGTACCTGCATCATAGACGCACATTTCTTCCAGTAACAGCGGTGTCCATGCAGTGCAGATTTTTAGGCATTTCGCACAAACCCTATTTTCCTAAATGTACACACCCAGCTCCGTTGCAAGTCGTAGAAATATATGGCCCGCGCCATCGTTCTGGCAGATGCCTGTATAACTTTACCACCCGCTCCAATGTACTTTAGTATGGCGGTGAAGTGATGCTGTACGACCTGCTCACAGAAAGTAAGACAAGCACGGAAACCAGAAAAGTGACGTTGAATACCTGCAAATATGCAGATGGAATACAATCTAGGCGTTGTCAGAGTCGGATCCTGGATAGCTTTTGTTGGCAGTTAGAAACTTATTTAATAGTTTTCTTTATTTCACTTACTTCTTTTTATTTTGTTTATTTACTTGACCTTACATGTCCCACTTATTCCAATTTTACGGGTCTGGACGAAGGGTGTGGCCGGCGGGCCCGGCTTTTTGGGCTCCAGACCGGGACCGGCTCGTAATAGGCATCTTCTACAATCACTAGCTCGTAACCGACACGTTTTGCCCGGCAACTCCTTCGGCGTCAGCTGTCGAGGTGACTCAAAAGAAGTGATTTCTAACTGCGCTGTCGATATCACCTCCGAAAGGAATGGCAACTACTTGACCAGATCTCTGAGAATCCAGTCTCAACAACTTGTCTGACAGGCAATACTGTGACGGTGAAGACCTCGGCTTCTGCTGAGGCAGCGGACAGAGAGGTAGATAAAGTAGACGTAACCTTGAAAAGTTCATAGGCTCATACGATTTCTTCGCCAATCTTTAGGTGTTCTTTAGTTACTCTGTCGCTTGGCGATGTTGCCGAGGAGGGAAAGGCAAGTTTGAACGGATCTAACAAGACGTACAGCGGCTGATGCCCTCGGTATGATCGCCGACAATGTGACCAGAGACGCCACGGTCTCGAGCCTGGCTGATTTGCCGGCGATTTTATTCGATCCTGACGGAAGGGCGATCCGGAACCTCTCGAGCGGCGAGGTTGCCACACCAGGATTCAACTGGGAGGAGGCTGCGCTGCTGGCCATGGAAAGCAGATCTTCCATGGGCAAGAAGAAGAAGCTGGAGGACGATGTCACGCACCCGAAAGCCACCTTAAATAGGACTAGTGTCGACGCGGCAGAACCCCCTCACCCCAGCACCACACTCAGAAGTATTTACAGAAAGATTGATGTCATCAAGAAGAGGTTAAATTTTGTGGCCACATCGTCATCGGTGGCCATCCTCGACGTCATCGGAAAGCTGGAGGTCAGTCTGACCTCAATAAAAGATGACGGGGTCGACGTGGTGGAATCCCTTGCTCCAGTTACTGTTGGAGCTAGTCATGTTGATGAACCCTTAATCACTCCGAGTGAGGCAAGTGATGCCAGAGTATTCGTTACAATTAACTTTGTGACCCCGACCTGCACGACCGGCTCAAGCTTACTCGACCCCGAACTGCAGGACTACCGTGTTGAACTCCGTGAATTAGGTTTCGGGGACGACTTTGGCGTCCGGGAGCAGGAAGGCTCCGATATCAAGTTTTTTGGGTGACAACCAACTTTGTTTTTACCACTTGGTGAGATTAGGCTAAATTAGCCTCAAGCTAAATTAGCTTGACACTAAATACATACATATATGCGAGTTGTCCTTTGTAAAGTCTACTTCATAACAACGTAGTTTGAAACCTTGTTCTCTGCCTATGTCACTCGTGTCTCTTTTGTGGTGTTAGTGAATTATACGTACAGCATTCCCTCAGGGACCTGCGCTCTTTTCGGGGTTTTCACCGTCTTGGCTGTCGCATGGGCTTCTCAATCGGCGTCTGAGGCTGCACACTTAAAGCGTGTCAGTGTTGAGCTGGAGACTTATGCGTAGGGATCATTTTCCTCAGTACACAGATTTGCAGCTCACTCTCCTGGGTCACATCCCCAAAGAAGTCCTTGGATGTCCCCCAGAATCTTGACGCCTCCATATTGAATCCTCCGAGGAGGATTAATATTTTTTCGGCAAACAGATACCTGTGGCCCAAGATTAAGTTCATCACACTATGCCCTTCCACAAGCAGTACGAGGTGGTCACCACGACTTCTTCACGGATAGGACGACCCAAGACCGCAGATGCCTGCTCACTCGTGGAGTATGACAACTGCAAAACCCTCAAGCACGAATAAAATAAGTGCTTACAATGAACAATACCTATTTGATGGTGTATTTCGTATAAAATAAAGGCGGGAAATACGTAGACGCATTGCAATGCGATTCATTGTTACTGTTGTGTCACATGGAACTGGTAACAAAGTTTAGCTAGGAGACAGTGTGAAATCATCTATTCATTGACCGTGATATGAAAACTAAACTACTCACAAACACTTAAGCCTAAGTAACATGAGACGCACAGCGGTACAGTTGGACATTGGTCAGATCCAGATGGTGCTGCTGTGTGAGCAGAGCAGTGAGAAATCACAGCTGAGAAGTCTTTTGAGTTGGGTACCTTTCTTGCTTGAAGCGCTAAGTACGTATGTAGTATGTATGTATCTATATGTATATGACTTTGAGATCGTCTCCTCCTCCTCCTCCTTAGCTTTCTTGATCTTGGTCATCGCCTTCTCTAGGCCTTCTTCTGGGGCTGGACGGTGGGGTGGATTTGCTCCTGCGAAGTGCAACTGGAGAGGAGTAGTGGGAGGGAGGGAAACCTGTCAACAGAGCACAGAACACTTGGATATAACTTTCTAAAACAGTAAAGAGGCAAAGTACAGTGTGACCCACATCTAGCGTCCTTAGTGTTCAGCCCTAAATCAATCGTGTGAAATAAAAACATCGTTGAGCAATATACATGAAAAAGAATCATCATGTAGATTTTCAACTGCTCAGGGGTATCTGGCCCCTCGTCATGAGGAATGGATCTATACCAAGAGCCGCACCATCTAATGTTGGCGTAAAACCCTACCTTGGACGCTAGTCATGACTCACACTGCACGTGGCACATGTACAATGAATACAGGGTTACTCTCCTGGAGTGCACAAAAAAAAACACAAAAAGTGAGGTTCTGTTACTCGTACATGCAAATTTCCTGAGGAGGAAGGTGGTCTTGAGATATGCCGTCATGGAATCCACAAAACAACTGAATTTTTATGTGATGCGGTGGCAGTTCATGTCTTAAAAGGAGTTTAAATGCCTGCAATGAAAGAGTGGACAATACGTAAAGCACATGGACGGGTACGAAGACATGCAAGTAAACAACAACGCAGTTATTCAATCGTAAGAGATGGAAAGCTACTACATAGCTCGTCCAGATCCCTGCGTTCTGCTCTATCACGTACACTATCCGTGCATTGCATGCAGCATCAGATCATGAGGAGTGATCTAGACTACTCTATTAAGCTATCGTGGAGGGCTATTGCCTCTGGAGCTGGGGAGAGAAGACCCAGCAAGGGGTCATGAGGATTTGAAGTTCTTGAAATATGTCCGGACCCCTCACACAGAGGAGGGGGTACCCAAACAAATAAATTATTTGACTTAGTTGAATCATTTTCTCAAACACTTAGTATAAATCTTAATAAAATGATAAACAATTTCTTCCTGATTCTCCCCCTTCATCTCAAGAAGGGGAAGATCTAAAAGTCATGAGCTTTGTGGACAAAAACAAATGTGACAGCAGAGACACGAGACAATTCAAGTACTTTTTTTCAAAAAGAAAGAAAAGAGAAAAAAACCCACGTAAAGTATGAGCAGTTTAGGCGCGAAAAACTCGGACTGTGTTCATGTCCACTCGAGCCGAGCTGAATCCTCTCGCGAGATGAAGAAAAGTGATATGCGAAGCAAAACCGAGACTGCCTCGTCTCGTCCGGCACATTTGCGAGACAGAAGCTATCTCGACCCTTCAAGCCTGAGTAGAAGCTATTCCGAAAATACAAGGTCCAGAAACATTCAGTCGATCACACAGAATGCGTTGGAGAACTATTGATAAAATTCGCCATGGAAACTGAAATGGTCAAGAAAGTGGCACATGATACAAAAAAGTGAGAAGACTTCACACTTAAAGTAAAAGTTAAAGACTTCGCAAGTAAAGTAATGTTGGTGCTCTGGATGCACAACACAGATGCTGCAAAGTAACTTGAACGCACCCCATTCCCGTCCAGGATAACAGACCTTTTTTCTGCTCGGCTCTGACTTGTGCATAAAGTAATCATTTTTCAAGTTCAAATTGCTCTAAAGATGAAGATGACATTGCTGCTATCAATTCCCGACGTGTAAATTGTCGAACTACGTGGAGCACTCCTTACATTGTTCAACTTTCACAATTACTTAGTATATGTTGGAGTGCTTTTCATGTATTCATCAATCATTCATACGTTATAGCCTGACGTCAAATTCTGCCCCCTCATGCTGGAACTACACGTGGTTCACCAACGGCCTCCCTCCAAGAATTGGGTGGTCCTCTACGACTGACATGTACAACGAGCATGCAAGTAGGCCAAAGTATGATTTCTTACCTGGGTTGAAGCAAATCCTCTTATATAGGTGCCTTAGTTCAATATTGCAGGTCTGCTTCTCTCTTTGATCATTGGTAAACTTGCTCAAGTATTCAGATGTCATCCGCAGAAGGTCAATCAGTTCATAATCTGCGGCGTGATTCATGAAAGTTTCGACTAAGCTCTGAATGAACCAAGTGCCTGAAACGAACAAAGAAACACTCCATAAGTACAGGGTGAGGGGGATTTTTTTTTCAGTAACTTTCCGAGCTTCCAGCCAACCAACTGCGACCCTGAAAGCTTTCTTGACGCCAAATATACTTGTGAACAGAAGCAAGCATGAAAGAAAAAAGGCAGCGCATATCAGTGATATCCACGATATCTCCCTCGACTTTTGGAAAATTTGCTGCTAAGTTCACTTGAGACATGTCGTCGTCGTAAGAAAAATCGACTTTTGGAACTCTTGTCTGGCAAACATTTCTGCAAACTTTTTTGCACATTTTAAACGTACTTTTTGTCGAAGAACACTTCTAGTCTGCTTCGAATAGAAGGGACAGCTTGGTACGGTCGTTCAAAAAGTCAAAGTCACACATTTTCTCCCATTGACGCTGCATTTTGCAGGTCAGCACGTGGCTGTTGCCACTTTGCACTTTATTAGGTGAGACAATCTGCAACCCTTCCTCAGCTAAATGCAATTAATTCTGAGAGGCCAATGGTGAAAGAAGCAAAAGCTGCATTCAGCTTTCGCACTCAGTAACCTTCAAGGGCTGCAACGAGTGGACTTCCCTGCAACAAACAAGTCAACGAAATCGAACGTCGACTGGATGCGCAATGAGAGCGAAAAAATCCCTTACCCTTGTCGTGATCCCTGATGGAAGCGAATCCGGGAATAGTGCTGTACGCGATGACCATGTCCTCCCAGGTTGGTCGGGCCTTCTGGATCTCACCAAAGTTGGGGAATGGAATGGTGTCCCGACCTATGCCAGCACGACGCTTGCGGACAGGTGGCTGGTTGGGAGGATCCTCCGAGGAGTCATACAGGCCAACGTCGGTCTCATCACCACGGCAAGCCTAGACGAGTGAGCTCATATGCATGTAAGATGCCACGATTCGCGATGTCGCGTACAGCATTTCAGACACACTCACCTGAATGATGAAAAACTTGGGCTTCCCTCTGAGGTTCGGACACCCGCTGTTGTTGAACTTCTCGTAAATGGACTCGGTGGCGACGACTTTCCCATCAGAAGCGTAGACGTGTCCATCGCGGCCGTGACTGAGCACAGCAAGGATCATCATGTCAGCCTTGCTATGGCCTATTTTGAACCGTACTTGTAAGAGTTAGGCATGATTTGAACGCGTTTATCTGAAGAGTTTTCACCTGGGTGCCTTGAAAATTCATCCAGGACTCGATCAAATGTCCGCTTGTCGAGGTTTCGCTCGATTTGTACCTCAAAGTAGAGCTGCTCGAATAGGCGTTCGAGGTTCGTGACGTCGTGCTGCACCAAGACAATACATAAGATCCAGGAGAGTCAAGGGAGGCATTCAAAATTAGTTTTTACATTAACTTAAATGACCACCTCCCAGCCGTGAATGTTTTGTACAGCACTCACGTGTGATCCTATTCTCTTGTCCTGCACGTCGTTTACATATTCCTCAATCTCGATGATAAGCGCTCTTCCCCTGGGCCTGGCGTCCATCTTGTACGTGGGCATGCCGCTGGCTGAGGAGTTGAAGGAGTTGCCCCTCTTCACCTTCACGTCAAGGATGCCCTTCTTCTCAGGGTCATCAGCCATGTGGCAGGAGTCCTATTCAAAAAGTAACTAACTTTTCTAATGCTGACTGTGACACTAACAACGCTGATGTGCCCCAGTGGGAGAAAGCAATCCAAGCCTTGTGCCAGCAAGAAGTGGATGCGGTTGTCAGGGTTCTCAAGGTTGTCTTTCACATGTGACACAATTCGGGAGTGAGAAAAAGGTGATTCAGTCAATAAGTGTTTCTTTAAGTCACAGGCGTCTATCAAGGTGCATTGACCACTTTGAACTGTCTGTACGCACCACGCAATAGGTTCTCCCTTCCTGGCTCACCTGACTGTCCTGACTGTGAGAACTCAACGCTCCAGGCGATACCCGGCCGAAGACCTCTGCTCTCCCTCCAGCTGCTTCCAGGAGATCTCCACTGCGGTGGTGCAGATTCGCCATCGCCCCGTTGGGACTCAGGCTCACCTCCTCCTCCATGTCCATCAGGTCCGTCAGCGACGCCATTTGCGGTTGCTGCTGCTGCGTCGGCGGCGGCCCCACCACAGTCACAAGAGGAATCGCCTGGGGGAGCGCATTTTCGTCATAAGATCTTGTGCGTTCCAGACTTAAGCTTGCAAACCCCTGTATCAGGGGCTTTCTCTTTTTGCTGCCTTGACTCCCCTTGGGGTACTTGATTGCGGCGTCCACGTGAGCTGCCGAGAAAAAAAAAATGTGATGACTCACCCTGTCTGGAGACCCTAAGTTGAGCACCCCGACCCCTTCACGTGGCGGAGAATCAGGACTTAGAGCAAGGGCTGTATAGACATGTTTGTGTATCTTGAACTTGCACAGCTTGAACACAAGAAGCAAAAACGGACTTGGCAGTGTGAGGAATGTGGAGTATTTTTCTTGAGATGTCCCCCCCGTTACGGCTGCACAGATACTGACGTGCTGGCACGAGCGACAGGCGCAGGCGCTGCTAGCGGCTGCGCCTGCGTAGGCCTGCTCCTGTTGTCTGCCGGCCGGCGGCAAAGCTCCAGGCTCCAGTAGTTGTTCTTCTTCGCTCGTCCTATCTGTCTAGGACGCCTGCGAGGAAGTGGACGATGGCGACGACGACGAAGAAGGAGAATACCTTTGTTTTAGCGGCACATGCGATCGAGGAAACGACGACGGCCTCCTCAGCAGCTTCGTTGGAGGCCAAAAAAACCCGCTATCAGGAGTTGTCGTTCAGGAGTTTCAATCAAGATTTTTTCTCACCCTTGAATGCAGTCAATGCTCTCTACGCGTGCTATGAAGCTTGAGTAATGCCTACAGGGTGTCCTAAAAGTCAGGACAGATCTTTCAGCACGTCTAGGATTCAACACTTGGTCCACAAGATCCAGGTCGCTGCACTTCGTCCCGATATATCAAGGATACCCTGCAACTTCGAGTGGGAGCAGCGCCGAAGAGTTGAACGCCCTGCGTGGGCGTCACCACTCGTGTGCTCCGCCAACTCCTCCTCCTCTTCATCGTCGTCGTCGTCATCCCGCAAAAGCTGGCAAAAGTTTGCGTCCCTTTATTGTACTGACAGAGACTGCGTTGTTTTTCCCCTTTAAAAGTTTCTTTTTTTGCGAAGAGAAGGTTGTTGCGTGCAAAGTGGCCTTTCAGCCTCGAAAAAAGCGCGACTTTCTGGGTCCGTCCTAGGCTCACCTTTCCAACAGGGTGTTCGGGGCGCTTGACAGTGCAAGGGAAACCGTGGGCAAACGCGAATTTACGTGAAGTAAGGTCCAGAGAGGTCGAGCCAATGGCTACTTTACCTTAGGTTAAGATAACTCGTATATTTCATCTAAGCTTGGAATCGTTCGCCAAAGTCCTCCGTGCCATAATTTGCGTAAGCACAATACCTTGCGAATAGAATATTTTACCAGTTAGGAGTTAAACAGGCCTAAAAGACGTCAACTCTCACATTTCCCCCAAAATGTCTAGCAATGTAAGTCCCCCCCCCCCCTCAATAGGACGCACCCTGTACAGAGTGCAGGCCAAACTTTACAAGCACGTCTTAGTCGGTCGACGTCTAACTGGACTGTGAGAATCTCGTCACTGACTTTTTCCCTGCTTGACTTCAGGTGAAACACTGCGTTTGGAAATGAGCGACCACCCAAACAAATGCCTACAGCTTTTAAAACGTGCTACTTGCACTCGCTACGGTTCTTGCACCACTTTCAGTAGGTGACCTCTTTGTCCCAGCCCCGTACATAGCGCACGTAATAGCGGAGTCGTGATCATCGCGGAAACAAAGACGGTTGTTTTCGCTCGTCAAGGCCATGACGTCACGAGCCACGAATGACCCCGATGGTGATCAAATTCAAATTAATGAATCTAAGACATTCAGAGGAATGTCTCACGCAAGAGATGTGGACGGAACACCTTGGGGAAACGAGGGTCCAGATGATCCACACTGGAACAGGATGGTCGAAGAGAGAGTAAAACAAGATAGAAGAATGACACCAGAAGCAAACGAGGAAGTCGAAAGAGTTATTAGGGGAAATACCCTGAGCGAGGAAGAAACACAACAACTGATCCAGGATTTGTCACTGAACGAACAAGATGTTGAACAAATCATAGGCCAAAGAACGATGTCAAGTGAAGAAATGAGACAACTGATAACAAACGAAACGGTAGGAGATCATATCCTAGAGATGATACATGGGGAGTTACGCAGATGGAATGCAGACAATTCACATGGAAAAGAACAGGGATTCATGGGTGCCCCCTGACAAGGAAGAAACCGCTAAACAAAATGACGCCAAGGGTCTGACAAAAAGTCACACAGAAGACAACGCACCACACCTGATCGGGAGGGACTGACACGCCAAATGTGAACAAGATGAGATTAACAGCACTCCCACACAAGTCAATCAGTAGAGAGACGCCATACAGGGATGCCACATGGAGACGCCACGCTCAACTGCGAAGCATTAACGGAATTTCACAGGAGCCCGAATCAGACGAAACAAATGAGGAACTGCCAGACAAGACATGAACCCAAGATTGACACATAAGGGGTCAATCATGAAGCAGAAACGCCAGTCAAGGCCTAGGAAGGGCTAGACGTGATAGACACCGCGCTCATCTTAACGAACTCACTCACCATAGCGGTTGGCGCCGAGTGGTCTGGATACTGCACCACTACAAAAGGAGGCGAGATAGCCCCGAGCAGAAGAAGTAACTCACAGACCGGCGTGTAAAATCACTCCTATGTCATTCACGTGCTTCGTCCATCGCGTCGATGACTGCACAGGTTGGACAGAGACAAGAGTCTCCCGTGCGACAACATTCGTGTAGTCAGGAAAGATCAGGAATGGCAAAACTCCTCACCGTGCCAAGGTTGCAGACCGAGGGAAGGGTGGTTGACGAGCCAGTCAGACAAGAGAGTGGTAAAGCAACGCAGCCAAGCAGCGCTGACCAACTTCTCGTTGCGTCACACTTGGTTCGTTGAGCTCAAAAAAGGGGCCAGGCGCGAGTTAGGATTGCTGACGAATCAAAAGACCACGAAAAAAGCCAGAAAATCTCCAATGGGGTAGAAATTGAGAGAAGAAATTTGGTGTCGACTTCGATTAGCGTCTCAAGGCTCACTCGACTCGACTCCAACTCGAACCCACCGCTAGTCAGATTTTCTTGTGACTCCCTCACTATCATTACCGCAAATCTCCCCTTGATATCAAGGTCATGCCAGGGTCACGTGCGGTTCCTTTCTTCTGTCACCTTCCTGCTCGGATTTTTCTCCTCTAAGTTCTTTTGCAGTACGCATTTGACCGACTTTTTGTTTTTTCATTTTATTATTTTTTGCATGCTTTTCAAGTTGAAAAATCTCATTGAATTTCTGGCAAACTCTACCCCTTTCCTGCGATAATTTGAGCTCTTTCAGCGTCGTCGTTACATGCTTTCCAGAGTGTTGTCACCCCGCTTCGGGATGGCGACGAGATCCTTCTATGCCAGCCCGGGCTTGGAGCTGTCAAGCTTCGAGCTTGATGGAGTCGGCCCAAACGCCTTCTAGCCTTGAAGCTCGTTTCAAGGCCAAGACCAACTTGCCGTCACCTCTCTGGCCATTTCAAAAGCCTCCCTCTTGAGAAAGTTGTTGTGAAATCGTCGCATGCTTCTTCCCCTACAAACCCAAATACACAGAACGCTGTGCATCATTTTGCCACTGTCAACTGAGGTCACGGAAGAAAGTGAACACACGTTTTGCCACACAAGTACAAAAGCCTCCAGACAAGAAAGCAGTGAAGGAAGAGAAGCGCTCTCATCATCTCAGGCTTATCGAAACAGTCAGTTATTAACTCACCCTCGTCTATCTCTCTACTCATGTTTGGGAGCACCACTTTTTTCCTCGCCGAGATCAAGGGCCGGACTGAAAGTATTCGATCATGATGTCATCATGCTTGCTATCTTGTCTTGTCTGTTTTCTGCAGGATCGTTCTTGGGCGAAAACATTGCCATGGCAACCCAGACTTTCCCATGTGTCAACACACGAACATGACTGTCAACATTGGGTCCCCGGAGTAGGCGACCAACGACTACCATCACGCCACCTGGTGATGTTTGCAGAAAGACCTTTGTTAGTTGAGATGGTGAAGAAGTGATACTGCATAATTAAAAGTCATGTGATGTCATGTGTCTGTCATCATTGTGACATAAGTTAGATCTAATTGGGCAAATCATTGAATTGCCTCTACAGCGCAACTTACGTGTTGGTGGTTCATGGGTGGAAGAGACGTAGTCAAATTGTTTCGGGGGAAAAAGATACCTTAGGTTGCCCTCGATCAACTTAATGTCAGGCTACTATAAATATTTCACCATGTTTGCCCTTGAAACATGAGTATTTATTTCCTGGCCTGACCCTGGTGACAATCACTTGCCACTTGGGCTCAAACAGGAATTAATAAACTTTTTTGTGGCACAGATTTTTGCGGTATTTTATTAAGTAAGTCAATATCAGTTTAAAAAATGAAGTAGTACCCTTATACTTCACTTCAGAAAAAAAGTTGAGTCAAGATCTTTGCCTCGGAGAGGCACATTTTTTGGAAAAAGAATTCCTTCGTTACTCATTTGAGGTACTCATGAGCTTCACCCACGACTAGGGAGCAATATCAAAATGCCGAAGCTTTAAGAGGGAAACCGAAATTGCCTTCAAAGCCAAAACTATTTGACTACGACTTGTTTATGAGTCAAGATACATCAAGTCAGCGATCACAAAATCGCTTGAGTGACGTGGTTCAGCTGCTCATGCAGACGTCGTCCCCGGAAATGACCCCAACTAGCAGTCCCAGAGTCTCGGTCACGGCCCTCAACGTTGATGGTTTTGCTTTGGACTATTATTGATGTATACAATGCATGAATGGTCAAGGTTGCCAATTTCCGCTCCTAGGGGGCGCTGGGGCATTTTCTTCGGCAGATCGTAGTCCACGAGCCAAGTCAGAAGTAGAGAAGCCTCTACCTTCTCTAGCCAGAAGCATCTGAGACATTTTAAAGCATTCATTCCTGTTAGTATCTTATCAAGACTTGGGATTGATGGCAGTCAGAGCTGTAGCAGATATGCGCATGTAATCCGACTCAATCCTTGTGTACGTAAGAGCAAAGCTGCCGGTCGGACAAAGGTCCTTGTTGAAATTTCAATTCATATACTGCATTTCCTCGAAACAAAGCAACTCTTCTAACATAGGCAACCCCCTAATATGAGGGACTCCTGTTTTTTGTATGGATTGTTAACCCACTCGTGTAGTTGCCTGAGAAGGGAAAAACAATTGTTGCATTCACAGTTTTAGCCACCAACCCGGAGCAAGTGAACCCCGGGCTGGAGCAGGCTGAGTTCTTGGTCTTTTATAACAGAGTGACAAATACGGTGATAGCATAACAAAGGGTTAAAAAGAAGAGGCAGAAAAGCACGAGTTATGGCTCCTGCGCCGATTAGATATGACTCTGAGAAAAGCAAGGGGGCAGAAATCCCATCGTAACAGAAATTGGGTTACTTACGTGAGAGGAAATACGGTAAGGGATAGGTTATTGCTCAGGAAGCTATACGACTCATGTACATCGCTCCTCCTTCATTTTACTGGAGGATTTTCCGTATTACCGCCAAAATAGGTGCCCCAGGACCCCTAAGATTGCAGAAACGTCAAAGGTTCTGTCACGTCGTTTGCCGAATTGGTTTGGTTGTAAGTGTAAAGCGTGATGGTCCAGACAAAAGTCATGCCACGTCGTTGTCATGCTCGACTCAACTGCAGCGACAACGTGACTGACAGCGTCGGCAATGAATGGGGCGACAGAGTGCGTCAACATGAGCAAACACACATCGTTGCCCTACCTTGTAAGTGCTGCAATCTGTCGCTCCAGGCGCCGATGTGGTTGTTCGCGGCAGAGGTCGTCTCAGCTGTGTCCACGGCAGCTCTGGAACTCTCGCAACATAGCTGATTCTTCTTCGGACTCGGGGTAGCAGTGTTTTTATTGCCTGTTTGCCGACTGCTCCACCTTCGACTCGACCGCTCTGTGGCTCGCTGGCTTGCCGGGGTGCAAGGCCAGGAAGCGCTATCTCCTGCTGCAGTCAGGCGATAGCGAGAAATGTCGCTGCCCCACAGTACGCAGACGCACGCCAAAGACGCTTCCTGCGTATGCACTTGTGTTTTTCTATGAAATCGTGCGCAGACGGAGGGAGAGAAGGAGGAAAGACAGAAAGAAAGACCCCGGGGACCACGTGCAGTTGCCGACGGGGGTCGCGAACGCGTGTGATGAGAGAGCAACCAGCCAGCCAGACAGCGTGCGAGCGAGCAGCGGCGATGGCGGCCGCGGCCGCGGCAGCAGCAGCTTTCGGCGCTGGACACGACGATATCGTTCGGACCTTCGAAAGCGCGACTGACGGTGGACACCACGGCGGCTCTCTCGTACTGACGGGGCTGAGGGAACAGCAGTGATGCACACGCGCTACGTCAAAAAAAGTTTCAGATTGCTTGACGTGCAGCTCGTGAAGACATTATCTGTCTCTGCTGCTTTGCGGTGAGGGAGGGCAGTAAAGCCGTCACTTTACAGGACAATCTAAGGATACTCTCCGACTGCGGCAGACCTGCCGTTAAATCGAGGGTGTCTGTGTTATAGTCGCTGGTAACTAAGAACTCCTTGGTGCTGACATTGGGAACTGCTCAGATTCAATTTCTGTATCCTCCACATCCTCCGAGTGCTCGTCAGCTTCATCTAAGCCTGACCAATTCTCACCTGATGCAATATGAAATGGAGACGTCTAGTTAAAAGCATTGCTACAGGGAGACTATGGCGCGTAGCACGAACCAGTCCCTCAGTGCATGAACCACAGAGGATGGAGACTCAGTCTGTGACGTGGACTCTTTTTCTCATAACGCGCATACCCCACATAGCCCAAGTGCCTTCCTTGCTATACGTGCAGCGTCTACCTATTGGTGCAGCGCATAAGCAGTCCGTGCAGATACCGCATATGCATGCATGCAAGTGCTCTGTGCTGTAGTAGAATACTAAACAGTACTTCGAGTCCTAGAAAGTCGGTTGCCAGGTACAAGCAAAATGCGGTTCAATGTTCGTACCTGCATACGCCGGAAAAAGATAAACAACTCAATGTAAAGGATGCCTCTGTTCAAGTTCGGCAAGAACAAGAAGAGTCCTCAGAAGAAGTCATCGTCCATGGGCAGCCTTTACAGAGACTACTCGGGCGGAGTCGATCAGCACATCGATTTGGACGTAGAAAAGAGTGCGTACAGAAAGTGCCGGTTTAGGCTGCCTCTGACCTAATTGATAACTAAGGCAAAGAATAGGGTAACAGCAAATGAATCATTTCAGTTCATCGCCAGGATTGGCCAGGCAGCGACGAAGCAGTCGCTATGCGCACTCTCGAGGCAGAGAACAACAGACTGGCGCAAGAGAACAACTTGCTGAGGCTCAAGGTGGAGTTGCTGTTGGATATGCTCGCCCAGAAGACGGCCGAGGCAGAGATGCAGGAGACAGACATCCTCAAGATGAAGAACATATTGGCTAACGCCTAATAAAGAGCACGCCTTTTTCGGTGCAAACTTCTGTCTTTGTGCATGATGGGTTAAGGAGATTAGGCGCTCATTTTTGCAGGTAGTCTTCTGCACCCGTAGACTACTTCTACACCTATTCTCGGTCCATCTCTTACCTTTTGTGCTTCTTGCCATTGCCTTAAAAGAAGCCATATTTAATCAAAAACCAAATAACATAAACTAGCAAGCAATTATACATAGTACATAGCACTATGCAATGCTAAAAGTACAAGTCCAGCTCCGGCCTGATGACTGTTTCTCCCCCTAACCTCTCAATCACCTCGATGAGAGGATCACCATAATTTGACGGAATGTAAAAAGCCCATTCCTCGCTTTCCGGCGGCAGCATGCCGAATGAGGGCGGGATGTGCGCCACAGGAGGCCTACGACAAGAAAAAAGGACCGGTAGATGAAAAAAATATACGCATGAACTGTAACCGTACACTTACTCAGTTGTTGTCGTAGTCGTAGTGGTTGTAGTTGTCGTAGTGGTTGTAGTTGTCGTAGTGGTTGTAGTTGTCGTAGTGGTTGTAGTTGTATTAGATGTGAAGTTACCGGAAAGCGTAGTTGTTATAATGGTGGAGGGGGCAGTAGTCCTCTCATCAGTCATGTTGAGCGCCGTAGTAGTTGTGGCATTTCCCGTTGTAGTGGCGGCAGTTGTAGTTGTGGCCGCTGTAGTAGTGGCGTTGACAGGTGTGTCAAAATCGGTGGTCACCGTCGCTTCGGTGGTCGAAATGGCCATTGTGGTTGCATTACCAGTCGTTGTACTTTCAGCACTAGCAGGTGCCGTCGTGGTGGCGGTGGTGGCGTTCCCAGAGTCGGTCGTCCCGCTCGTCGTGTCGGATATCTGAAGGAGCAATCACGGACGGGCACATATAGCACGCATTACTGTACAGTGGAACACGCGTAATCGAGACACTTTGGTACCTGGTGTTTTGTCGCTAATAAGCCAAAGTCTCCAATAAGCGTGTCTCTATTAAGCGTGTTCCACTGTACTATGCAATATCCACATACCGCACTGTGGCACTGGCAGTAACCCCACTTCGTGTTGAGCATGACGCCATGGTCGTCGGTCTCCACGGCGCACCACTCTCTGTTGTCATCGACGCTCGTGCAGTCGTAGTAAGTCTGGCCTTCGTAAGAGAAGGGAAACTTGCAGTACGCGTCAATCACTGGCCCGTCGATGGTTCGGCACTCTAGCAGGGCAAGTGGACAAGTGATCGAGCAGTAGCCGTAGTTGCCAGCGATGTACTGATAGTTGGGACCAACACGGGTGGCACACCATAACTGCGACAAGAATGAATGAATATAAAGGGTAGCCCCTTTTCCACTGGGTAACATAAGGACTTACATCACAACTTTTACAACGAACTACAATCAGGATGGAACAGACGGATGGAACTGTGGTCTGCTTATGAACTGGAGACAGTTGACTCAACACTTGTTCCATGTCATGTTAACAGGCAAGAGATTCTGCCGTCAAGTCTCCCTTCTTTTTTGATAAATGCAGATCAGCAAAAAGGACCCATTTTCACACCAAAGATGTCCCGTTTATCACTCTTTTTTGACGCTACAGTGGCAATACAGTGGGCGCCGGATATATAGTGTCCATGGATGTAGAGACCAGCCGCTGATAGTACCCACTGGTGAGAGCTTTGAGTTGAATTTCGTACTACAAATTCCCCTTAAAGCAGTTCCTTGGATACTGTCTCTTGAATTGCACCATAAGTCACCCGAAAATCGAGGTTTCGATAGTCCAATGTGTTCTGGACTGCCGTAAGAGAGGCTCTTTTGTCTGTCATGTTTCCGGACGCCAACTCATCAAGTTTGCAATTGTCACTTGTGACATGAGAGCTGAGTTGGGGTATTTGAGTGGATGGTCTGAAGATTGACAAGACCCTTGTGGAAATCCGCAGTCCTTTTCATTTGCTTAAGTCTACAGCCCTTTTCATGCTCCTCGGTGGCTGAGTAAAGAAGTCGGATGCAGCGCCCAGCCGCTCATACTGACCAAATGGCTCTGGTCCTATCGTGGTCATTATATTCGGCGCCCATTGAAGTGAGAATGCTAGAAGGAATCCGAAAGATTGACTTTGGAATTTGAGTTTGATTGGGTGTAACTCGAATTTGGTCAACCTCGATGCGGAAAGACCAATAATCATGTGCATCTACGTATTCACACGCGCGTGTCATTTACCTGATCGTCATCAACCGTGATACATCCATAGTGCTTGAACCCCTTATAGACAAACGGGAAGGCGCAATCCTTGGCCATCAAGGATGTGTCTTCTCTACCGAAGGCCATGCACTTCCCAGAGAGGTCTACTTGGCCCGGCGGGTCCACAACCCGAGCAGGCTCCGCTGCTACAGTTACTGCCCTCTCCAACGGCTCCTCCGTTGTCCGACTACAAAAGAAGGAAAAAGAAAAGAAAGAAAGTAGTAGAGTTTTTTTTATATAAAAGGAGGTCAAGAATGGAGGCACAGCATGTCTATATCAGAAGGATGCTTCAAAGGTCAAGTCGATAAATCGCACATGCCATCCATCATCGGCGGAGCAATGTTGCAAACATGCGAGCAAGTGACTAATGGCCCTTTGTCCGTTATCACCCCCTTCATTCATTCAGTATCAACCCTCTCGACATGAGCTCGTTCCACTTGGTCCCAGCTTTGATGCTGCTCCTGGCCTCGTTCATGCAAGCCACGCCACAGAACAAGGGACTTCAGTAAGCGATTTTATTCTTAGGCCATATGGATTATGTGAGGTAGGTCAGTTGCAAATGCGCATACTTAACCTCCTCGAGAGGTTAGGGATCCCAGGGAAAGTCTTACAACACTCCAATCGTTGCCATGCGTCTTAAAAGTAATATTTGTCAGCGCTGGACTGCAGGGGGGCTCGCTTCGTCAAATCCATAGCTCGGGGATGGAGTCGGCGGCCAAGGTCATCCATATGCCGTCGTCCAAGATGAACCGGTCTCCACACCAGGTTCGCCTCAAGAAGCATTCGGGACCAGCACGAGTGCATGCGAAGAGAAGCGGGATGACCGTGCCTCCCATGGGGCTCTGGATGAACCCGCCAGACAGCGACAGGGCGGAGGAGGAGAAGAACAAGAAGACGGGCAAAGCAAAGTAATTACGATGTAATTAATTGGCAACTACTGATCTCCACTTCAGCATAATCTTGGTAGCAGTAGCAGCTCTGCCAAAGAGAAAGTGGACAATAAAGAAGACACCAAGAAAGAAAACAAGAAAGAGGAAGGCATCTTGGACGAGGGCTCCGGACTGGACGATTATGACATCCTCAAGTCTCTGTTCCAAGCGGGGGACGAAGACGGGAAGTCCGAGAAGGTGCTACACATGGCAACGCTCCTGTACTCGTGTTCACTTCTTGTCATCTCTTAGAAAAATGGGAAGAAAGACAAAGTCACGACTGCTATTGACAAGGAGAAACGAAAGGATGATGAAGAAGAGAACAACAAAGACGTGAAGGTGGAGGAAAAGGAGAAGTCAGGTACTGGAAGTCTGAGTAAGATAATGTTTCGCCACGGCGGGCTTGGTTTCGGCAGTCATTTCTCGTTTTGGATCAGAGGTGACCCCCGAGAAGCCTCTCGGCGCTGACAGCATTGTCAAACACTTTCTGGACACGGTCAAGGAGAAGCTGGAGCACGAGAACCTGACGACTCACAAGAGCATCGTCTCGTCAGGTCGCCACACGCACATGAAGATGAGCGTCGAGATGAACATGGCCAAGCCGATGGAAGTTCAGGAGATGCTGCCGCAGTCGTACAGGTTGTGACGACGTTGTACCACTTACAGGTTCGAATGTCACATTTCCTGTCCGTCGTTTCATTTAGGCTGAAGAATATCCGCAGCCTCGTCAACCCCGAGCTTCTGTACAGTCTGGCCAAGATGGGCGACCGTGACACCATCTTGCTGGCGGGCAATGGATTCCCCTCTGAGAGACTGGCAAGACCCGGCAGCCTCATCCATGCGGATGGCCTCTGCATCCCTTCTGTGCTCACAGAAATCATGAAGCTCATTCCGGTGAGGTGTTTCAGCAAAGTTTTGCAAACTTTTCCTACTTTTTCGCGTGTGCAGATTTGCCCACGAGTTAAGTTTCCCATTTTGCTGATGAAACCCGAGGAAGGCATGAAAGACCCGCATCTGTGGCCCAAGTACAAAGACATCATAGAAAAGGCTGAAGGAAGGCAATTCCAGTGGGCTAAATTGAGCAGAAACGACTTTTACGAAGAGGCTAAAAAGGTACGACGACTGTAGTTCTAGTATCAAGATGATTGCTCAACTCCAGCACGCATACTGTACGTAAAGATTAGCCTCAATCATGACTTCACCTCATACGCTATCCTGGGACGTTTTGAGTTGGAATTTTGAGGTGGAACACATAGATGTGATACTTGGGCACAATATTGAGTACAATGGTTGTCGGTGATGCCCATGTTGCTCCGGACTGCCTTCTCTCGTCACTGCTCAGTCTGCTCAGGTCCGCAAAGCTCTGGACTGCCTTCTCCCCCTACTGCTTTATTTACGTAACAAACATACAAAGGTATGCAAACAAAGGACAAAGACTCTGTCAAAGGTAGTCCTCACACCAAGGCAGTCCGGATCGTCTTTAGCAGTAGCGAGAGAAGGCAGTACAGAAGCTTTACAGATCAGATCGTCCTCAGCAGTTGAGAGAGAAGGCAGTCTGGAGCTTCACAGATCAGATGGCCGTCATCAGCAGTAGCGAGAGGATGAGGCCGAGATTTGCCGACTGTCGTCGATGCGTTTTGTTTACGGGTCGGATTGTCGCCCACTTGCACCCTGTGGCGCTCTTTTTCGTCCCCTCACAGAGCCTACCAACCTTTGACCCGGACGATAGGGTTTTGCATGGTAGCGCATGACGCCGGAGGACCCGGCGAATGAGACCCCGTGGAATTGATGGGATTGTCCCATGAAAATTTCAGTCCATTTCATCATCGTTTCCCCCCTGATTTTCTGCCTCTTTGGCTTGCTGCCCCTTCCAATTGGTCTCGTTCTGAGCATTCTAGCATCAAAATGGGCATCCCTGACATTGAACCATTGTACTC